>Ga0209783_1000109_pt1 | contig 31606 bp, 31 predicted proteins | sample WorMetfiPIANOSA1_FD_187395 | JGI IMG/M metagenome (GOLD analysis project Ga0209783, IMG submission 187395) | Marine gutless worms symbiont microbial communities from Max Planck institute for Marine Microbiology, Germany - Olavius filocauda... | ecosystem: Host-associated > Annelida > Digestive... | reverse complement strand
AAAAGACACAAAGCCGCCCTCGTCGCATGCGCCAGAAAACTCCTCATCTTCGCAAACGCAATCGTCGCAAAAGGAACACCGTGGGAACCCTCAAATGCCAACGTCTAATGGTTGCTCAGGGTGAGGGGAGTTATTGGTTTCTGCAGTCTTTCCAAAGCCCTCACCCTGAGGAGGGCCGGAGGCCCGTCACGAAGGGTGCGGCTGCAAGCGGCACGACCTACGACCCTCACCATCCTCACAGCATGATCGACCCGCCGTCGACCGCCAGGGTCTGGCCGGTGACGAAATCGCTTGCCGGCGAGGCCAGGAAGACCAGCGCGCCCAGCAGATCGTTCGGCTGACCGGGCCTTTGGAGCGCCCGGCTGGCGATCACCTGCTCGCTGAAGTCCAGATGGTGCGGGTGGTCCTTCACCGACGGGCTTTCGATCAGCCCCGGCGACAGGGTGTTGACGCAGATCCCGTCACTGCCCAGTTCCCGGGCCAGGCAGCGGGTGAGGCCACCGATGGCGGCCTCGGAGGTGACGTAGGCCGACAGCCTGCGCATTCCCTTATAGGCGGTGCCGGAGCCGATATTGATGATTTTGCCGCCGCCGGCCGCGCGCATGACCGGAACGACATGCTTGGCCATCTGGAAAGGCCCCTTGACGTTCACTGCCATCACCCTGTCACTGCCATCACCCTGTCCCAAAGCTCGGCCGGATATTCCTCGAACGGCAGCGTAGGCAGTTCGGCGAACAGGGCGGCATTGTTGACCAGCACCCCGATCGACCCGAACGTGCCTGCCGCATCCTCGGCGAACCGGGCGACCGCATCTTCGTCGGTGACATCGACCTGCCAGCTTTTCGCGGTCACGCCGAAGGCGTCGGCGATGGCCGCCGCCGTCTCTGCGCCGTCGCGGATGTCTGCAATCGCGATGTCGGCGCCTTCAGCCGCCAGCGCCTCCGAGAAGGCCCGCCCCAGGCTGTGCGCGCCGCCGGTGACGACGGCGACGGTTCCATCCAATACGCCCATAGCGTTGCCCCCCGAATTGGTCGATTGAATTCGGGGGGCGGCTTACCTGATTGGCTGCATCGGGCGCAGCGGATCAGTCGGCGCCGGCGGGTTCCGTCTCCTCGGCCTCGACGTCCTCGTAGCCCGTGATCATCGCTTTAAGCTGCGCCAACGGCGTCACGCCAGTGGTGATGACATAGACGTGGACGACGAAGAACAACACCATCGCGAAGGCCGCCATGATGTGAATGAAAGCGACGACCGGCAGGCTCAGCATGCTTGCGATGCCCCAATCCCCCCACTTGGCGTAATACATCAACAGCAGGCCGCTCACCCAGATTGCGGGGTTGATCAGCAGCTTGACGGAGAGATAGGCCAGGCGCTGCAACGGGTTGTGCTTCCTGCTTCGGGTCGGGTGGAAGGGGTGGGGGGCATTGTTGAAGATGCCGGTGAGGTAGTAGCCCATCATGGCGAAGAGCTTGTCCGTGGTCGGGATGTATTGCCGCCATTCGCCGGTCGTGAAGTGCCAGAAGATCGCAAATACCCACAGCCAGATCAGAATCCAGGCCGCGTTCATGTGGACCGTCAGCGCCTGCTCGTAGCCCAGCAGCGTGTAGGTACCGTGCACCTCAAAGCCGGTGACGCCCATGACGATGATCAGCGCCGCCTGGCACCAATGCCAGAACCGCTCGAACCGCTTGAAGACGTAGATCCGTTCGGTCTTCATGATGCCCTCCTGTTACGCGTCGCCACCCGAAGGGCGGCGTGGCCGAGAACGCCGACCAGGGTCAGCAGGACCAGCGCCCAACCGATGTGGTCCAGCCACCCGAAACGGTCGCGGCCCGTCATATAGATGCCCGGAATACCGGCCATCCTGCCGTTATGCGAATGGCAGGAGTCGCACGACAGCGACTTCTCTTTCGGCGCCACCATGTGCGTTATCGGCCAGTAGTATTCGGTCGAGATGAAGTCGTACTCGCCCGAGAACTTGATGCCGCGCGCCATCAGGCCGTTCTCCAGGGCCTTGCCCCAGTCGAAGCTCTTCCAGAACGCGTCCTCGTCCTTGCCGAACAAGTGCGGCACGCCGATCACCTGGTTGACCGTGTCGTAAGGCTGGCGGCCGCGCATGACCTTGAACGGCCAGATCCGCGAATTCGGGTCGCCCGGGCTGCCGCCGATGGTGTTGATCGGCACGACTTCCGCAACATCGATCGGGTCGCCCAGCAGGGTGTAGCGGACCTCGCCGTCGAACCACGCATATTCGGGAACGACATTGTCTTCCCAGACGAAGTCGCCCTTCTTGAAGTGATAGGTCGGGTAGCCTTCGGCGTCCTTCTTAATCAGACCCTTGCCGTTCTCCTTCTGACCGGCCGTTGACCAGTCCCACCACATCTTGGTCTTTTGGCCGCCGCGGGCGTATTCGGGCACGTGGCAGGTGGTGCAGGCAAGTTTGTCGGCGTGATCGTTCAGCTTGGCGTTTGCCGTGTCCGGATGCGGCCGCATGCCGTGGCAGGACTCGCAGGTGGCCTTGAGATCCGTGGTCTTGCCCGGAACCACGATGCCTTCGCGGTCCACCGCCCTGGTCACATAGCGGCTGCCGGCGACCTGGTGGCTGCCGGTCTGGTGGCAGGTCTGGCAGGTGAAGTTCAACCCGTTGGCATCCATATGGACGTCCAGATCCTTGTTCGGATTGGCCATCGAGGAGTCGAGGTCGCCGTGCTTCACGCCGTTGCCGCCGCCGCCATAGAAATGGCAGGCGCCGCAGGTCTGGCGCGTCGGCTGGCCGACGTTCTGGGCGACCTTCTTGAGATCCACCGCCTTGAACAGCTTGCCCGAAAACTCCTTGTCTTCGTAGGCGGGGTGACCGGAGCCGGTGGGGAACTTCTTGTAGGTGCCGGTGGTGTCGTGGCAGGCGAGGCAGTCGACGTTCTTCTCGGAGGTCAGATCGAAGGATTCGTCCTTCCAGCCGAAGCCGATGTGGCAGCTGGTGCAGCGCGGCCAGTTGGTCGCGGTGGCGACGCAGAAGTTGTTGACGACGTTGCGCTTGCCCAGTTCCTGTCCGGTCAGCTCGTTGGTGAAGGCCCAGGTCCAATGGGTCGTCTTGTGAAGCTGCTTGGACGCCTCGGTGTGACAGCTCAGGCACGCCGCCGTCACCTCGGGACCGGTGGCGAATTCCTTCTGCAGCGCCTCGAATTTGGAATGGTCCGCGGTCGACCCGTTCTTGGGCTGGTCCGCTGTTTGCGCGTAACCGTCGCCCGTCCACAGGAAACCGCACGCTATGACAAAAGCCAACGCTTGCAAGGCAAGCGTTCGGGGCCGGCTTCTGAGCCCGGCATCCGCCTTGGACATTTCTGCCCCCCTCTATGATGGGATTATGACCGCACGGTAATCGCCACACTCTACCAAAGATGAATGTGTGCGCCTTGCGACAGATCAAACCGGGAAAGAAAACTCGCGCACGCGGGCGCGAACCGGGGGGCCGGGTATCGGTTTGGCGGTGCCGTCGAAACGGGTAAGGGCTAGCGGCGGCGGAAGTTGCGGCGGGCCTGGCCGCGGGTCGCCGGGGCGCGTTCGTCCTTGTGACGATAGATGACCCGGCCCTTGGTGAGGTCGTAGGGCGACATCTCGACCGTCACGCGGTCGCCGACCAGGGTGCGGATCCGGTACTTCTTCATGCGTCCTGCAGTGTAGGCGATAATCTCGTGACCGTTTTCCAGCTTCACGCGGAACCGCGCGTCCGGCAGGACGTCCGTCACGACGCCTTCGAATTCAATCAGGTCTTCCTTTGCCAATCTGCCTCTCCTTGCGGTCTAACCGGCCTCGTTCGTTCCGGGGCCGCTGCGCCGGCCTGTCGCGCAACCGACAGCAATCCAGCGGCCTGGGTGGGCCGGCGGACTGCGGGCTCCCGAACGGTCTGAGTGGAGCTTCACATGCGCCCTTAGGGCCGCGAAGTCAAGGCCCTGGCCGACATTCGGCGGTTCAGGGGCCGGCCGGCTCCAGCCGCAGGATCCGCCCGTCCGAGGCATCGGTCAGCAGGTAGACATAGCCGTCCGGGCCCTGACGGACGTCGCGGATGCGTTCGCCGATCCCCTGCAGCAGGCGTTCCTCCTCGACAACCGTCTCGCCGTCCAGCACCAGCCGGGCAACAAGCCGGAATTTCAGGGCGCCGACAAGGAGATTTCCTTTCCATTCCGGGAACTTGTCGCCGGTGTAGAATGTCATTCCTGAAGGGGCGATCGACGGGTCCCAGTAATAGACGGGCTGTTCCATGCCTGGCTTGGCCCTGCCTTCGCCGATCTTGGCGCCGGAATAGTGGCGGCCATAGGCGATCACCGGCCAGCCGTAGTTGCGCCCGGGCCGCGCGATGTTGACCTCGTCGCCGCCGCGGGCGCCGTGCTCGTGGAGCCACAGGTCCCCGGTCTCAGGGTGCAGGGCGGCGCCCTGGGGGTTGCGGTGGCCGTAGGACCAGATCTCCGGACGTGCGCCGTCGGTGGCCACGAACGGATTGTCGGCGGGGATACGGCCGTCGGTGTGGATGCGCACCACCTGGCCGCGGTTGACGCCGGTGTCCTGGGCGCGCTGCCGCTCGCCGCGTTCGCCGACCGTGACGAACAGGGTGCCGTCCCGCGCCAGCACCAGGCGCGAGCCGAAATGCCGCCCGCCGCCGGACTTCGGCTGCTGGCGGAACAGCACCGTAACCTCTTCCAGCCGGTCTCCCGTCAGTCTGGCGCTGGCGACGGCGGTGCCCTTGCCGCCGGATCCGCGCTCGGAATAGGAGAAATAGATGGTCCGGTTGCTGGCGAAACCTGGATCGACAATGACGTCCAGTAGACCGCCCTGTCCGCCGTCATCCACCGTTGGCAAGCCGCCAACCGCCGGCGAGACAGCTCCGTCTGGCGAGACGATCGGAAGCCGCCCGGGCTTCTCGGTTACCAGCATGCGCCCGTCCGGCAGCCAGGCAAGCGACCAGGGCTCGTCCAGATCCTCGGCGACCGTCACGACGCGCAGCGTGTAGTGTTCGCTGTCGTAGGTGTCCGCGGCGTACACAGTGTTGCTTAAGACAAGGGCGACCGCGGCGAAGCCGGCCAGACGGCAGGCGGCGGAAAAACGTTCCATGTTTGACACCCAATCGGTTGCCGTTGTTCGGATCGGCGTGTGTATTCGGCCGTCCTCAACGATGTGGGGCGGACGCCACGGCCTGCAAGGGGCCAGAGGAGCTTCCCGATCGCGCGTTGAATGGGGCGCGGCCGACCCCTAGGATCGTCGGGCAGGCCGGAGATGCCGGAGGAGGGGCCCGATGCCGGAATTCCATGTCGCCGTCGGCGATACAGCGACCTTTACCAAGACCGTCTCGGAAAGCGACGTCTATCTCTTTTCCGGCATCACCGGCGACCTGGCGCCCAACCATGTGGACGCAGACTATATGGCGAAGACGTCCTACGGCCGGCGGATCGCCCACGGCGCGTTGTTGGTGGGGTTCATGTCCAACACCTCGACCCAGATCGTCGCCCAGTCCCGCGAGGCCGCTGAAACTGCCGTCTCGCTGGGCTACGACCGGATCCGGTTTCTCAAGCCGGTGTTCATCGGCGACACGGTGACCGTGCGTTACGAAGTTGCCGAGATCCAGACCGACAAGAACCGGTCCATCTCCGACATCCAGGTCACCAACCAAGACGGCGACCTGGTCGCCGTCGCCAAACACATTCTCAAATGGGTGCCGAACGAAAACGCGTGAGGACCCCGCAACCGTCGCATGAGACGCGAGACCGACACCGGACGTCTGTTGTTCCGCCGCGCCGCGTTGATCTTCGCCGCGACCAATACTCTGGCCGTTGCCGCGGCGGTGGCGCGCGGTTTCATGCCGCTGCCGGCCGTTGGATTGCCCGTGCTTCTTGCCGCGGGTGCGCTGGTTCTCGCGGCAAGGCTCGGCGGCGGCGCGGCCGGCCGGCCGTTTCCGGCAAAGGCCATCGCAACGACGCTGGCGAGTCGTACGGCAGGCCGTCTGTGGCCGACCGCCTTCGCCTGGCTTTGATCGCGCGGTGCCGGAGGTCACAGGTCGCGAAGATCGGTCCGGATCGGGTTCGAGCAGTCGCTGTGGATCAAGCGGCTGTCGATTTCGTCGCAGTGGCGTCGAATGGCAAGAACCACGTTTGACATTGTCGAAGAATGATGCAGGGATTGTTCCTGCTTGATACAGGGTCTCGGACTATCTTGGGGGCTGGGTTCAGACTGACCATGCGTATCGGCAAACTCTCGCGTGATTGCAGCCTTCCCTCCCGTCGGCGGGTCGTCCGGCTTGTGGCGGCGACGTCGAGTCTTGGCCTTGCCGGTGCCATCGGCGCATTCGCCGGGCGGTCATCAGATCCCGAGGTTTCGCTGCATCGTTGGCGGGGTTCCGCGCTGCGCGCTGACGCAAGCCTGCTGATCAATCTGCCTGATGCAAAGCGGGCCGAACGGCTTATCGCGCTGGCGCTCGCCGAAATCGATCGTCTGGAGCGGATTTTCAGCCTCCATCGCGCCGATTCCGCGGTCGCCCGGCTGAACGCCGACGGGCATCTTCTCAAACCGCCGAGGGAACTGGTCGCTTTGCTCGACCGCGCCCATCAGTGGGGCGAACTCAGCGGCGGCGCTTTCGATGTAACGGTCCAGCCGCTTTGGCGCCTCTACAATGACCACTTCTCGAATCCCGGCGCCGATCCGCAGGGTCCAGCCGAGATGGCGGTTTCGGCGGCCCGGCAACGGGTCGATTTCCGGTCGGTTTATGTCTCGGCGAGACGCATTGACTTTGCCCGGCCGGGCATGGCGGTGACGCTCAACGGCATCGCTCAGGGCGACATCACCGACCGCGTGGCGGATCTGCTTCACGCCGAAGGGCTTCACCATGCGCTGATCGATCTCGGCGAGTTCCGGGCTCTCTCGACGCACCCGTCGGGGCGGCCATGGAAGGTCGGCGTCAAGGACCCGCGCATCGCAGAATCGCTTCTGTCGACCGTGGGGCTGACGGACCGGGCGCTTGCAACTTCCGCCACGACCGGCACGCGGTTCGATTCCGAAGGGCGACACCATCATCTGTTCGATCCGAACGCGGGCCGGCCAAGCCGCGGCCTCGTGTCCGCCAGCGTGATCGCCCATCGGGCCCGGGACGCAGACGCATTCTCTACGGCGCTGCTGGCGTCGCCCGAACCTCCGGCGCCGGAAAGCGTGACGCACATGGGTGTCGAGCAGGTTCTCACAGTCGATGCTGAAGGGGCCATTTCCGAATGGCGTGCGACGGCATGAAACCGCTTCAACCGCCCGTTGATTCTAATCAAAGCCACTGGGCCCCAACTAGGGCATCGTTTGTGCGGTCGATTTCACAAACGCCAACTGCGGAGGTCAAATCGTGAGTACGGATATGCCGGAACCCAGCACTCCAGAAAGCCAGGGCAGCGGCCCGACGACGAACGACGACGGCTCGCTTGACGAACCCTCGCGCCGCACCTTCTTCAAGCGCGCGGCCATCGGCGGGGGCGCGGCACTGCTGGTGGGCGGCGGCGCCTATGCCGGCGTGCAGGTCGCGTTGCGGGGGCGCGTGGATGAGGAGGTTTTCCAAACCGACGCCAGCTTCAAGCCCATGGACCAGCGGGACGTCATTCTCACTTTCGCCAAGAGCAGGGCGCTGAACGAGAAGCATCCGGAACGGAACGAGCAGTACAGCAGGCTGCAGAAGAAGGAGTTCCACTTTTACGAGTATGGGAAGACATTCGAGCATCGGGTGCCGTGGGACAATAACAAGCCAGGCTACACGCAAAAGGACCGTGCTTTGCACCATGCGGCCTGGCACCCGCTCGACTCGTCCGAGTCGCACGGGATGGCATTCTGCCAGCCCAACACGCGCATGTTGAGCTGGGACCAGTCCGACGTGGCCGAGGAGCAGTACCAGTTCAAGTCGAAGCAGGAAGCGGCGACATCGATCAAGAGTGCCGCGCGCGTGTTCGGCGCGGTCCGTTGCGGCATCACCAAGCGCGACAAGCGTTGGGACTACGACCCGCTCTACGACATCGAGAATGAACGCGAATTGAGCTGGGAGGAGGATTTCCCTTTCGAACCCAAGACAGTGATCGTGATCCTTGTCCCCATGGACTACGACAACATCTCCACCGCGCCAGCCTGGACAGCGGGGGTCTATCGGCAACGGCTATGTCATCATGGCCCAGCAGGCCAATCAGATGGCCAAATTCATACGAGGCCTGGGCTACCATGCCGTCGGCGCCGGCAACGACCTAGGCATGAGCGTGCCCTACGCGATCGCAGCCGGGCTCGGCGAGGGCGGGCGAAACCAGCAGCTGCTCGCCCCCGGGATCGGGCCGCGCCACCGCATCTGCAAGGTCTATACGGACTTCGAGTTCGTCGAATACGACCAGCCGCACAACTGGGGCATCGCGGAGTTCTGTCTCAGTTGCGGCAAGTGCGCCGAGGCCTGCCCGCCCGGTGCCCTGCCGAAGCTGGAAAGCAAGGATGGCGGCTACGGCTATGCGCCGACCTACGAGTTCAGAGACGAACCCGGCTACATGTGGAACAACCGGCTCGGCGTGCAGAAGTTCCATTCCGACGCCAAGAAGTGTTTCAATTTCCGGCTCGATAACGACAGTGCGTGTGGCAACTGCATCTCCGCCTGCACGTTTAACGAAGCCGACTACTGGCACCACTGGTTCATCATGGGGATTACCCAGGTCTCGCCCAAATTCCTCCACAAGTGGGAGGCCCAGTTGCATCCGGTCTTCGGATACGGTGCGGTCGGCGACCCCGCCAAGGTGGACAAGTTCTGGGAGACGGGCGAAGGCATGCGGGTCAACCCGTCGATGAAGAACAACATCGCCACATCCAACAAGGCCCGAGGGGAGGCGAACATGGAAAGTGTGCAATGGTTTCTGCTGGGTGTCGTGTCTACGCTGTGCGTGCTCGGCTTCGCCTATCTCTCAGTGAAAATCAAAGCTCCGTGGTATGCCTGGGTCGTTCTGATCGGAGGTGCGGTCGCCGTGCTGTTCGGTGTCGGCTGGGCCGGATCTTCCTTTCACGAAGGCGTCCCCGCATCGAGTGCGATGGGGCTGATGGTCTTCTGCGGCCCCGGGATCGTCGCCATGACGCTGGCCTGGCGCTTTTGGGTGGCGCCCGGATTGCGCGGCAACTGAGCGCGCAAGGGCAGCGGGTACTGGCGGAGCGGTTGCATGGGGGTCGCTGAACGGCTGAAGGCGGTGTGGGGCCGGCTGGCCTTTCCGTTGGCTTTCACCTCGCTGGTCGCGGCGTTCGTCATCGGCCAGATCGCGGCCCTGCCCGATTTCAGGGCGCTGCTTCAGGAACGGCTGCCCGACAGCACGCTCACGCTTTTGACCGAGGCGGAGGGCGGCCAGATTGTCTTCCGCGACGAAACCGCCGGCAACTACGTGATCATCTCCGCGGCCGAGGGGTACGGCGGTCCCTTGGCCATCGGGATCCGGGCCAGCGGCGAAGGAAAGATCGCCGAGATCCTTGACCTGGACAACAAGGAAACGCCGTCGTTCTTCGACAAGCTGTTGAAGAAACGCTTTTTCGAGCAGTTTGCCGGCAAGACGGTTTCCGACGATTTCCTGTTAGGGGAAGACATCGACGCGGTGTCGGGCGCGACCGTCTCATCGCGGGCGTACACGGCCGCGGTGGGTGACGCGATGCACATCGCCGCAACCGAGCACTTCAAGCTGCAGCCCACCTGGAAGCAGGAAGAGCTGCTGTTCGGGATCCAGGAGATGGGCCTGATCGGCGTCTTCGTCTTGGCCTTCGTCGTTTCTTACGCAAGGGGTCCGGTCGCCAAGTACGGCAAGTTCGTCATGCCGGTCGTGGCGCTGGCATTCGTCGGCATATACACCAACACCTCGGTGTCGATCGCCCAGCTTGCCGGAATCCTGTTGGGTTATATCCCGGACTTCAGGCAGCATCTGCTGTGGTGGGTCATGATGGCCGGCGTGATCGGAAGCGTTGTGGTCCTGGGCAGGAACATCTATTGCGGCCAGGTCTGCCCGTTCCAGTATGTGCAGCGCGGGCTCAACAAGATCAGCGGCGTCAATCTGGCGGTCAGACCCGGCATCCAGAAAAGCGCGCGGACGGCGGTCGGGTGGATGACCTGGACCTCCCTGATGCTGATCTTCTTGTCGGCGCACCCCGGGTTGGGGTCCTACGAGCCCTTCGCGATGATGTTCTCGCTGGCCGGTGCGGGCGTCCAATGGTACATCCTGCCGCTTTCGCTGGTCGGCTCGTTCTTCATTCTGAATTTCTGGTGCCGCCTGTTCTGCCCGGTCGGGCTGGTCCTGAACGAGGGCGTCCGGTTCCGGAAGTCGCTGTTGCAGCGGATTACGAGTCGCGTGCGGCCGTCGCCAGAGATCGAAGCCGCCTCGCCGAACGACAAAGGTGACCTATGGCGAAAAGACGAGAGCTGAAGCCGCGGCACCATCAGGTGACGACCGCCCTGGCGGTGGCCACCCTGCTGTGCGTGATCGGCTTTTTCGTCCAGACGTTCAGGACCTTTTTTCTGACCGATCACGACCCCGTCCTGATCGCGGTGGAGCGGATCAAGGAAATGCGCGAACAGCAATAGCGCGGCGCGGCAGGGACGACAAAAACAGGGAGACTTTGCCAACGAACGAAAGGGCTCCCAGACGGGAACCGGAAGTCCGGGTTCCTGTGCAGACGGCAAGCGAGGCCATGCCGCGGCACGTTCGCAGACTTCGCAGGCGGCAGAACGATAGGCAACGCGATTCTTCTGAGAGGTCAGGCCATGAAGGCGATCAAGTTGACTGAGGCGGTGGAGATGATCCCGGACGGCGCCACGTTGATGGTCGGTGGGTTCATGGGCGTGGGCACGCCGGAACGTCTGATGGATGAACTGGTCAAGCAGAACTGCAGGGACCTGACGGTCGTGGCCAACGATTCGGCCCGCCCGGGCGTCGGCATCGGCAAGCTTATCGACAACAAGGCCGTTGCCAAATTCATGGTGTCCCACATCGGCACGAACCCGGAAACACAGCGCCAGATGATAGCCGACGAGCTGGACGTGGAGTTGATTCCACAAGGGACGCTTGCCGAGCGGGTCCGCTGCGCCGGCTACGGTTTGGGCGGCGTCTTGACCGCCACCGGTGTCGGCACCGTGGTCGAGGAAGGCAAGCAGACCCTGACGGTCGACGACGCCACCTATCTGGTCGAACTGCCCATCAAGGCCGATTTCGCGCTTATCAATGCCAAGCGGGCAGACTATTACGGAAATGTCGATTACTCGCTGACGGCCCGGAACTTCAACCCGCTGATGGCCATGGCGGCCGACGTCGTGATCTGCGAGCCGGACTCGATTGTGCCAGTGGGCGTCATTCCGCCGGACGAGGTCGCAACACCCGGCATCCTGGTGGACTATGTCATCCAGAGGGGTGAGTGAAATGGATCCGAAAACCCTTATCGCGAAGCGGGTCGCTCAAGAGCTCAAATCGGGCCTCCTGGTGAACCTGGGCATCGGACTGCCGACCCTGGTCGCCAACTACGTCGCCGACGATGTGCTGGTGGCTTTTCAGTCGGAAAACGGCATCATCGGCATGGGCCCGGTGCCGGAAGAAGGCATGGAAGAGCCCACACTGACCGACGCCGGGGGCAGCCCCATCACCGCCCTGCCAGGGGCCGCCAGCTTTGACAGCGCCACGTCGTTTGGGCTGATCCGCGGCGGACATCTGGATGTGACCGTACTCGGCGGACTGCAAGTGGATCAGAACGGGCTTTTGGCGAACTGGATGATACCCGGCAAGATGGTGCCTGGCATGGGCGGCGCCATGGACCTGGTCTCCGGCGCCAAACGGGTCATGATCGCCATGACCCATACCGCAAAGGGAAACCCGAAAATCCTGCGCGAATGCACGCTGCCGCTGACGTCGGCGCGCCCGGTGGATACGGTCGTAACCGAAATGGCCGTGTTGCAAACCTCCGACGAGGGGCTCGTGCTCAAGGAGTTGGCGCCGGGGGTCAGCGTGGACGACGTGCTGCAGAACACCGAAGCCGAGCTGATCATACCGGAATCGGTGCCGGAGATGTCCGTTTCGACCTAGGACGGGCGAAACGAAGACGCGCGGGGTGGCATTTCACGCTCGATCGTCCCCAACGCTTATCAGCGGCAAAGCCGCAAAGGACATGACATGCTGAAAGACAAAGCTGCCATCGTAACCGGCTCCACCAGTGGTATCGGACTGGGAATTGCCGCCGGTCTCGCCGGCGCCGGCTGCAGGGTCATGTTGAACGGTTTCGGCGATCCCGACGCAATCGAAAGAACGTGCGCCGAACTGTCAAACAGCAACGATGTCGAAGTGCTCTATTCCGGCGCCGACATGAGCAAGCCGGATGAGATCGAGGCAATGGTAGACCAGGCCAAGGCCGCATGGGGCGGCGTCGATATCGCGGTCAACAATGCGGGCATTCAGCACGTATGCCCCGTGGATGAGTTCCCGGTGGACAAGTGGAACCAGATCATCGCCATCAACCTGACCTCGGCATTTCACGTCACGCGCCTGACCGTGCCGCTCATGAAGAAGAAGGGCTGGGGCCGGATCATCAACGTTGCGTCGGCCCACGGCCTCGTCGCTTCGCCTTACAAATCCGCCTATGTCAGCGTCAAACACGGGATGCTTGGCTTGACCAAAACTGTGGCGCTGGAGTTGGCGGAGCAGGGCATTACGTGCAATGCCATCTGTCCGGGCTACGTGTTGACGCCGCTGGTAGACGGTCAGATCGACGACACCGCCATCGACCGCGATACCGTTGTTCGCGACGTCATGTTGGGCCCACAACCGACCAAGCGCTTCGTTGCGGTCGAGGAACTGGCCGCGCTGGCCGTGTTTCTGTGCGGGGAGGCCGCGGCATCCATCACAGGCACGGCATTGCCTATGGACGGTGGTTGGACGGCCCACTGAGGCGTTCCTGGCTTGCAGGCCCGGGGTTTAGGACCTGTTCACCCCGAACGTTCCGCCTGCGAAGGCCGCTGCTGAACATGGGGTCACGCGGCCGAGGAGAACACGGGTGATGGAGATTGACCCGGGCGCCCTGCGGCGGTTGGTTGGGTTTGCGGGTTCGGAGTCACACCCGGTCACGGCACGCGTTGTCAGCGCGCACGAGATCGGGGCGGCTGTGATCGAAGACCTGATCCTGGATTGCGGCGACACCGAGCCCATTCCGGCGCTGTTGACACGGCCGAAAGAAACCCGTGGCCGGATGCCGGCGGTGCTGTGTTGCCACGCCCATGGACACCGCCCCGACATCGGGCGCCGCGAGTTGGTCGACGGGCGGCCGGCCCTGAAGAAACCGTTGCCATGCGCTGCGCCGTGCTCGGGTTTCTCGATGGTCTTGCCGGCTGAAGGAGACCGCCCCATGAGCGGCAACGCAGACGATCCCCTCTACCGCGATCCGGATCTGGCGCAGTTCTACGATTTGGAGAACGGCTGGTCCGCCGATTTCGACTATTGCGCGGGCCTGGCCCGCGATGCGGCCTCGGTGCTCGATCTCGGCTGCGGCACCGGCGAGTTGGCGGCGGCGCTGGCCGAAGACCGGGCGGTGACCGGCGTCGATCCGGCCGGCGCGATGCTGGACATCGCCCGGCAGCGGGAGGGTGGCGCGGCAGTCAGTTGGGTCCAGGCCGACGCCCGTTCGGTGCGGCTCGACCGCCGCTTCGACCTGGTTCTATTGACCGGGCACGCGTTTCAGGTCTTTCTCGCCCGCGAAAACCAGGCGGCCGTGCTGGCGACCATCGCCGCGCACCTGGCGCCTGACGGGCCGTTCATCTTCGACAGCCGAAATCCCGCTTTCAGGGCCTGGGAGAAGTGGACCCTCGAGGCCTCCATGCACACGCTCGACCATCCCCGCTTGGGCGCGGTCGAGGCGTGGAACGACTGCTCCTATGACGACCGCACCGACGTCCTGACCTACTCGAACAGCTATCGCGTCAAGGCCACCGGCAAGGTCTATTCGGCCACGGCGCAGATCCGCTTCACGCCGCAGGAGGAACTGGCCGGGCTGATCGAGGCCGCCGGGCTTGCGGCAGACAGATGGCTCGGCGACTGGCAGGGCAATCCGTTTCATCCGGAGGCCAAGGAGATTATTCCGATCGGCCAACTGGCGTGATGCGAGGCGTTCCGTTCAGGCAAGGCCGTCCTCGACCACCACCCCGGCGTCCGTGACACTCGCTTGCATGCCCGTTTCCAGCAGCGCGAAGTCCTCCTTCGCCAGCGTCACGACGGGCGTTTCCGTTTCGTAGAGGCGATCGGCGACCTGGGCGCCTGTCGTGATGTTGACGTCGGGGGCGAGGAGCACGATCGCGCCCGGGCCCACCTTTCGGCGCAAGGCGTCCGCAACACCGCCGGGCGTGCCGGCGGACCCGCGGGAGCCGGGCAGGGCAAGCATCGTGCCCGTGATGCTCTGGCCCGCCTGCGGGTGGCTGCGGTCGATGATGCGGCCGTCGACGGGGTTGAAGCCGCCCCAGAAACTCAACGGCTCGGAAAGCTTCAGGATGCGGCCGTGCGCGGTTCCGGGGTTGAGCACGCCAACGACCTTCAGACGGCGTCCGCTCATGCGCCGGCGCCCCAGAGCCTTGAAGACCAGGCCGCAGGGTCGCGGGTGACTTTTCCGCGGACCGCGGTCTCGACGCAGTCCTGCAGGCTGCCGAACGCGACCTCCACCGGCAGCATTCCCGGCGCGTAGTAGGCCCATTTCGCGGAATTGGTCATGACGCGGCCCTTGCAGCCGCGCACCGCCGGGGTGAAGTAGGTGCAGGTATCGACCAGGACCGTGACGCCGGCCTTCTCCAGGGTTTCGATCCAGCCTTTCTCGGCGGCCAGCGTGGCTACATGGCGGCTGGTGGAGACGTAGAAGGCAACATCGGGATGGACGGTGCGGTCACCCAACAGATCAACAAGCCGGGCGAACTCGTTGAAGGAAAAGTGCGGCGTGCCGACGGCGACCATAGCGATCGGACGGTCCGACGTCGTCGAAAGGGAATCCCGCGCCTGGACGAGGTCGTCGGGCGTGACGCGGTAGACCGCCTCGGGCGCGTGGCCCTGCAGGGCGGTTTCCAGGTCGGGTGCCTCGGGTGTGACACCGACCGCATGGAACAGACCGATCCCGCCGGAGGATGCGCCCGCCGCGGCCAGCGCCTTCAGGCTGTCCTTGGGCGTCGTCGCGGACAGGCCTGATATGACAGGTACTTGGTTGCCGGCGACCCGTCCCATGTAGTGGCCCAGGACGTGGGCGAAGAACTCTGTCTCGCGCAACGGCTCGGGAATGTCGGCAAGGTCGATATGGATGCGCGCGCGGCGCCCGGCGTCCGTGTGCAGGCCCGCCTCCGGCGCGCGCCGGGTCAGGCCGCAGGCGACGTCCAGGAAATCGCCGTACTTGTTGGTCCGTGCCCCGACGGCGGAGTTGAAATAGGAAACGGCGTTCGATTCGCCGACGACGATGTGCTCGCCGAACCCGGGGCTTCCCGGCAACTGGTAGGGGGCGCAGGTCCAGGCCGGCTTCGCGCCCATCGCGAGATAGAGATCGGCGAGTTCCCGCGCCTCGGCCAGGAAGACGGGGTCGGCGTCATCCCGCACTTCCTTCTGGATCAGGCTGGTCGGAACCGTGTTGGTCCAGACGGGGATGTCGAAACGGGCGCCGCGCTCGACCAGAAAACGAGCGAAGTCCACATGCACCGTGCCGTAATAGTGGCCGGCGTCGATATGGACGTAAGCGATCTCCAGCAGCCGCGGCGCATCCATCAGGCGCGCCGCGCGGACCACCAGCTGCATGGCGAACTGCAACGCCTCGCCGGCCGCGCCGTCAAGCAGCGCCTGCTCGTGGTCGCTGAGGTCAAGCGGCGCGCCGGACAGTGTTCGGACCGTCACTCGGCGGCCTGGGTCGTCGGCGGCTCTAGGCCCAGCCGGCTATAGGCTTCGGTATCGAACAGGACCGTCTCGGTGTCCTGGAAGAAACTCATGCCCAGCCGGCGATACATCGGCGACTTGGCGTGGCCGGAGATCTTCAGAACCGGCGCGCCCTTGGTGAAGTCGAACGGCGTGCTCAGGGTCGCGGTGCGCAGTTCCTCGGGCGTGAAGAACGAGGTGATGTGCGTCGGCATCAGCGTGTACTGGTAGATCTCCTGGCCCTGCATGTCGTCGGGATACCGGAAGTAGGTGTAACGGCCGTCGGTGACATTGGTGGCGCTGCCCCAAACGCCGTAAAGACCGGCCTCGCGCATCGGCGTGTCGCGCTGCAGCAGCGGGACCAACGAATGGCCCTCGACCTCTTGCGGCGGAGTGACGCCGAACAGGTCCAGGATGGTCGGCATGATGTCGATGGTCTGGGTCAGCGCCGCGCGGCGCTCGCCGGCGTGGTTCGCGAAATCGGGGTGATGGAAAAACAGCGGGATGTGCGCGACCTCGTCATAGCAGGGCATGCGAATCTTGGCCCACCAGTCGTGCTCGCCCAGCAGGAACCCGTGGTCGGTGGTCACCAACAGCGCGGTGTCCTGCCACATGTCGTGTTCGTCGAAGTAATCCAAGAGGCGGCCGATCTGCGCGTCGCACAGCGCGACGATCGCGCAGTAGTTGGCCCTCAGCTCGGCGCATTCGTCGGGCGCCTCTGTGACGCGCGCGTAGGGCGGCCAGTCGCGGATCGGGCCCGAATAGTTGGTCGGATAGTCGTCGCGAAAGCGCGCCGGGGCAAAGAACGGCTCGTGCGGGTCGAAGGTCTCGATCTGCAACAGCCAGTCGTCGGCCTTGCGGTTCGTGTCCAGGATCTCGAACCCGGCGTCGAAGCACTGTACAGAGGGGAAGTCCTTCTCTTCGCGGATGAATTCGCGGTTGATGACGTGGTGGTAATAGAGGCTGCGGCGCGTGTCGTCGAACTGGGCCGGATGGTACATCTCGCGCAGCCGTTCCCAGGGCGGCTGCACCATCGCCTTCCAGGGGTCGCGTTCCTGGCCGCGGATGAACTCGTAGGTGTCGTAGCGGCTGTGATAGGTCATGCCGCCGTCTTCCCAGTAATGGTAGTGGTCGGAAACCAGGTGGCTGTAGACCCCGGACTGGAACAACAGCTCCGGGAACGAGTTGTCGAACGGCTCCAGCGGCCCCCAGCTTCGGTGCAGGAAGTTCAGGCGGCCGGTCTGCATGTCCCGGCGGGCGGGCATGCAGGGCAGGCTGCCCGCATAGTGCGTGTCGAACGTGACGCAGCGGTCCGCCAGCCGGCGGAAGTTGGGCGTCTTGATGGTTTGCGCACCATAGGGTTCCAGCGATCGCCGGTTCAGGGAGTCGAACAGAGCAAAGACAAGCTTCATGACAGCCTCGCACCAAGGTTCAGGTCGGCAAATGTGTTTTCCAGCTCGTAGGCCCCCTCGGGACGGGGCAGGGCGGTACCCTCCTTGTCGAACAGGTGGCACATCTGGGGGATCGGGCTGACGGTCACGCGCTGGCCGGTATGGACGTTGGCCGAGCCCAGCACCTTCACGACCAGCGTCTGCCGGTCGCCCATGTGACCGTAAAGGATGGTCCCGCCGCCCAACGGCTCCGAAACATAGACTTCCAGCTCGACGGCCGGTGCGCCGTCACGCCTGCCGACCAGAAGGTGTTCGGGGCGCACGCCGAGCGTCACATCGTCTCCGACCGCGACACCGTCGGCCAGGGCGGGCACGTCCAGCCGCCCGCCGCCCGGCAGGTCGACGCCGACCGTCGCCCCGATCGATGACACCCGCGCCGGCATCAGGTTCATGCGCGGCGAACCGATGAACCCGGCGACGAAGACATTGGCGGGCCGGTGATACAGGTCCATCGGCGTGCCCACCTGCTCGATGCGGCCGGCGCGCAGCACCACGATCTTGTCGGCCATTGTCATGGCCTCGGTCTGGTCGTGGGTCACGTAAATCATGGTCGCGTCCAGCGAGCTGTGCAGCTTGGCCAGTTCCACCCGCATGTCGACGCGCAGCGCGGCGTCGAGGTTGCTCAGCGGCTCGTCGAACAGGAAGACCTTGGGCTCGCGGACGATCGCACGGCCGATCGCGACCCGCTGCCGCTGGCCGCCCGACAGCTGCCGGGGCTTGCGCTCCAGCAGGTCCCCGATCTGCAGGATGCGCGCCGCGGCCTGGACGCGGCTGTCGATCTCGGGTTTCGCGACCTTGGCCATCTTCAGCGCGAAACCCATGTTCTGCGCCACCGTCTTGTGCGGATAAAGTGCGTAGTTCTGGAACACCATCGCCAGGCCGCGTTTGGCGGCGGGCATGCGGTGCACGGCCTCGCCGCCGACATGGATTTCCCCCTGCGACAGCTGCTCCAGCCCGGCGATCACCCTGAGCAGGGTGGACTTGCCGCAGCCCGACGGGCCGACGATGACGACGAACTCCCGGTGGGCGATATCCAGGTTGATGTCGGCGAGCGCCGTCACGTTGCCGAAGCGTTTGGTCACATGAGGCAGGCAGAGTTCGGCCATGGCGCTAGCCCTTGACCGATCCGGCGGCCAGGCCGGCAGACAGCTTGGTCTGCAAAGGCAGGAACAGAAGCAGCGCCGGCAGGGTCGTGATCGCCGAGGCGGCCATGATCGCGCCCCAGTCCACGGTCTGCTCGCCGAAAAACTGCGCTAGGCCCAGCGGCATGGTCTTCAGCGAGGTTCGGGTCAGGAAGGCCAGCGCAAATAGAAACTCCGTCCACATCAGCAGGAACGCGTAGGTCGCCGTGGCGACGATTCCGGGCAGCATGATCGGAAAGATGATGGTCCAGATGATCTGGAACTGCGAACAGCCGTCCATGACGGCTGCCTCGTCCAGCTCACGCGGCACCGTTTCCAGGTAACCGACCAGGAGATAGACCGAAAACGGAATGGAGATCGCGACATAGGAAAAGATCATTCCGACATAGCTGTTCAACAGGCCCAGCCGCGCGAACATGATGAAGATGGGTGTGACCAGGATGATCCAGGGAAAAAGCTGGCCCAGGATCACCGAGCCGAACAGGAGCTTTTTCGCGCGGAACCGCTTGCGGGAGAACACATAGGAGGCGATGACGGAAACGAAGGTCGAGATCGCCACCGCGACCAGGCAGATGAACAGGCTGTTGAAGATGAAGCGGCCGAAGCCGACCCGGAAGATCGTCGCGTAGTTCTCCAGGGTGAAGGTGAACACGGTGGCGGAGAACATCGTCTCGTTGGTCTTGAACGAGCCGACGAAGATCCACACCGCCGGGAAGATCAGAAACGCCCAGACGACCAGCGTCACCGCCAGGATCAGCGCCTCGACCAGCGGGTTTCGCCGGATCGTGACCGCATCGCCGGTCTGGGCGACTTCTCCCTGGCTCATCTTCCGCGCCCCCGCATCACATGATCTCGCGGAATTCGCGCAGCGCCACGAAGCGGAAATAAACGATGCCGAACATCTCCATGATCGCGGCCATGACCATGCCCACCGACGAACTGAAACCCAGCTCGAAATCGATGAAACCCTTGATGTAGATCTCTGTAGCGAGCACGTTCGTGAAGAGGCCGGGGCCTGCGCCGGTGGCCAGCCAGACATAGACGAAATTATTGAAGGTCCAGAACACCATCAACAGCGTCATCACCACGATGGTCGGCATCAGGTGGGGCAGGGTGACGTGGAACAGCCGCTGCAGCGGTCCCGCCCCGTCCATCTCTGCGGCCTCCAGCAGTTCGGGCGGCACCGACTGCAGGCTGGCCAGGAAGGTGAGGGACACGAGCGGCAGGGTGTTCCAGACGATGATCGTGATGATCGCCGGCCAGACGGTGTCCACGTTGGCGAGAAAGGCGATCGGCGTATCGATCAGCCCGATGTCCTGCATCGCCTTGTTGATGATGCCCTGGCGCCCGTCCAACAGCCAGCGCCAGACGACGACGGCGACGATGGGCGGGGTGGCCCACGGGACCAGCAGCAGCAGCCTGGAACCCGTCGTCAGCCTGTAACGGGCCAGTGTCGCAGAGTTGAGAAGCAGCGCCAGCGCCAGGCCCAGCAGGATCCGCCGCGCCACCGAGACCGCGGTCAGCCAGAACAGGGTGTTCCAAAGGACGCGGTAGAAATCGGCGCTGGACAACAGCGCCACGTAGTTCTTCAGACTGACGAAAGCGCCGCCCGTCTTCAGGCCCAAGAGGCTGAGATCGGTGAAGCTGTTGTAGAGGTTGTAGAGCGTCGGATAACCGTAGAAGAAAAAGAGGAAAAAGAAGATCGGCAACAGCATCAGCGGGACGAACATACGCTCCCTGGTCATCGCCAAGCCCCTCTTTCCCCCGCGAGGCGGGAGAGTGCGTTGCGACACACCCTCCCGGACCCGAACCGTCTACTTCAACTGACCCTTCACCGACCCAAGCAGTTCCGCGGCCGCGCCTTCGTAGCTTTTCTCGCCGATGAATGCCGACCCGAAGGCGCGGCCGGTGCTGTTCCACATCTTGCCGATCTGGGCCGGGCTGTCGGAATAGGCGCCCCAGCTGCGCGCTAGCTGCAGCTGTTCGGCGAAGCCGCCCAGGGCCGGTCCGAACTCGATGTTCTTCAGCGGTGTCTTCTGGGCCGGGAACTGGTTCGAATAGTACTTCACCAGTACCGCTTCGCGGGTCATGAACTCGACCAGCTTCCACGCGACTTCCGGATGCTGGGTGTTGGAATTTATGCCCAGCATGCGGCCGCCCAGGTGGGTCTTCGGTCCTTCCGGCCCGCCCGGCGTCGTCGCCGTCACGAACGGCGGCTCCACGCCCGGATTGCGTTCCTTGTAGGCGGCCAGGACTTGTTTGAACTGCTGCGGCGGCATGATGGCGATTGCCTGCTCGCCGTTGGTGATGCCCTCCAGGATGGCCGGGTCGAACCAGCTGGTGACGCCCATCATCGATTCCGGGTTGTGTCCCTCCTTGATGAACGAGTGGTAGTACTTCATCGCGCCGACGATCTCGTCGACCGAGATGCCGGTCATGTAGCCGCCGCTGCCGTCGTCGACCACCAGCGCCTGGCCATTCGACCACCAGTAGTAGTTGGCCAGGAACCAGATGGTGTTGCTGGAGCCGCTGCCGCTCGGGAATCCGAACCCGACCTTGCCGGTTTTCTCGTGGACTGCGCGGCTCGCGTCGTGCAGTTCCTCCCATGTCTTCGGGATTGCGGTCACCCCGGCCTGCTTCAGAAGGTCGGTGCGGTAAACCATGGCCCAGGTGTCGGTGGTCCAGGGCACGCCATAGATCTTGCCATCGGCGCCAACGGACAGTTCTGTCGCGATGAAGTCGTCGAAGCCGCTCTGGATCGGCTGTTTCTCCAAGAAATCGTTCAACGGCAGCAAGGCGCCGGCGGCGCCCATGTCGCGCGGCCAGACGAACGCGATATGGACCACGTCGGGACCTTCGCCGACCGCGGCCTCGCGCAGGAACTGCTGCCGGGACTCGCCCCAGGCGATCGTCTGCAGCTCCACCTTGATGCCCGGTTTTCCTGCTCGAACTGGTCCAGCGCCGCGCGCATCTCTTCCGCCTCGGGATCGTTGAAGCGGAAGGAGATGTTGATGTCCGCCGCCGCCGCGGTCGCCGCCGCGACGCAGACGGCCAGAGCCGTCAAGACCGACGTCCAAGTGCCTCTGATCATTGTGTCCTCCCGTTGTTCATTGGTGCTTAGTCTATGCCGAAACGGACCAGCGCGTCAGGGTCCGGAATCGTACCGATGCCGGCCCCGGTGGGAACCTGGACGTGTCCGTCCGCGACGCCGAGGTCGAGGTCGCAGATGTAGGTCCGCAACGGATTGGGATTGGAGTCCAGCTCCACATATCCCGCACCACCTGCCGCAGCCAGCAGATGGATCGATGCGGCCAGCCCGACCGCCGTTCCCATGAAATGCGGGCAGTAGACGGCGCCGCGTTCGACCACTTGTCGGCCGACCTTAGCACAGCCACCGATGCCGCCCCATTTGGCCACGTCGGGCTGATAGAAGGTCAGGGCGCCAGCCTGCATGTGTGCGTCGTAGAGTTCGTCGCTGCAGATGTTCTCGCCGGCAGCAAGCGGCACGTCCGTTTGCCTCGCAAGGTCGACCCAGGCGTCGACAGGCGCCAAAGCAGACAGCGGTTCTTCGATGAAGGTCAGGCCGAATTCGCTCAACCGGTTGATCTGCTCGACCGCCTCCGCCTGGCTCCAGGACTGGTTGGCGTCGATCATGATTGCGGGGCCGTCGCCGACGGCCTCGCGGACGCTGCGGACCAGGTTGCGGTCCCGGTCGAAGTCGTAGCCGACCTTGAGCTTGAATGCGGTGTGGCCTTCGGCGGTGAGTTCCAACGCCCGCGCTGCCGCGCGTGTCGGGTCCAGGGTGCTGGCATAGACTCGCGCGCGGTCGTCAGCCCGGCGGCGACCCAGCATGGCCGAAAGCGGCTGTCCCAGGCGACGCGCGTGCAGATCCCAGACAGCCATGTCCAGACCGGCAATGCAATGCCCGAACGGGCCCTGTTCGCCCACATGCACGGCCATGCGGTTCCAGCGGTCTTCCAGGTGGGGGCGGAGTTGCCCAGGATGGTCGAAAAGCTGTTCGAAAAGCTCCGGCGCAAAGACGCCTTCCAGCAATGCGCGGCGCGAATCTCCTGCGTGCGGCGGGAAGTTGCACCATACCTCGCCCCAGCCGAAGGCGCCGTCACTGTCTTCGATTCTGACCAACAGGCCGTTGCGTGCCGCCATGCTGCCCAGCGTGGACGAGGGCAGTTCGCCCACGTCGGCGCGCAGACGAAATGTCTGCATGCGGTCAATGCGGATATTGTCAGTCACGCCGGCCCCATCCTCCCTTCGCGCTAGTTAATCACCGATCAACCGGACTGGAAAGGGCAGCCCCGGCTCGTGGCAACGGGCTGGTCGATACAAAGGCCGGTATGCTGTACTTTATCTTGTCCTTACAAAGGGTGCGGTTATTCGCACGAAACGCCTGCCAAAACAGGCGCCGTCGCCGCAGCGGCAGCGCCGAACGAGGTGGAGGAAGCCAATGACCATGTACATCGTACAAGGGCGCTATACCCGTAGCGCGATCGTAGGAATGCTCAAAGAGCCCGAGGATCGCGCGAAAGCCGTGTCCGCCTTGACCGAGGCTGTTGGCGGCAAGATCCTTGACTACTATGTCACCTTCGGCAAGTCCGATTTTCTGTTGATCATCGAGGGCGGAGAAGGCAGGAGCGAAACCGATACGCTTGCGGCGTTGATGGTTGCAGGGGCAACCGGCGGCGTCACGGACCTGACCACGACCGTTGCCGTTCACTCTGAAGAGGCCATGCAGGCGATGCGAACAGCAGGTGAGATAATGGAAGGCTTCAGACCTGCCGGTCAGGCGAGCTAGCGGCTCGCTCCAGGGTCCTATCCGGCGAAAAGCATAGCGGTGCAGCGCGCGTTCCTGCGTCGGTGAGAATGGCGGCCGCCACCGTCACGGATCGCGGCGAGGCCGACCGTCACGCCGCGACCGGCGGGACGCGCACGCCGTCGCGGATCACGGCAGGGTCCCAGGCAAGCCGTGCAAACACGGCGCGCACCATCGGTTCGAAATGCTCAAGCGGCCGGGTCGGGTAGGCGGGATCGAAGCTGGTCTCGTCCCAGCGCTCGCAGAACGCGACACAGGCCTCGAAGTTGGGGTCGTTCCGGAATTTGTCCCGTTGATCAGGGTCCTGGCCGACATGTTGGCCGTAATACTTGAGCTGGAACAGCCCGTGATGGCGCAGCACCCAGGTGCATTCGGCGCGCACGTAGGGTTCCAGCACCGCCGCCGCCATGCCGCTGTGGTTCCTCGGCGCCAGCATGTCGCCGATGTCGTGCAGCAGGGCGGTGACGATCCAATCGGTATCGGCTCCGTCCGCCTCGGCGCGGGTCGCGCATTGCAGCGAATGTTCCAGCCGGCTCACCTGGTAGCCGCCGGTCGAGTGTTCCAGCTCCCTGAGATGGTCAAGCACCCGGTCGGCGAGGCCCTCCTCGAATGCCTGCTCTTCGCGGGCAAGCAGGTCGTAGTCGGCCTTGGTGCCGTCGCTCATGCGGGTGAAGGACACGGTCGCCATCGATGGTCTCCTTGGTCCCGGTGTTGACTGCGCGCAGGTTCCGGATCTTGGCGCGGATCGCGTCATCGTAGCCGTCTGAGACATGCTTCCGCGACCTGTTTGTGCGCAATATTGCATGTAGGGCGACCACCTGCGGAATTCACCGACCGATCCCTCCAGGGGTGTGCCCTGGAGGGATCGTGTTCGTCGGTCATATGGGCCGGAACCAGGCACCAGGCTCGGCAATTGACCGCAGGAAGTCGGGGGCTCGGGTCACGGGCAATCCAGGACGGCTTCCAGCAGTTCCGTGGTTCGCGTCGTGAACAGCGGCCCGTTCTCTTCGGTGGTGTTGCCCGTGACGTGATGCGAATTGACGCTGACGACGAGGTTGTCGGAAGACCCGCCCCCTTCCTTGAAGGAGGTGAACCAGGCGCCGCCGCTGTTGCCGGATCGCATGGGGTTTCCGCTCATTGTGACAATTCCGCCGGAGACGGCTGCCCATTGGCCGTCGACTTTGAAGAGCTGCTCGTTGTCCCCGTAGTTGCTGGGATAACCGACGGCAGTGAGATTCTTGCTTGTCGGGGTCCCGACAGACAGACCCAGTTGAGGCCTTTCGTTATTCCGCTCTGCGAGGATGAACGCATAGTCGTAGGCGTAGTTCGTGATCGGCGTGTGGTACAGGTCATAGATCGATGCGCAGCGCCATCCGACGATTTGCGGCGATGCTTCTTCGTCGTACGCCCGTTCAAAGGTGAAGTCGGTATTCCAGTCGCTGCCGGCCGCGTCATACACGCAGTGTGCGGCGGTCAGGATGACCTTCAGGTCTTGGGCATATTGCGCGCTGCAGACGTAGAGGTTCCCATCGGATTTCTTTCTGAAGATCAGACGCCCGACACTCCAGAACGGTTTTATCGAGGCGGGGCTCTGGACCCGGACCGGGACGCCTTCGGCCTCAACCTCCGCCCGGTCGTGCTCGGGTTTCAGATCGAGCGTATCCGGATTGAGCTCCCTGTAGCCCCGCCTCATGCGTTCGAGCTCTTCGGGCGTCACCTCTTCCGAAGGATGCGGCGTCGCCTGCTCGATGTCCTGGGCGGACAGAGGTGCCCTGTCGGGACTCGGGTCAGGGTTGACGAGCGTATCGATCGAGAAGTCTTGCCCGTAGGACGGGCTCATTGCCATTGTCACCGCCACCGCCATCGCAATGGCAGCGGACGACATGCCCGGACGGATCATATGTTGGCGTTTGTTGTACATTTCCAACTCCTGAAAAAGTAAGGCCGGTGCCCACGGGCAAGAGCCCGATCCCGTGCAGGTTCGACAGCCGCAGGACCGGCACCGGCGAGTTTGTCTGGATCGGACGGGGAGGGGGCCCGCCGGAACAGTGCCGGGCTCTGCAACGTTGGCGCAGACGCCCGGCCTCTGTCCCAGGCCTGCCTCAGAAGATCGTCCCTTCCCGAAGCTCGACATGGCCGGTTTCGATCAGGCCCTGACCGGCAACTGGCAGGAAGATCCCCCTGTCCGGATCGTACTTCAGGGTGATCTCGTTGACGCCGCCGCCGAACTTGGCGACCGAAGACTTGCCGACGATTTTCGTGATGATGGTTTCGCTCGCGAACCGGCTCTGCAGCCAGACATGGATATTCGTGAAAGGTGTCATCTGGGCCTGTTGGGTCGCCAGAACGCTCTGTGCAGAGATCGGCTTGCGGTCCGCCTTCTTCTTGTTGACCAGTGCGGATTGCGAAAGGCCAAACGTCAAAGCCGGATACTGCGAGTACGGCATGTCGTTGTTGGCGGCAAAGGTGCCTTTGGGAATCGACGAAGACGGTTGGATCTCGTTGAACATCGCCGCCGACGTGAAGGGGTAGTAACCCGCATCGAGAGCGGGCCCAGGCGTGACCTCCGACAGCTTGGAAATGCTCGCGCCTTCAACGACAGCGGTCGTGGACGCGTAGATCCAGTAGTCCTCGACCCATTCGACGGCCGTCGACTGGAACGGGTCGATCGAAAGCCAGACGACATTCGGATCGCCGTTTCCAACCGGCTTGGCAAGGGTGATGCGCTGCTGCGCGCCCTTGATGATCGCAAGGTCCACCGGGTCGATATTCAGGGTCAAAGTATAGTCCGGCATCGTTCAGTCCTCTCTGTCCAGTGATTTGGTAAGGAGGACGACGTTAGACAGGCTATAGTTGCAAGTACCCTCCCATATGGTAGGGTAGTTGCGATTTCTCGATTATAGGAGAGCACAACTAAAAGAGAATTCCACGCACAAACATTGGTGGGGGGACGAAACATTGAAGAACAGATTTCGTTGGCGATTTGCAAGTCATTGGCCCGGTCGCGCCGGGTCGGGGATCGTAGGCGTGTGGTCGGATCCGGGCCATGGGGCGGCAGAGCCATACTTTATATATGGCGGATCCGAATGACGGCAATTCACGCTCGTCTGGGATAGACAATCGGCTCGAATCCTCCGATTTACCGCAATCCGTTTTTCGGGAGATCCTGGATCTCGTCTGCGTTCCGGTCTTTGTGATCAGTCACGACAGGCACGTGATGTGGATGAACAGAAAGGGCCGCTCACTCATCGACGCGTATGGCGGTATTTCCCTGGTCAGAGGAAAGTTGCGCGGGGAAACGGCGGCGCAATCGAGCCAAATCGGGGATCTCATCGACGGGACCGCAGATCCCGGACGGCAGTCAGAGACCAAGCGCCCGGTTCTTGCCAAGAGCCTGCCGCGCGGAGCCTTCGTGCACCCGCTTCAAGCGGTCGCGGTTGGCCTGCGGGGCGGCATTGGGGACCGACCGCACAGCGCCGTGACGGCGCTGTTCGTCGGTGACCTGGATGACCATTCCTTTGCCGACGGACATCTGTTGTCAGAGTTGTTCGGTTTTACGCCGGCGGAGGCGAGGATCGCGGCCGGACTGGCGAATGGTACCTCCCTCGACGACCTGGCCGCGGACCTCGGAATCGGTCTCGGCACGGTCCGCTGGCACGTTAAGCGGCTCATGGCCAACACAAACACCAGACGCCAGGCCGAACTGATCCGTCTGCTGCTGTTGAGCCCCCTGGCGCTGATCACGTTCGAGGATCCCAAGGTGCCGCCCGGCACGCCGGTCACGCGTTGATCGGAACCGGCCACCCCGAAGATCGCCGGTCGATCCGTTGGTCGATCGGTCGGACCATGAAAGCTGGCTGCTCCTCCCGGATACGGATCGAACCCCGAACCCGCCGACCGGTCAGATCCTCAATGCCCAGCGTCGCTGGCGTTCTCCAGCAGGTAGTCCAGCACCAGCTTCCGCTCGTCGGGCTCCAGCCCGGCCCGCGGGAACATGCTCTGGGTAATGCCCTTCCACTGCAATTGCGTGAACTGCGAGGGATCACGCGGGCCGTGGCAGACCGTGCAGCGTTCGTAGAACATCTTCTCGCCCGGCGTCATGTCGGCATACAGCATCTCGACCAGGGTATCGATGCGCTCGAGCATCAGAGCGTCCTCACTCACGGCTGCATATTGAACGTCTTCCGTCACTGCTGGCGGCTCGTAGGCCAGGCTCGGTCCGTCCGGATCGGTGCATTTCCGCATCGAAACGAGGCAAGTGTTTGCCGACGTCGCCTGGCTCAGCCCGCTAGAGCGCCGGCTTGAGGTGAGGAAGTTCACCAGTCCGTTGTTGCAGCGACCCTTGGAATCGAGCTGGGGCCAGGCGCCTTCATAGACGCTGACCACCCCCGGCATGATGCCGTCGGAAAGCACCGCGCCGACAATGATCGAACCGCGGTCGTTGTACAGCTCGACCAGGTCGCCGTCTTCGATCCCGCGGTCCGCGGCGTCCTGGGTGTTGATTCGCACCGGCTCGCGCCCCTGCACCTCGTAGAGATCCCGCAGCCCCCGCGAGTTGCCCATCTGCGAATGCAGGCGGTACCAGGGATGCGGGCTGACGACGTGCAACTGTCCGTCCTTGGCGTTGCCCAGGTATTCCGCGGGCTCCATCCAGACCGGCATGCCCGGGCAGTCGTCCAGGCCGAACGAGGCGATGTTCTCGCAGTACATCTCGATCTTGCCCGAGGCCGTGTGCAGCGGATGGCCCTCGGGGTCGTTGCGAAAGTCGCCGTGGCGGACCCACGACCGCGCCGCGGCCGGCACCTCCATAAAGGCGTAGCCATTCTCCCAGAACGCCTCGAAGCTTTCGGTGGCCGAACTGCGCTCGTAGGCAGCTTTGATATGGTCCATGACCTCCAGTCCTTCCGTGAACGGTTGGTCCAGACCCAGCAGTTCGGCCATGCGTCTAAAGATCTCGTAGTCGTCCAGGGCCTCGCCTATGGGTTCGATCAGCTGTTTCATGGCGTAGACCTTGTCGTTCGAATAGGTCCCGCCCGATGTGATGTCGTTGCGCTCGACCGACGTAGTCGGGGCCAGCACGATATCCGCCCAGCGTGTCGCCGCGGTCCACCAGGGTTCCTGCGCCACGATCGTGTCCACGTTCTGCTGCGCCCGGATCAGCTCGTTGGTGTCCTGCTGGTGCGACATGAAGTTGTTGCCGGAGTTGTAGATCATCTTCACCAGCGGGTATTTGCGCACCGTGCCGTTGTGTGTGAACTCCTTGCCGGGGTTCATCAGCATCTCGGAGATGCGCGAGGCCGGGCAGATCGCCGAGACCGTGTTGCGCCCCTGGGGCAGGCCCGAGGGTGTCGACTTGCCGGAGATCGGCATGCCGCCGTTGCCGTAGTGCCACGAGAAACCAACCCCTTCGCCGGGGGCGCCGATCTTGCCGGTCAGCGCGGCGAAATTGATCATCGCCCAATGAGTCATCTCGCCGTGCTGGGCGCGCTGGATCGACCAGGCGCCCGCGAACTCCGTTCGGCTGGTGGCAAACAGCTCGGCCAGTTCGACGATCTTGGCTTCCGGAATGCCGGTGATCGCTGCGGCCCAGGCCGGCGCCTTTGGCGTGCCGTCGTCCTCGCCCATCAGGTATGCGATGAACTTTTCCGAGCCCACCGTGTGGGTGCCGAGGAATGCCTTGTCGTGCATGTCCTTGGCGACGACATGCTGCGACATCGCCAGGAACAGCGCGACGTCGGTGTTTGGAATGATCCTGACCCACTCGGCATCCAGCACGGTGTCTGTCGCCGTGCGTTGCGGGTTGATCGACACGAACTTCACGCCGGCCGCTTTGATCTCCTCCCAGTTGCGGTGCATCCGGTGGTCGGCCACGCGGTATTCGACGCGGTTGTTCTTGATCGGATCGCAGCCGACCAGGACGAAGACCTCGGTGTTGTCGCGGATCACCTCCCAGGCGGTCTGCGCGGAATAGACCTCCATGTCGCCGATCACGTGCGGCAGGCTGATCTGGCTTGCGCCACCGGAATAGTCGCCTGCTGTCACCGACGAGCCACCGAACAGATTGAAGAACCGGCCCTGCAGCACGTTCGGCCGCATGATGCCGGCATGGCTCCAGCCGCCGTAGGACGATGAGAAAATGCCTTCGTTGCCGTATATCTCGATCGTGTCGAGGATGGCATTGACCGTGAGACCCAGCGCGGTGTCCCAGTCCACGGGCACGAACGGTTCCTCGCCGCGCAGCGCGACTCTGCGGTCTTCTTTGTCCCAGTTCTCCAGATAGGACTTGCGCACCATCGGGCGCAGCACGCGGGTCTTGTCGTAGGTGCGGTCGATGACCCCGTGGGTCAGCATGGCCGACGGACGCGCGTCCACTTCGGGCATCGGCGCCATGGTGACCAGCCGGCCGTCGCGCACGATCCCCTCGAACGGGCCATAGTGCGTTGCATGGAAGATCCGCCCGCCGTGCGAGTGCGGATCGATGGCCGCGAGCGCCGTCGAACTCAACAGCCCCAGGCTTCCGGCCCCGACCGCGGCCGAGGTTTTCAGGAGCGTGCGTCGGTCGAGATCAAGACGTGCCATGGGAAGTGTCTCCGTCGAGTGTTGCCTGAACGCATCGGGGCAGGGGAAGGCGCAACTGTGACGCAATGCCGTGCAGCTGCGAATAATCTGGATCAATTGGAGGGCGAATCTCTCTTTTCGCCAGCCGACGGCGCGTGTCCGCTCGCGTATCGACGCAACGGTTGGTCCCGCCCGCATCGAACGCATCATTGCTGGAAGAAACTGGGGCCACTATAGATCAAGCCATCGCCTCGGGTCCGCTGATTGGGGAGGGGATACGGGGCCAACATCGACAAGGAGGAACCAGCGATGTCGATGAAGTTGCCTGCCAACGCGATCCTGGTCCTTGTCCTGACAACGCTGCTGGTTGCGTGTTCGTCGGTTCCGCCGACGGCCCGCACGGACGATCTCTGCCGCTTCGACCCGCAGCCGCCCAAGCCGGTGCCACGCGTGCAGATCGACGATCTCGGCGCGATCGAGAACACCGTGGCAGACCTGTCGCAGGCGCATGGCGCCGACAAGGTCTTGGTCGTGTTCGATATCAACAACACGCTGCTGACCGCCGACCGGGACTTCGGGTCCGACGCCTGGTTCAAGTGGCAGGACGCGATCCGGACCCGCCCGGACTGCGAACGGGTTCGTGTCTCGAAGGAATTCGACGGATTGCTGGAGGTCCAGTACCTGGCCTATTCGATCGGCGAAATGCGCCCCACGCAGGCCGATACCGCGGCGCTCATCCGACGTCTTGCCGACGGAGAGCGCGGGGTGATGGCGCTGACCGCGCGCGGACCGGAGATCCGGTCGTCGACCGTGCGCGAACTGGGCGGCAACATGATCGCCCTTCGGACCGCGCCGCCCTGCCGTGCCGGTTCCGCCGACAGGCCGTCGCTGTGCGCCCGGCGCGGCTTCATCTCTGCCGAGACGATCCTTGCCGTTGCCGAGGGGACACTGAGCGCGCGCGAACGCGAAACGCTCGGCCCCGACCCGCGCCGCATCAGCTACGCGGACGGCGTGATGATGGTCTCGGGCCAGAACAAGGGCCTGATGCTGCGGCTGCTGCTTGCCAGTTCGCCGTCACTCTACGAGGCGATCGTGTTCGTGGACGACGGGGCCGACAACGTGATCGCAGTGGAGGAAGCCTTCGCCGGAGATGCGACGCCGACCGTCAAGGGCTTCTGGTACACGGCCTTCGAGGACGCAAACGCACGGTTCTGGAACGACGCGTCGCGACAGGAGGGTACGGTGCGCGCTTGGCACACTGTCAGCGCCGCCCTGTGCGAAGCCGTGGGCACCTACTGCGAGCCCTGATCGGAAGAAAGCGGCAGGTGAAGAAAAACGCCTCGTGCAGAAGAGGGAGCGTGATCCCTGAAGCTGGCTGCCATTCCTGGACACGTATCGAACTTCCTTAATTGTACTTGGCGTGGGCATTGGATGCGGATGAAAGGAAATCCGGGAGAATCGGCCCAATCACATCGACCGAACCCGGTGAGAATGGACGGGCCGGCCTGATCGGATGGAAGTCGCGTCCTTCCCTGCTGTCGCAATCTCGGTGGATGGTGGCGCGGTCGTGCAAACATAGTCGTCCGTTAAGAAGCCGGTCTGAGCGTTGATTGAGGTGCGATCGCGGCGATCAGGGTCGCGACGAACTTGGCCAACAAATCCCTCAGCCACTTGAGGATCAGGCGGAAGTTGTAGCCGGCCGCG
>Ga0209783_1000108_pt1 | contig 31615 bp, 27 predicted proteins | sample WorMetfiPIANOSA1_FD_187395 | JGI IMG/M metagenome (GOLD analysis project Ga0209783, IMG submission 187395) | Marine gutless worms symbiont microbial communities from Max Planck institute for Marine Microbiology, Germany - Olavius filocauda... | ecosystem: Host-associated > Annelida > Digestive... | reverse complement strand
CCCCGAATGGCCATCGGGGTCGGGCCATTCCCTACGGAATATCCGGATTCTATCGCAGTGGGTTAATACAAGGAGGCGCGCGCCGGCGCGGCGTCTCGAACCGTGTGGCTGCCGCCCGCCTAATTCCGCCGCCGCTTTGCTCCGTTCCCCGCCTCCGCCGCGGCGCTCAACTGCTGGGCGCGTTCGGCTTCCACGGCGGCAAGCAGCCGCGTTTTGGCGGCCAGCACGTGGCTTTTCATGCTGACGCCGGCGGCGATCGGATCGCGCGCCGCAAGAGCCTCGACGATCTGCCGATGTTCTTCATTGGAGATCCGCATGGATCCCTTCTGCAACAGCCCCTTGCGGCGAAACAGGTGCAGCTCCTTCACCAGGCTAAGATACAGGCGCGCCAGCCGCCGGTTGTTGGCGAAGGTCAGCAGGCAGTTGTGGAACGCCAGATTGGCGGGGTAGTAGCGCTCCAGGTCGCGGGCCTCCGCGGCGGCGTCCATTTCCGCGATCAGACGCTCGAGCTCGGCCACCTGCGCATCCGAAATTCGTTCGGCGATCAGCCGGCCCATCAGCTCGTCCAGGGCGGACCGGATGTCGTACACCTCCAGCGCCTCGCGCAGATCCAGCTCGCGGACGAAGACGCCGCGGTTGGGAACGGCGATCAGCAACCCTTCCTGGGCCAGCGCGCGGCAGGCCTCGCGGATCGGACCGCGGCTGGTCCCGAACCGCTCCGACAGGGCGATTTCGTTGACCCGGTCGCCGCCGCTCAGCTCGCCGTTCATGATCAGGCTCTCGATCTCGGCCTGAACGCGGGATGTCAAGGGTTGCCGGGGCTGGGTCTCGTCAGGTGTCACCGTCGCCTCGTCTCTCTGGCCTGATTGCGGTCTGGATTGTCAACGATCATGGCAACCAGATTACAGCAAAAACCGATATCAATTAAAGGGTTATTGGTCGTGTTTCAGGAATCGGGCTGCCAGACGCAAGCCCTAGACGCCGAATCGTCGACAGGAAGGGGGCGACCGCCGGCGCTTGCGCGTCAACCCTCGTTGACCGTGCCCTGCCGCAGCAGGCCCTGGTAAATCTCGTCGTCGCCGATCACGCCGACGACCTTGCCGTCGCCCAGGAACACCACCGGCGTTCCGGTCTGGTGGCGGATCTCAATCGCGGTGCGCATGCGGATCTCCGGCGATGCCGTGACCATGGTATCGCACGGCAGCGCGGTCGCATCGCCGCCCGTCTGAAAAGCAGTCAAGGGCACCGCCTTGCCTTCAACGAAGGCCTCGGCGGCGGCGCCGTCGGGCGTCAGCTTCAGCCTGCTGTGCCCGGACCAGTCCAGCACCAGTTCGTCCCCTTCCCGCTTCAATTCCTGCACCGGCGTCATCAGCGAACGGCCGCGCAGCACGTTGATGGTGTTCATATGCGCCACGAACTCGGCCACGTAGGCGTTGGCCGGGTTGAGCACGATCTCCTCGGGCTCGCCGTACTGGACGATCCGCCCCGCCTCCATGATGGCAATGTGGTTGCCCAGCTTCAGCGCCTCGTCCAGATCGTGACTGACGAAGACGATGGTCTTCTTCAGCGACTTCTGCAGATCAAGAAGTTCGTCTTGAAGGTGATCGCGGATCAGCGGGTCAAGCGCCGAGAACGGCTCGTCCATCAGCAGGATATCGGCATCGGTGGCGAACGCGCGGGCCAGGCCCACCCGTTGCTGCATGCCGCCCGACAGTTCGTGGACATGCTTGTCCGCCCACTGGTCCAGTTCCACCAGCTTGAGCTTCTCCGACACCACCGCGTCCCGCTCGGCCTTGGGCACGCCGCGCAGTTCCAGGCCCAGCGCCACGTTCTCGTGCACGGTCCGCCAGGGAAACAAGGCGAACTGCTGGAACACCATCGCGACGCGTTCCATGCGCATTTGCCGCAATGTCGCCGCGTCGCAACTGGCGACGTCGATCTGGGTATCGCCGTCGCGCACCAGAACCTGGCCGCGCGTGACCTTGTTGAGACCGTTGATCGCCCTGAGCAGCGTGGACTTGCCCGACCCGGACAGGCCCATCAGGACGCAGATCTCTCCTTCGTCGATGCAAATCGAGGCATCGGCAACGCCGATCACGGCCCCCGTCGCTTCCAGGATTTCGTCACGCGTCCCGCCCTGGTCCAACAGCCCGAGCGCTTCGTCCCGGTCGCCGCCGAACACGATATCGACGGCCTTGATGTCTACCGCGTCGATCGTCTAGCCCCCCGATTTGCCGCCGCCGCGCTGCTTGCACACCCGGTCCAACAGAATGGCGACGATGACGATGGCAAGGCCCGCCTCGAAGCCCTTGCCGATATTGACGGTGTTCAGCGCCCTTAAGACAGGCACGCCGAGACCGGGCGCGCCCACCATCGCGGCGATCACCACCATGGACAGGCACAGCATGATGCACTGGGTGATGCCGGCCATGATCGTCGGCATCGCGTGCGGCAGTTCGGCCTTCCACAGCAGTTGCCGCCGGGTGGCGCCGAAGGACTCGCCGGCCTCGATCAGGTTGGTCGGCACGCCGGAGATGCCCAGATAGGTGAGCCGGATCGGCGCCGGGATGGCGAAGATCACGGTGGAGATCAGGCCGGGCACGACGCCCAGGCCGAACATGATCATGGTCGGGATCAGATAGACGAAGGTCGGGATCGTCTGCATCAGATCCAGGATCGGCCGGATCACACCGTAGAGCCAGGGCCGGTGTGCCGCCGCGATGCCCAAGGGCACGCCGAGCAGCACACAGGTCAATGTGGAGAACATGATCAGGGCAAGAGTCTGGATCGTTTCTTCCCAGTACCCGAGATTGATCACCAGGATCAGCGGCAGGACCACCAGCGCGACCAGGCGCCAGGAGCGGTGCAGCCAGAAGGCGATGCCGGCGAAGATCACCACCAGCAGCAGGGGCGGCACCCACAGCATCAGATCGGTCAGCCCCTCGATCATGAACTCCAGCACCTCGGACAGGAGATCGAAGAAGCCGGCGCCGTGGTCCAGCACGAAGTCGACGAACTGCTTGATCCACTTGCCCAGGGGGATCTTGTTGTCGGTCAGCCAATCCATGTTTTGTCCCGTATGAATGGCAGTCCGCAGTCCGGGCTCGGCCGGACGCGGCGCAGTGCGAACGGCCGGGCCCCCGCGGCCCGGCCGTCCGGCTCAAGGGTCAATTGCCGATATGCGCCTTGGCGGCGGCAAGGCCATCCTTGCCGTCCAGCGTCGTCACGCCGTCCAGCCACAGGGCGTAGACATCGGGGTTCTTCTTCAGCCACGCCATGGCGGCATCATTCGGCTCCTCGCCGTCATCCAGGATGGCGCCCATGATCTCGTTTTCCATGGCGAGCGAGAAGGAAACGTTCTTCAGGAAACGCCCCAGGTTCGGGCATTCGTCGGCATAGCCCTTGCGCACGTTGGTATAGACCTCCGCGCCGCCGAAGTTGGGGCCGAACCAGTCGTCGCCGCCCGACAGATAGACCAGGTCGTGGTTGGCGTTCATCGGGTGCGGCTCCCAGCCCAGGAACACCACCCATTCCTTGCGGCGTTCCGCGCGCGCCACCTGGGCCAGCATGCCCTGCTCGCTGGATTCCACCACTTCGAACCCTTTCAGGCCGAACGCGTCCTCGTCGATCATGCTCTGGATCAGGCGGTTGCCGTCGTTGCCCGGCTCGATGCCGTAGATCTTGCCGTCAAGCTGGTCGCGAAACTTGGAGATGTCGGCAAAGCTCTTGATGCCGCCGTCGGCCGCGGCGCGGTTCACCGCCAGGGTGTATTTCGCGCCGGTCAGGTTCTTGGTCAGCGTCTCAACCGACCCGTCGTCGCGGTAGGGTTTGATGTCCGCCTCCATGGTGGGCATCCAGTTGCCCAGGAAGACGTCGATGTCGCCGTTCTTCAGGCTGGTATAGGTCACCGGGACGGACAACACTGTCGCCGTCGGCTCGTAGCCCAGGCCTTCCAGCACCACCGACGTGGCCGCCGTCGTCGCCGTGATGTCGGTCCAGCCCACGTCGGAGAACCGGACGGTGCCGCACGACGCCGGATCGGCCGCCTGGGCCCCGGAAGCGGTGACCAGGGCGGCCAGCGCCCCGCCGAGAATGGTCTTTTTCATGTTTTCCTCCCAGTTTTGCGGCCCAGGCGGCTCGGCCGCCCTCAGCCCTTTCTTGTCAGTCCCGATCCTAGCCCCGACATCGGTTGACCGTCGAATCCCAAAAAACGGATACTCGCACGCTCGACACACCACCAGTGCGCAGATGAGCCCCACTCTCCAGTTCGATTATGTCATCGTCGGCGCCGGATCGGCGGGATGCGTGCTGGCCGACCGGTTGAGCGAGGACGGCGACGCCACGGTCCTTCTGCTGGAGGCGGGCGGCGGCGACGGCAGCGTCTTCATCCAGATGCCGTCCGCCCTGTCGATCCCGATGAACGACAAACGCTACAACTGGTTCTACGAGTCCGAGTCGGAGCCGCACCTTGGCGACCGACGCCTGCATTGCCCGCGCGGGCGGGTTCTGGGCGGCTCCTCCTCAATCAACGGCATGGCCTATGTGCGCGGCAACGCTCTGGATTTCGACGGCTGGGCCGCGAGCGGCGCCGACGGCTGGTCCTATGCGGAAGTGCTGCCCTATTTCAGGAAGGCCGAGACCTATGCCGGCGGCGGCGACGCCTATCGCGGCGATTCCGGTCCGCTGCACACCTCCAACGGAACCCTGTCAAACCCGCTGTACGACGCCTTCATTGCCGCCGGGGTTGAGGCAGGATACCCGAGTACCTCCGACATGAACGGCTATCAGCAGGAAGGCTTCGGCCGCATGGACATGACCGTGCATGACGGCCGGCGCTGGAGCACGGCCAACGCCTATCTGAAGCCGGCCCTGGGGCGGGCGAACCTGGCGGTCGAAAAACGGGCGTTCGCAACGCGGCTGTTGACCAACGGCGGGCGCGCGACCGGCGTCGCATTCACCCAGGGTGGCGCCGAACGGACCGCGGTGGCCCGGCGGGAGGTGATCCTCAGCGGCGGGCCGATCAACACGCCGCAACTGCTGATGCTGTCGGGGATCGGCCCCGGCACCCGCCTTTCCGAGATGGGCCTGAACGTGGTTGCCGACCTGCCGGGCGTGGGCGAAAACCTGCAGGACCATCTGGAACTCTATGTGCAGCAGGCCTGTTCCCAGCCGATCACGCTTTATGGCGCCATGAACCCATTGCGCAAGGCGCTGATCGGAATCGAGTGGATCCTCGCCAAGCGCGGGCTGGGCGCGACCAATCATTTCGAAACCGGCGGCTTCATCCGCTCGCGCCCGGACGTGCCCTGGCCCGACATCCAGTATCATTTCCTGCCGATGGCGGTGTCGTACGACGGCACCAGTTCGGCGGACTGCCACGGGTTCCAGGCCCATGTGGGGCCAATGCGGTCGAAGTCCCGCGGCCACGTGCGGCTGCGCTCGACGGACCCGCGTGAGCATCCCTCGATCCTGTTCAACTATATGAGCCACGAGGACGACTGGATCGAGATGCGCGCCGCATTGCGGGCGACGCGCCGGATTTTCGCCCAACCGGCCTTCGACCCCTACCGGGGCGAAGAACTTGCGCCGGGCGCAGCAGTCCAGAGCGACGACGAGATCGACACATTCGTCCGCGAGACGGTCGAAAGCGCCTACCACCCCTGCGGCACGGCCAAGATGGGGACGGACGCGATGGCCGTGGTCGACCCGCAATGCCGGGTGCACGGGGTGGAAGCTCTGCGCGTCGTCGATTCCTCGATCATGCCGGTGATCACCACCGGCAACCTCAACGCGCCGACGATCATGATCGCGGAAAAGGCCGCCGACATGATCCGCGGGCGGCAGCCGCTGGCACCGTCGAACGAGCCGGTCTATCGGGCTTCAGTGCAACAGTAGCAGAGGGGCGGCGCTAAGGCGCGTCACAGGAGCGGCTGCCGCCAAATGCTTCGAGACGCGCCCTGCGGGCGCTCCTCAGCATGAGGGTAAAGCGATAACGGCGCCGTTCCATCCCTCACCCTGAGGAGGCCGTGGAACATGGCCGTCTCGAAGGGTCTGGCTGCAACCGCTCGGACGTTTCGAGAGGGGGTTCGGTTACCCGCGCATCCGCGCGCCCTTCGGATCGAACAGCGGCTCCTTAATCATGTGCGCCGGGCGACGGTCGCCGAGGATTTCCACCTCGAAGGCTGCGCCATCGCTGGCCAGTGACCGCGGGATCATCGCCATCGTGACGGACTTGCCCACGTAGTGCGCATAGCCGCCCGACGTCGCGAATCCCACGACGGAACCGTCATGCCAGACCGCCTCGTCGGCCACGACGTCGGCGTCTACCGCATCGACAACCAGGGTCACCACCGCGCGGTCCGGCGGATCGTCGCGCTGGGCCATGGCCAGGTCACGGCCGATGAAGTCGTTCTTTCGGAAATCGATGAACCGGTCGAGCCCGGTTTCCGCCGCGGTGAAGTCGGGCCGGTATTCCCGGAGCCAGGACCCGAAGGACTTCTCCAGCCTGAGCGACATCATCGCCCGCATGCCGAATGGCCTGAGGCCAAGGTCCCTGCCCGCCTCGGTCAGCGTATCGTAGAGCGCAAGCTGATGGCTGCGCTGCACGTAGATCTCGTAGCCCAGGTCGCCGGTATAGGAGATGCGGCAGAGCCGGGCCGGGACCAGTCCCACCTCGATTTCCATCACGCGCAGGAACGGAAAGGCCTCGTTCGAAACGTCGGCGCGGGTGACACGCGATAGTAGTTCGCGGGCCTTCGAGCCGGCGATCTGGAATCCGACGTGCTGGATCGATTTGTTGCGCACCCGCACGCCGTCGTCCGGCAGGTTCTCAAGAAACCAGCGCATGTGATAGGCCTGCGACGCGAAGGACGCGGTGAGGTGGAACGTCTCCGGTCCCAGCCGCGCCATCGTGAAATCGCCGATCAGCTTGCCTTTCGGGCTCAGCATCGGGGTGAGCGCGATCCGGCCGACCGCCGGCGCCCGGCCGGCCATGATGCGGTTCAGCCAGGACTCCGCCTCCGGCCCGGTCACCTCGTATTTGCCGAAATTGTGGATCTCGTTGATCCCGACCGCCTCGCGCACGGCCCGGCATTCCTCGGCGACGGGCCCGAACGCGTTCGAGCGCCGGAAGGTCGGCGTTTCGAACGGCTCCTCGCCCGCCGGCGCGAAGTAGTTCACGTGCTCCATGCCGTATCCGACGCCGAAGACGGCGTTCTGCGCCTTCCATGCCGGGTAGGCGGGCGTGGTGTCCAGCGGCCGGCCGGCGGGCAGCTCCTCGTTGGGATAGGAGATCGCGAACCGGCGCTGGTAGTTCTCCGTGACCTTGCGGCGGGTATAGGTGGGCGACGCGTAGTCGCCGTAGCGCGCCACGTCCATCGCGAAGACGTCGCGCGACGGCTCGCCTTCGACCATCCATTCCGCCAGCGTCAGCCCGACGCCGCCGCCCTGGCTGAAGCCCGCCATCACCGCGCAGGCCGCCCAGTAGCCCGGCCGCCCGGGCACCGGCCCGACCAGCGGGTTGCCGCCGGGCGCGAAGGTGAAGGGGCCGTTGATGACGGTCTTGATGCCGGCGGTCTGCAGCACCGGATAACGCTGGAACGCGGCCTCCAAGGGCCCCGCGATCCGGTCCAGATTGTCGGGCAACAGCTCGTGCCCGAAGTCCCAGGGCGTGCCGTCCACCGCCCAGGGGTCGCAGTCATGCTCGTAGATGCCCAGCACCAGCCCGCGGCCCTCCTGGCGCAGGTAGGTTTCGCCCGCCGGGTCGATGGCGTGCGCCAGCTCGGTCTCGCGCTCGTAGACCTCCGGGATGTCGTCGGTCACCAGATACTGGTGCTCCATCGGATGCAGCGGGTGGTAGACGCCCGCCATCGCCCCCACCTCGCGGGCCCACAGCCCGCCCGCGTTGACCACATGCTCGGCATGGATGGTGCCCTGCTCGGTGACCACGTCCCAGGTGCCATCGCCGCGCGGGTTGAGCTCTTCCACCTTGTTGCGCAGATAGATCTCCGCGCCCTGCATCCGCGCCGCCTTGGCATAGGCATGGGTGGTGCCGGACGGGTCGAGATGGCCGTCCAGCGGATCGTAGAGCGCGCCGACGATGCCCTCGAGGTTGATGATCGGCAGGTGCTGCTTGATTTCCTCGGGCCCGATGATCTCGGTCTCCAGGCCCATGTAGCGGTGCTTGGCCCGCTCGGCCTTGAGGTAGTCCATGCGGTTCCGGTCAGTCGCAACGGTAACACCGCCCACATGATGCAGCCCGCAGGACTGGCCGGAGATCTCCTCCAGCTCCTTGTAGAGCCCGATGGTATAGCCCTGCAGCGCCGCCATGTTGGTGTCGGCGTTCAGCGTGTGGAAGCCGCCAGCCGCATGCCAGGTTGAGCCCGACGTGAGTTCCGACCGTTCGATCAGGACGACGTCTTTCCAGCCGAACTTGGTCAGGTGGTACAGCACGCTGCAGCCGACCACGCCGCCGCCGATCACGGCGACCCGCACGTGCGATTTCATGAAATCCCTCCCGCGGACACGTTGCCGCCGTTACCAGCCACCTACAGATTGCCGGTGAAGCTGCGGTCCTGTTCCAGCTGCGCCTCGAATTCGCCCAGCGCGTAGTGCTTCGACATATCGGCGGAGTACTTGCTGGACTCCGGATGGCGTCCCAAGGCCTCGGCCATAGCCCGGATGTGATGCGGCCCGGCGCCGCAGCAGATGCCGAAATACTTGACGCCGATCTCCTTGGCCGCCGCGGTGAACCGCGCGATGTCGGTGCGGGTGCAGGTGTGGCTGTCCAGGTTGACCGGAAACGGCCGCCCGTCATCCGGATGGCCGTGGCCCGGATCGGTCAGCGATTGGAAGGTTGGCTCGTCCGTGTGCGTGCGGAACGGCACCGGCAGCGCCGCGATCGGAATGGTGCAGACGGCTGCGATCTCCTCCAGGATCGGCAGCATGGTGTCCGGCCCGCGGGCGCAGTTTAGACCCACCACCGCGGCGCCGCGGCCCTCCAGCGCCTTGCAGGTGTCGGCCGGCGAAAAGCCCTCGCGGGTCAGGCCGTCCTTGTGGATCGCCAGGGTCACCACCGCCGGCAGCCCGGTCTTCACCACCGCGTCCAGCGCCAGTTCCGCCTCCCCCTGCCAGGGGAGGGTCTCGGCGATGACCAAGTCGACCCCTTCGTCGGCGATCCATTCCATCTGCTCGGCGTAGATCGCCTTGACCTTGGCGACCGTCTCGGGGTCGTTCGGGTCGTAAATGTTGGTGTTGCAGATGTTCCCGGCGGCCAGGGTTCCGGTCTCAGCGGCGACCTCCTTTGCGATGCGGATGGCCTGCCGGTTCATCGGCTCCAGTTCCTCCTCGCGCCCGACCAGCCTCATCTTCTCCCGGTGCGCGTAGTAGGTCAGCGCCTCGACCACATCCGAACCAGCGCGCACGAATTCCAGGTGAAGTTGGCGCACCACCTCGGGATGCTCGGAGACCACCTCGGGCACGAAGGCGCCTGCCTGCAGATAGCCCCGCCGCTCCAGTTCGAACAGATAGCCTTCCGCACACAGCACGTCGCCCTCGGCGATCCGCTGCAGGAAACGATTGGATTCGCTCATTCTTATTCTCCTCGTGCCGTCGGCTTGTGTCCGCCGCGGTTGTTATCTGGCGGATATTCAGGAAAAAACCGCCGGCAGGCAATCGGAGAATGGAACCTCGGCCAAAATCGCCGCTTGCGGCATAGTGAGCCGACAACCGACCCGGAAGGCAACGCGGAGGGACAAATGGGCGATTCGACGCAACACGATCCGGCCACGCTGATCGACCTGAGCGGCAAGACCGCCCTGGTCACAGGCGCCGGCAAGGGCATCGGCAGGGCCTGCGCCGTGCTGCTGGCGCAGGCCGGCGCACATGTGCTCGCCGTCGCCCGAACCGCTGCCGACCTTGAGAGTCTGGCCCGCAAAACCGATGCGATCGAGCCCTGGCAAGCCGACGTGACCGATGAGGGTTTCTATGCTGCCTTGGAGGCTCTGCCGCGGCTGGACATCCTGGTGAACAATGCCGGCGGCAACCGGCGCGAGCCGTTTCTGGAGGTCAGTCCGGAGAATCTCGATTTCGTCCTGGGACTCAACCTGCGCGCCGCCTTCCGCACCGCCCAGAGCGCCGCCCGAGTCATGGCGCCGGCGAAACGGGGATCGATCGTCAACACGTCCTCACAACTGGGGCATATCGCCATGGCCGACCGTTCCGTCTATACGATGACAAAGTTCGGGATCGAAGGCCTTACCAAGGCGATGGCGTTGGAACTGGCGCCACTGGGCATCCGCGTCAATGCCGTGGCCCCGACCTATATCGACACGCCGCTGACCCGCGCCAGCCTGGAGGACCCCGACTTCAGACAAGAGATCCTGGACGGCATACCCCTCGGCCGGATCGGCAAGCCGGAGGAAATCGCCGCGGCGGTGCTGTACCTGGCCTCGCCCCAGTCGACGTTGGTCACCGGGCACAGTCTGCTGGTCGACGGCGGCTGGACCGCGCGGTGATGCGGGACGCGAAGGTCATGTTGGTGCCTGTCGCACTCGAACAGGGAGCCGCCGGCGTGTTAGCCTGCTGCCCGAAATCAAGAGAACAGGGAGAATGCGATGAGACCCGTTGCACTTGCACTGACGGCGCTGACAGCCGGGCTGCTGGGCCTGGCTTCACCGGCGGCCTGGTCGGCCAATATCAAGATTACGCCGCTGGGCAGCCACGAAGGCGAGTTCTGCCGTTTCGATCGTGCGATGGTGCTTGAGGATCCCGACGGCACACGGATCCTCTACGACGCCGGCCGCACAGTTCAGGGACCGGACGATCCGCGCCTCGGCAATATCGATGCGGTGCTGTTGAGCCACGTTCATGGCGACCACCTCGGCGACAGGCATGGCAGTGCGCTCAACGCCGGGACCTGTTCCAAGCCGGATCTTTCGGTGATGGTTGTTCCCACGTCAAACACCGTGAACATCACCGTCGGAAAGAAGGCCAAACTGCTGGTGGGCGCCGAAATGGCCTCTTTCTTCGCCAAGAAGGTTGAGACGGCCGGCGGCGAGCGTTCCCAGGTCCAACTGGTCCGGTTCGGTGCCGAAAGACAAGTTGGCGGCGCAAAGGTGGCCACCGTCCCTGCTGTGCACAGCAACGGTCTCAATCCGGCCTTTCTTGACGGCGCATTGGCCGAATCGCTCAAGGATCACGGCCTGACCGCCTACATCGGACCACCCGGCGGCTACGTGGTGCAGTTCAGCAACGGCCTTGCGGTTTACCTGTCGGGCGACACCGGCATGACCGCCGAGCAGGAGTCCGTCGTCAGACGCTACTATGGTGCCAAGCTGGTGGTCATGAACATCGGCGGTATCTTCACCACCGGTCCACAGGAGGCGGCCTGGGTCATCAACGACCTGGTCAAGCCCGCCTCCGTCATCCCTTCGCACGCCAACGAAGAGGCCACGAAGGACGGAAAGCTGATTCCGGGGACGAAGACCGAGATCTTCACGAAGGAAAGCAAGGTACCGGTGCATCTGCCGCTCAGCGGCGCGACCATGGAGTTCGACGGCAACGGCAAGTGCGTGGCCGGCTGCTGACCCGAACGCAATCAGACAGGAAGGGCGCCTGCGGTACGGTCCGCCGGCGCCCTTCGCCGTTCCGGGCTACGGCAAAATCACGACTATTCGGGTGGAAGCGCCCATGCCCGTTGTTCATATCCGGCCGCGAAGGACGTATTGCTGCGGGCCGGGTCGCGGTTGACCAGCGGGCGGGCGTAGAGCGGATGCGTCATGGAACGCACCTCGTGTTCCAGGCTGGTCAGGATCGCGCCCGTCTTCGGGTCGACGATGTCCACGAACCGGTACTGGTGCTGGTCGCTCTCCTCGGTGATCAGGTCCCGCTCCCGCAGCCAAGCGTGCGGACCCGAGAAGTCCGCCACGTAGACCTGGATATGGTGGCCGTCATAGTCCGGCAGCGGCTCCGCGGTCTCGTGAAAGGCGAGCTGCTGGTGCGATCCGATTGACACGATCGCATTTCCAGACTTCACCGAGACAGGTGCGTTAAAGACATCGGCATAGAACCGCGCGATCCCCTCCGCGGAACCCGGCGCGACATCCACTACCACGTACGCCATACCAAGCCGGACCGGTCCGAAACGCGGCTCGGGCTCATGACAGATCAGTTGGTTTCCCCAGGGACATCTCATTTCGACGCGGCCATCCACCGACGCGAACTCGAACGCGGCGTCGGCAAGCTCGCCGCGCACCGCCTCCAGCCGCGCCAGCGGGGCGTCGAGATCGGGCAGCACGAGGCCAACCCGGCCGCGCAGGCGCTGTGGCGCACCCGTCGGCAAGTGGAACTGGTTGCGCCCGACATTGATCCACATGTTGGTCACCCCGGTCACCAGGTAGGGATCGCGGGTCAGTCCCAAACCAGTGACGTAGAACAGCGTCGCCAACCGCTGGTCGGGAATGCGGATATTGACATGTTCCAACGCGACGATATTGCCGACGTCCTCGGTCGTTCGGTCATAACCCTGGCTCATAGCACTCCCCTCACCCAACCGCCGCCCTGCGGTCTTCCGCAATCATATCCGCCGCCTTTTCCGCAATCATGATAACCGGCGAATTGGTGTTGCCCGACGTGATGGTCGGCATGATCGAGGCGTCGACCACGCGCAGGCCTTCGACCCCGCGCACCCGCAGACGGGCATCGACGACGGCCCCGTCATCGGTCCCCATCTTGGCGGTGCCGACGGGATGGAAGATCGTGGTGGCGATGTTGCCCGCCTCGCGCGCAAGATCCTCGTCCGTGCTGACCTCGGATCCCGGCAGCATCTCCTCAGGCGCGTATCTGGCCACCGCCTTCGCGGCCATGATCCGCCGGGTCAGTTTGATCGACTCCGCGGCGATCTTGCGGTCCGCCGGCGCCGAAAGATAATTCGGCTTGATCGCCGGTTGGATCCGGTAATCGGGCGCCGTGATGTGGATGGAGCCGCGGCTCTGGGGCCGAAGGTTGCAGACCGACGCGGTGATCGCCGGAAACGGGTGCAACGGGTCGCCCAGCTTGTCGGTGCTGAGCGGCTGGATGTGATACTCAAGGTCGGGCGTCTCCTTAGACGGATCGCTCTTGGCGAACAGACCCATCTGGCTGGGCGCCATCGTTAGCGGTCCGCGCTTGAACAGCAGGTATTCCAAGGCCATTCCCGCCTTGCCGACCAGACTGTTGGCGCGCTGGTTCAGCGTCTTGGCATTCTTCACCTTGAAGACCGTGCGGATCTGAAGATGGTCCTGCAGGTTTGCCCCGACGCCGGGCAGCGCATGGACCACATCGATGCCCATGGCGCGCACGACGGCGGGATCGCCGAGGCCCGAGAGCTCCAGGATCTGCGGCGAATTGACGGTACCGGCGGCAAGGATTACTTCGCCGGAGGCTTTGGCGTGCGCCCGCTTGCCTTTCCAGTCGAAAGCGACGCCGGTTGCGCGCCGTCCCTGCAGCATCAGGGCTGCGGTGTGGGCGTGGGTCAGCACCCGAAGGTTGGGACGGTTCTCCACCGGCTTGAGGAAGGCGCGCGCGGTGCTCCAGCGTATGCCGCGGCGCTGGTTGACCTCGAAATAGCCGGACCCTTCGTTGGTGCCGGCATTAAAGTCGTCGGTCTTCGGAATGCCCACCTCTTCAGCCGCGTCGCGGAAGGCATCCAGGATTTCCCACGAAAGCCGCTGGGTCTCGACCCGCCATTCGCCACCGGCGCCATGCAGGTCCGAAGCCCCGCGATGGCTGTCCTCGGACTTTCGGAAGTAAGGCAACACGTCGTCCCAGCCCCAGCCCGGATTGCCGAGCTGTCGCCACTGGTCGTAGTCGCGGGCCTGGCCGCGCATGTAGATCATGCCGTTGATCGAGGAACAGCCGCCCAGCACCTTGCCGCGGGGATAGTTCAGCGCGCGGCCGTTCAGGCCGGCCTCGGCCTCCGTCGACATGCACCAGTCGGTGCGCGGGTTGTTCATGCAATAGAGGTAACCGATGGGCACGTGGATCCAGAAATAGCTGTCGCGGCCGCCCGCCTCCAGCAGCAGCACTTTGACAGCAGGGTCCGCGCTCAGCCGGTTGGCCAGCACGCAGCCGGCCGACCCGGCCCCGACGATGATGTAGTCGTAGCTGCCGACGTCCGTCGGTGCGGCGTCAGGCATGTGTCGAAGTCCGTGCACTCGCGGTCATGCCCCCCCCTTTTTTGTCCCAGACGCGCAGAATAGCAATGGATGGTGCCGGTTGCAGCCATCTGGTTCGTGACGGCGCGCAGATGCGCGCCTCCTCACCATGAGGGTAAGCGCAGTCCGCTGCCTTGGGGCCTCACCCTGAGGAGCACCCTAAGGGCGCGTCTCGAAGGGCGTGGCTGCCGCCCGCGACTATCCTCTTGCCAGGCTCTTGCCCTGGGCGCCGAAGGTCACGAAGGCCTCTTCCAGCCGGTCGACGATGCCCTGTTCGCCCTGGCGCAGCCATTTTCGCGGGTCGTAGAACTTCTTGTAGGGCGTGTCGTCTTCGGGATCGATCTGGTACTTGAAGGCCTTGGGATTCTCGTCCACGTAGCGCCCGACCGCCTCGGCGAAGGCGAACTGGGTGTCGGTGTCGATGTTGATCTTGAAGACGCCATAGCTGATCGCCTCGGCGATCTTTTCCGGTTCCGAGCCGGATCCGCCATGAAACACCAGGTCCAGCGGGTGATCGCCCGCGCCGCTTTTGGCGCCGACCAGATCCTGGGAGTTCTTCAGGATCTCGGGGCGGAGCTTCACGTTGCCGGGCTTGTAGACGCCGTGCACGTTGCCGAAGGACGCAGCGACGGTGAAATGGCCCAGCGGCGACAGCACCTCGTAGGCCTGCAGGACGTCTTCGGGCTGGGTGTAAAGGTGCGCGTTATCGGCGCTTTCCTCGAACGCCGCGCCGACGCCGTCCTCTTCGCCGCCGGTCACGCCCAGTTCGATCTCCAGGCTCATGCCCAGGGGCGCCATCCGCTTGAGGATGCGGGCGCAGATCTCGATATTCTCCTCCAATGGCTCCTCGGACAGGTCCAGCATGTGCGAGCTGAAAAGCGGCTGGCCCGTCTGTTCGAAATAGGCCTCGCCGTGGCCCAGCAGGCCCTCGACCCAGGGCACCAGCTTCTTGTTGGCGTGATCGGTGTGCAGGACCACGCAGACCCCGTATTCCTCGGCCAGGAGATGCACGTGCTGGGCCGCCGAGACGCCGCCCAGGATGCGGGCCTGCTGGGCGTCGGGCATGCCCTGGCCGGCATAGAACTGCGCCCCGCCGTTGGAAAGCTGGATGATCACGTCGGACCTGTTTTTCGCCGCCGCCTCCAGCACCGCGTTGACGGTGTTGGTGCCCACCACGTTCACCGCGGGAAGCGCGTAGCCGCCCGCCTTCGCGGCGGCCACCAGTTGGCGATAGGCCTCGCCGGTCACCACGCCGGCGGGCAGCCCCTGGTCGGAGCCAGCTACATGTTCCGTCGCAACCATTTCACACCTCCTTGTCGGGTTCCTGCTGGTCCGGAGAATACCACAGCGTCCTGTCACGTTCGACGCCCAAGCCTGCCCGTTGTGCTAGCATCGCGCATTGATCGATGTTGTCACCGGGGAGGTTTCATGAACGCAAAATCCGCTGCCGGTCTTGAGCCGGCGGACGCCCTGCTGGGCAAGGTGAAGGGCGCGGAAAAGCTGTTCCTGTCGGGGCGGCGCAACCGCGAGGCGGACCTGGAAAGCGCGGTACGGTTTTTTCTGGAGTTCCTGCGCGGTTTCGAAACGATCGAGGCGCAGGCGCCGTGCGTCAGCGTGTTCGGTTCGGCCCGATTCATAGAAGGCCATCCCCATTATGAAGAAGCGCGCGCGCTGGGCCGGGCGCTGGCCGAGGCCGGCTATACCGTAATGACCGGCGGCGGCCCGGGCATCATGGAGGCCGCAAACCGCGGCGCAAAGGAAGCCGGGGGAATCAGCCTTGGGGTCAATATCCAGCTTCCCAAGGAACAGCACCCCAACCCCTATCTGGACCGGTTCATCGAATTCGAGCACTTCTTCGTGCGCAAGGTCATGCTGGTCAAATACTCCAGCGCCTTCGTCGTGATGCCGGGCGGCTACGGCACACTGGACGAGGCGTTCGAGGTGGTGACGCTGATCCAGACGGGCAAGCTGGAGAGGTTTCCGATCATCTCCATGGGCGGCGAGTTCTGGGAGCATTTGCGGAACTTTGCCAGGGAGTCTATAGCTGACCGAAGGCACCATCGGGCCAGAGGATATGGAATTGATCCAGCGCGCCGACAGGGTGGAGGATGCGGTGCGTCTGATTGCGGAGGGCATATAAAACCATCGTTCGGCCGGCGGCGCCCGGTCGCGAGATTTCCGAGGCTGACAAACGGCGTCCATTCGTGACAACGTAAAGTATACAAAGAAAGAACGTGCGTTCGGGTATGTGTCTTCGACAATCAACCCCAAACGAAGGTCAGGGAGAAAACGATGAAAAAGAAGTTCGAGCTTCCGGAGCAAACACGCCGCTCGTTCATCCGTAACGCGATGTTGTCAGCCGGCGCCGCCGGTGGTGTTTTCGGCGGTTTCGGAATCGATCCGTTCATGGCGGCGGCCATGGCTGCCGACATGGGCGGTCGGAAAAACCCTTGAAGGCGGCATTCTCCAACACCGGCCTTCAGGCAACCTGGTGCGCCCAGGGTAAGCAGGCCGCGGAATTCTGGGGCAGCCTGTTCAACGTCGAGGTCACCTGGTTCGACGGCGAGTTGAGCGCACCGAAGCAGCGTGCGGCCATCGACAATATGGCATCGCAAAAATGGGATTTCGTCGCGATCCAGGCGTTCGGCATCGGCACGCTGACGGATCCCGTCAACCGCATGATCGACGCTGGCACGCCGGTGATCGACATGGACACGTTGATCGCGCCGCTGGACCAGATCAACGTGCACAGCTTCCTTGCGCCTGACAACGAGTTCATGGGCGGTGCCGTCACCCAGGCGCTGGTCGACGCGATCGGCGGGGAAGGCACGATGGTCATGACACAGGGCGCGCTGGGCCATACCGGCGCCCAGGGCCGGGCACGGGGCGCCAAGGCCGTGGTCGAGAAATTCCCAAACATCGAGGTGCTGGACGAACAGCCCGCGGATTGGGACGTCACCAAGGCGTCGCGCATCTGGGACAGCCTGCTGACCAGGCACAAGAAGATCTCGGCGGCGTTCTTCCACAATGACGATATGGCGCTGGCAGCCTCCAATGTCATGAAGGCGCGCGGCCGCACGGATATTCTGGTTGGCGGCGTCGACGCCATGCCGCCGGCGGTGGAGGCCGTTCTGGACGGACGCATGCATGCGACGGTCCGCAACCCGTCCTGCCGGATCCACGGCGGTGCCGTGATCGCCGGCGTGGCGGCGTTTCTGACCGGCGAGAAAACCGGCGACGGCGTTCCCAAACATGTCATCACCGACGGCCCGGTCGTCACCAAGGAAAATGCGCCGGGCATGCAGTGGATGCAAAAGCACTTTCTCGTCTAGGCCACGAGAACGGTCATGGGTGGAGGAGACACTCTCCTCGAATTGACTGGCATTTCAAAGACGTTCGGGGGCGTTACCGCGCTCTCGAACGTCGACTTTTCTTTGCGCCAAGGCGAAATCCACGGCCTTGTCGGCGAGAACGGCGCCGGCAAGAGCACGCTGATGAAGATCATCGCCGGCGTCCATACCGACTATGACGGCGAGATGCGCCTGGACGGGCACCCGGTGCGTTTCCGCTCGGCGCGCGATGCATTGGACGCCGGCATCGGCATGGTGCACCAGGAACTCAGCATCGTTCCCTATCTCACCGTGGCGGAGAACGTCTTTCTTGGCGCGCAACCGGTGAACCGTCTGGGCGTCGTGCGCTGGCGTCAAATGGCGCGCGTCGCCGACGAACACCTCAGCAGTCTGGGCATTCACGTGGACCCCGGCATGCTGGCGGGCGACCTGCCGCTGGGACTTCAGCAACTGGTGGAACTGGGCCGGGTTTTGTTCTCCGGCGCGCGGATCATCATCCTGGACGAACCCACGTCCGCCCTGTCCCCACCGGAGGTGGAGCGGCTGTTCGAGGTGCTGGGCCGGTTGCGCGGAACAGGAAAGAGCTTCGTCTTCATTTCCCACTTCCTGGACGACATCCTCAAGGTGTCCGACCGGGTCACGATCTTTCGCAACAGCAAACGCGTGCTGACCGCCGACGTTGGCGAGGTGGACAAGGCGAAAGTCATCGAGTTGATGATCGGCCGCGGGCACGAACAGCTTGAAGAAACCTATTCCCATGCAATCCGCCTGGAGAGCGCCGCGACGGCGGAACCGCTGCTGCGGACACGCGGCCTCACGCTGAACGGAGCGTTCGCGGATATCGATCTGTCCGTGAGCCCCGGCGAGGTGCTGGGCATTTACGGCTTCATGGGATGCGGCCAACTGGAGCTGGCGCGGGCACTGGTCGGAAAGATCAGGCCCGACGAAGGCGAGATCCAGGTCGGCGGCAAGGCCGTCCGCCTGCGCAACATGGCGTCGGCCAAACGCGCCGGCATCGCCCTGGTTTCGGAAAGCCGGCGCAGCATGCTGTTCGCCGACGAACCGGTTTACAAGAACATCTCTCTCAGCTTTCTGGAGAAGATCTCCAGGTTTCTGCTGAGGCCCGCGATCGAACGACGCCTGGGACAGGAACAGGTCGATCGCCTGTCGATCCGCCCCTATTCCGCCGAACCCCATTTGCGGACGCTGTCGGGCGGTAATCAGCAGAAGGTCGCCTTGGCCCGCTGGCTGGTCCATCGCCCCCGCTTGCTGGTGCTGGCGGAACCGACGCGCGGCATGGATGTCGGCGCGAAGGACGACGTCGTGAAGATCGTGCGCAACCTGAAGCAGGATGGCATGGCGGTGATCGTCGTGTCGGCAGAGCCGGAGACCGTCCTGACGTTGTCGGACCGCATCCTGGTGATGCGCCGCGGCGAGATCACGCGCGAATTCAAGGGCGAAACGGTCAGCAAGGACCAGCTTCTGGCGACGGCCTGACCGAAACGGGAGACGGGGCATTGGAACGACAGATGGAAGGCGTCGAGACACCGCGGGGTGACCGCGTCAAGGCCTGGGTCACCGGACGCCTGACGGCAATTGCGCCGCTGATCACCCTGTTGTTCCTGGTGGTGGTTTTCGGCGTCATGAGCCCCTCCTTCATGACGGTCGACAACCTGGCCAATATCCTGCGCCAGATCTCGATCACCGCGATCATCGCAACGGGCCTGACCTTCGTCATCCTCACCGCCGAGATCGACCTCTCGGTGGCCAGCATCGCCAACGCCATCGGCATTCTGGTCGCATTCTTCACGCTCCAGGAAGCCTATGTGAACATCGCCAACCTGCCACTGGCGGGCGGGCTGGCGGTCGTCCTGTCGCTGGTGGCGGCGTTCCTGCTGGGCGGCGTCACAGCCTTCGGGGTGACCGTCATCGGCATTCCGTCCTTCATCATGACCCTGGCGATGATGCAGATCGGTGCCGGGATCAGCGCCATGCTGGTGCGCGGGCAGATCGCCTACAACGTGCCGGCCTTCGTCAAGACGATCGGCAGCGGGTCGATCGGCCCTTTCCCGTGGATCGTCATCCTGGCCGCGCTGTTCCTGCTGGTCGGCCACCTGGTCCTGACCTACACCCGGTTCGGCCGTTACATCTACATGGTCGGCGGCAACCGCGAGGCGGCAGAGTATTCCGGGGTCAACGTCAAATTCATCATTGCCTCGGTCCTGATCATCGGGGCGGTCTGTTCCGGCGTTGCCGGCATGTTCGGTGTCGCCTATTACGGCAGCGCACAGCAGAACGAGTTCGACGACTACCTGTTGGATTCGATCGCGGCGGTCGTCGTCGGCGGCACCAGCCTGTTCGGCGGCCGCGGCGGCATTCCGAACACGATCATCGGCCTGTTCGTCCTGGGCGTGTTGAACAACGGCCTGGACCATATCGACATCGACAGCTTCCTCAAGGTGCTGATCCGCGGCCTGATCCTGCTGGCCGCGCTGGTGATCAACGTCTATGCCCAGAAACTGAGGGCCGCGCCGCGGGTCTAGGCCGACACCGCCTCGGCCAGTGCATGCTCTTTCGCCAGCGTGTCGGCGAGTTCGCGGCCCCGTTCGTCACTCATCGGCAAAAGCGGCGGCTGGACCGCGGCCCAACGCTCGTCGCCAGACCACAAGGCCAGCAGGCGTTTCTGGGCCGGAATCGGCGCATAACCCTGGACCGTCAGCCGCAACGATCTGGCCTTCTCATGCAGCGCCTGGGCCTCGTCGTGCCGGCCTTCGTCCCAGGCCTTGATGACCGCGGCAATGGTCGCGGCGTTGATGTTGGCGGTTGCGGAAATGCAGCCGGGCGCGTCCAGCTCCAAGGCATCCAGCAACGGCAGTTCCGAGCCGGGATAGACGATCAGCCCGTCCACCTCGGTCAACAGCCGGCGGGTGTTCTCCCAGTCGCCTGAGCTGTCCTTGATGCCGACGACCTGGTCAGGGAAGGCCTCGCGCAGGCGCGCCACCACCTCGACCGGGATGCCGACGCCGGACACCTGAGGGATGTGGTAGAGATAGATCCTGAGGTCGTCATGCCCGACCGCGTCGATCGGGCGCGCGAAATAGGCGAACAGGCCGTCGTCAGGCACGTCCTTGAAATAGAACGGCGGCAGGACCATCGCGCCGGCACAGCCCAGCTCCACCGCGCGCCGGGTCAGCCGCGCGCTGTCGGCGATGTTTGTGACGCCCGTCCCCGGGATCATCCGGGCCGGATCGACGCCTTCCGAAACCAGCGTCTCCAGCATGACGATGCGTTCGCCGACGCCCGCCGACAGCGCCTCGCCGGTGGTGCCGAAGGGCGCGACGCCGACGCAGCCCTGGTCCAGCAGCCGCTTCACATGCCCGACATAGAGGTCGTGGGCGATCTCGCCGGACGGCTGGAACGGCGTCAGATTGGGCGCGATCACGCCGCGCAGGGGTTGGGTCATGGCTCTGGGCCCCTCTTCTTTCCTGTTCGCGCCGTTTATACACGATCCGGGGACGGCTGCATCATCGGCTTTGGGGTCTATGCATCCTGGTTCTCCAGCACCCGGAACGCCCTGGCGCCCAGCCCTTTCTGCACGTTGTAGATCGAGCCGTAGTTCGCAGGCGACGGAATCGGCAGGCGGACCGGCACGTCGGCCAGGCGCGGGGTGATCGTCGATTCCCCGCACAACAGGCGCTGGTCGTATTCCTCCAGGCTGCCGAAGGTGCTGAGGCTGCCCTGCAGCGGCCAGGCGTCGGCCGCGGTGATCTCGTAAAGCAGCAGCCCGCGGTCCCGGCCCGAGGTGTTCAGGTCCGAGCCGTGCACCGCGCGCACGTGATGCAACGACACCGACCCGGCCGGCCCGGTCAGCGCGACCGCCCGTTCCTTGCCCAGACCCTCGGCGGCGGGATCGATCGCGCCGCAGAACATGCCGTCGCTGTGATGGTCGAACACCGGCCCCTTGTGCGAGCCCGGCACGACCATCAGCGGGCCGTTGGTGTCGTCGACGTCGTTCAGCATCACGCCGACGGCCAGGATGTCGTCGTTGGTATGGGGATAGAACGCCCAGTCCTGGTGCCATTCGACCGGCGCACCGTATTCCGCGGATTTCAGATTCAGCTTGCTGGTATGCAGCCGCAGTGCCGGGCCGATCAGGTCGCGCACCGGTTCCAGGATCAGCTCGTCGCGCATCAGCGCGTCGAAGATGGGGCTCACCGTGTTGGGATACTTGATCCGGCGCACCCGCGGCTGGTCGGGGCGATGGCTGTCCTCCAGGTCGTAGAGATCGTCGCTTTCGCTCAGGCCCCGGGCGCCTTCCACCAGGCGCGCCACCTCGGCCCGGATCGCCGCGATCCTGTCGCCGGGGACAAGGCCTTCCAGCAACAGGTATCCGTTTGCCTCGTAGAAGGCGATCTGGTCATCGCTCAGCATGGACGCTTCCTCCCGGGCGCAGTTTAGACCGGAGCGGCGGCCGTTCCAAACCGCGCCGTGGTTTCTGGTATTCTGCGCCGCGATACCAGTCGAAGGCCAGAGAGGCAGGCGGGCAGATGGCGACAACAATCGCCAAGGTCGAAACGCTAAGGCTCGACGAGTTCCCCAACCTCCTATTGGTGACGGTGCATACCGACGACGGCCTGGTCGGCCTCGGCGAGACCTATTTCGCGGCAACCGCGGTGGAAGCCTACATCCACGACATGGTCGCGCCCCGTCTGATCGGGACGGACCCCTTTGCTATCGAGAAGATCCGCACCCAGCTCAGGCCCTATGTGGGGCACCAGGCCGCGGGGGCGGAACTGCGCGGCAACTCCGCCATCGACATCGCGCTGTGGGACCTGTGGGGACAGGCGACCGGCCAGCCGCTTTACCAGTTGTTGGGCGGGCGCAGCCGCGACTGGGTCCGCACCTACAACACCTGCGCCGGCTACCGCTATGTCCGCTCCGCCCGCGGCCAGAGCACGGAAAACTGGGGCCTGGACGAGAAATCCGAAGGGCCGTTCGAGGATCTGGACGCCTTCCTGAACAATGCGGACGAGCTTGCACTAAGCCTGCTGGAAAGCGGCATCACCGGCATGAAAATCTGGCCGTTCGATACCTATGCCGAGGCATCCGGCGGGCTGTATATCTCTCCGGAAGACCTTCGCAAAGGGATCGAACCGTTCGAAAAGATCCGGGCCGCATGCGGCGATTCCATGGACATCATGCTGGAATGCCACTCCCTGTGGTCCGTTCCCGCGGCGGTGCAGATCGCGCGCGCCCTGGAACCGTTCGATCCCTATTGGATCGAGGGCCCGGTGCCGGCAAACGGCGTGGCGTCGCTGGCATCCTTCAAGCGCCAGACCCGCGCCAAGGTCACCGCCAGCGAGACCATCGCGACGCGCCAGGGCTTCCGCGAGCTGATGGCGGTGGACGCCGTCGACATCGTCATGCTGGACATCGCCTGGGTCGGCGGTCTGTCCGAGGCAAAGGCCATCGCCGGCATGGCCGAGGCCCATCATCTGCCCGTGGCGCCGCGCGACTGTACCGGACCGGTCGTCTATGCCGCGTCCACCCACCTGTCGGTCAGCGCACCGAACGCGCTGATCCAGGAGAGCGTGCGCGCGTTCTACACCGGCTGGTACACGGAACTGGTGACCGCCCTGCCGGAAGTGAAGCAAGGCCGGGTGCGTCCGTCGGAAGGCGCAGGCCTGGGCCTCACGCTGCAGCCGGATCTGCGCGCCCGGCCCGATGCCCATGTGCGCGCCTTCACGGCCAAGGACCTATGAGGCCGCGCGTCGTCTCAAGGCCAGTTTCGTGCTATGGCAGTGGCGTAAAATGGGACCTGGTCCCGCGCAGCCAGAACAAGGGGGCAGCATGACCGAGACGATGAACCGCCAGGTGCTTCTTGCCGCACGGCCGGTGGGCGAGCCGACGCCCAACGATTTCAGGCTTGTCGAGACCCCGGTCCCGGAGCCCGGACCGGGCGAGTTCCTGGCCCGCACCATCTATCTGTCGATCGACCCCTATATGCGCGGCCGCATGAGCGACGCCAAGTCCTACGTGGAACCGGTGGCTCTGGACGCCGTGATGACCGGCGGCACGGTCTCGCAGGTGATCGCATCGAACAACGAGACGTTCCAGCCGGGCGACATCGTTTCCGGCCTTTTGGGCTGGCAGACCCACGCGGTGTCGGACGGGCGCGGCGTGCTCAAGATCGACCCGGCGCTGGCGCCGATTTCCACGGCACTGGGCGTGCTGGGCATGCCGGGGCTGACCGCCTATGTGGGCCTGCTGGACATCGGCCAGCCCAAGGAGGGCGAGACCGTGGTCGTCGCCGCCGCTTCTGGCGCCGTCGGCTCGGTGGTGGGCCAGATCGCGAAGCTGAAAGGCTGCCGGGTGGTCGGCGTCGCCGGCGCGGCGGAGAAATGCGCCTTCGTGACCGAGGAGCTGGGCTTCGATGCCTGCATCAGCCACCGCGCGCCGGACCTGCGGGAACAGATCGCCGCCGCCTGCCCGGACGGCATCGACGTCTATTACGAGAACGTCGGCGGCCGGGTGTTCGAGGCGGTGCTGACGCTGATGAACGTCGGCGGGCGGATTCCGGTCTGCGGGCTGATCGCCAACTATAACCTGACCGGCCTGCCGGAAGGCCAGGACCATGTCCCCGTGGTGATGCGGGCGATCCTGGTCAAACGGCTGCGGATCCAGGGCTTCATCATCTTCGACCACTACCACCGCCACGAGGATTTCCAGGCCGACATGGCCGGCTGGCTGAAGGACGGCAGCGTCAAGTACCGCGAGGACATCGTCCAGGGGCTGGAAAAGGCGCCGGAGGCGCTGATCGGGGTGCTCGCGGGGCGCAATTTCGGCAAGATGGTGGTCCAGGTCGGCGACGACCCGACCAAGAGCTGACCCGCCCATGCGGGTGTTCCGGTCGTACGAGGAACTTACCGAGGGCGTCGGCCAGGAGATCGGGCCCAGCGACTGGATCACGGTCGGCCAGAACCGGATCGACCAGTCTGCCGACGCCACCGGCGACCATCAGTGGATCCATGTGGACCCGGACCGCGCCGCGAAGGAGTCGCCCTACGGCGCGACGGTGGCGCACGGCTATCTCACGCTGTCGCTGATCCCGTCTTTCCTGCACCAGGTGTTCGATTATGCGCCCAAGACCGCGGCGCTGAATTACGGGCTGGAGCGGGTGCGCTTCACCAGCCCGGTGGTGGTGGGCAGCCGCCTGCGCGGCGGCGTGACGCTGGACAGCGTGACGCGCCTCAATGCCGAGACGATCAAGGTCGCCTGGACCGTGACCATCGAGATCGAAGGCCAGGACCGCCCCGCCTGCATCGCCAAGGCGATCGCGCTGTTGCTGACCGACCCTTCGTGACGCGTCGCTACGCACCGCTCCTCAGGGCGAGGGGCTTTTTGGTCCCTTCTCCCCGCGGGGAGAAGGTGGCCCGAAGGGCCGGATGAGGGGGTTACGATGCCAGCCTGTCAGATTGTGACGGTTCCAGCCACCTGCTTCGAGACGGCGGCTTCGCCGCCTCCTCAACATGAGGGAGGTGTGGCGACGGCGAGTTTGTTTTCCTCATGCTGAGGAGCCCCGCCGGCAGGCGGGGCGTCTCGAAGCACGTGGCTGACTTCACACGCCAGCGCCTCCCTCACCCCACAGTCGGCAGCACGTAGTCCTTGAACTGTTCGCGCAGGGTCGCCTTGCGCACCTTGCCGGTGGCGGTCAGCGGCAGCTCGTCCAGGAACACCACATCGTCAGGCAGCCACCATTTGGCGACCTTGTCGGCCAGGTACGTGCACACCTCCTCACCTTTCACCTCGGCGCCCTCGCGCGCGACCAGAATCAACAGCGGCCGTTCGCCCCATTCCGGGTGCGGCAGGCCGATCACCGCGGCCAGGGCCACGTCGGGATGGCCGACGGCGGCGTTCTCCAGGTCGATGGAGCTGATCCACTCGCCGCCCGACTTGATGATGTCCTTGGTCCGGTCGACAACGAACAGGAACCCTTGCCCGTCGATGGCGGCGATGTCGCCGGTGCGGAACCAACCCTCGTCGTCGAAAGCCGCCGCGGTCGCCGCCTCGTCATTGTAATAGCCCGAGGTGACGCAGGGCCCGCGCACCAGGAGCTCGCCGGACGCCTTGCCGTCGTGGGGCAGGCGTTTGCCTTCTTCGTCGACGATCTTCATCTCGACGCCCCACATGCGCCGGCCCTGGCGGGCCTTGATGTCGATGCGTTCGTCAAAGGGAAGTTCGTTCATCTCGGCCGACAGGTGGCCCAGCGTGCCGATCGGGCTCATCTCGGTCATGCCCCAGCCGTGCACCACCTCGATGCCGTATTTCTTCTCGAAGGTCTCGATCATCGGGCGGGGCGCCGCCGAGCCGCCGACACCGATCATCGACAGCTTGCCGGGCTTGGCGCCGCGCTTTTCCATCTCGGCCAAGAGCCACAGCCAGACCGTGGGCACGCCGAAGGCGACCGTGACGCCCTCCTCGTCCATCATGTCAAACACCGAGGCGCCGTCCAGCGCCGCGCCGGGCATCACAAGGTCGGTGCCGGTGATCGGCGCTACATAGGGCAAAACCCAGGCATTGGCATGGAACAACGGCACCACCGGCAGGAGAATATTGTCCTCTCCCAGCGCGGAACTGACGGTCATGCAAGTGGCCAGCGCGTGCAGCACGTTGGAGCGGTGGGAATAAAGCACGCCCTTGGGATTGCCTGTCGTGCCGGAGGTGTAACAGAGGCCGGCGGCCTGGTTCTCGTCGAAGACCGGCCACTCGATTTCGGTGGGCTGGCCTTCGAACAACTCCTCGTAACACAGCACATTGGCCAGCTTGGTTTCGGGCATGTGCGCCCGGTCGGTCATGATGACCACGCCTTCCAGCGTGGGCAGGTGGTCGATCAAGGCCTCGACCAGGGGCACGAAGGTGAGGTCGACGAACAGATACCGGTTCTCGGCATGATTGACGATATAAATGAGCTGGTCCGGATGCAGGCGCGGGTTGATGGTGTGGTACACCGCGCCGATCGACGGAACGGCGTAGTAAAGCTCGAAATGCCGGTAGCCGTTCCAGGCGATCGTCGCGACCCGGTCGCACTCACCGATGCCCAGCGCCTGCAGGGCATGGGCCAGTTGGGCGATGCGGTCGCGCGCCTCGCGGTAGGTATAGCGGTGAAGGTCGCCTTCCAAGCGCTTGGACGTGATCGTCCGCGTCCCGTGCAGGTCGGCCGCATATTCGATCAGGCCGGAGATCGACAGCGGCATATCCATCATCAAACCACGCATTGCTTTCCTCCCACGGGCCCGTCGAGGAGCCCGTTTTGTTGTTTGCCGTGCTTTGATCGGGCCATGGTCTGCCCATTTGGCGCAGTTGGCAAGCCGCGCGGGCACGGCCTATAACCGAAGCCGGGAGGAAACGGCGTGGCGGAACCGGGTCCAGCGACTTTGGCCGGGCGCACGGCCCTGGTGACGGGGGCGGCGTCGGGCATCGGCAAGGCAGCCGCGGCGCGCCTGGCGGCGGCCGGGGCGACAGTGGTGCTGACCGACCGGCGCGAGACGGCGCTGGAAGAGGCCGCCGCGGAGATCCGCGCGGACGGGCACCGGGCCGCGGCGGCGCTGCTGGACGTGACCCGGGAAGATGCCTGGATCGCTGCCGTCGACCGGACCGTCGCGGATCAGGGCCGCCTGGATATCCTGGTCAACAATGCCGGCGTCGGCGTTGGAAAGGACATCGAGGAGACGACGCTGGAGGAGTACCGCCTGGTGAACGCGGTCAATGCCGAGGGCGTGTTCCTGGGCTGCAAGCACGGCGTACGTGTCATGAAGGAAACCGGCGGCGGCTCCATCGTCAACGTTTCCTCGATCGCCGGCATCGTCGGCGCGCCCAATCTGGCCGCCTATTGCGCGTCCAAAGGCGCCGTGCGGATGTTGACGAAGTCGGTGGCGCTGCACTGCGCCCGCAAGGGTTACGACATCCGCTGCAACTCGGTGCATCCGTCCTATGCCGACACGCCGATGGTAGAGGAAATGGTGGCGGAACACCGGGACCCGAACCGCTACCGCGCAGCGCTGGAACGCGCGGCGCCGCTGGGCCGGATGGCGGCGGCCGGCGACGTGGCCGGCGCGATCCTGTTCCTGGCCGGCGACGACAGCCGCTTCATGACCGGCGCGGAACTGGTGGTCGACGGCGGCATCACCGCGACCTGACCCGAACCCCGAACCAGGGAGCCTGACCCATGCTGTTCGACCTTACCGGCAAGACGGCGCTGATCACCGGCAGCTCGCGCGGCATCGGCCGGGCCTGCGCCGAGGAAATGGCCCGCCTGGGCGCCCGGGTGGTGATCTCCAGCCGCAAGGCCGACGCCTGCGACGCGGTCGCCGCGGAACTCAATGACGAAGGCCTGGAGGCCGCGGCGATCCCCTGCAACGTCGGCTACAAGGACCAGCTCGAAGACCTTGTCGAGCGAACCCGTTCGACCTTCGGCCGGATCGATATCCTGGTCTGCAACGCCGCGGTCAACCCGGTCTACGGGCCGATGGCCGAGGTCGCCGACGAAGCCTTCGACCGGGTGATGAACACGAACGTGCGCAGCACCTTCTGGCTGGCCAACATGGTGCTGCCGGAGATGGCGGAACGCAAGGACGGCGCGGTGATCGTGCTGTCCTCGATCGCCGGCATGACCGGCAACGCAAAGATCGGCGTCTACGGCATCTCCAAGGCGGCCGAGGCGCAGCTTGTGCGCAACCTGGCCGTGGAATGGGGCAAGCACAACATCCGGGTGAACGCGATCGCGCCGGGCCTGATCAAGACCGACTTCGCGCGCGCCCTGTGGGACGACGCGGAACGCAAGGCCCGGGTCGAGGCGCTGACGCCGCTGGGCCGGATCGGCATGCCGCGGGACGTGGGCGGGCTGGCGGCGTTCCTGGCGAGCCCGGCCGCGGCGTTCATCTCCGGCCAGACTCTTGTGGTGGACGGCGGCCTCACCATCGCCGACGCGCTGTAACGCGATGGCGCGGCTGGGCGCGGTAACCGCGGCGCACCGTTTCGATGCGGCGCGGCTGGGCAAATACCTGAAGGCGGCAGGGCTGGACGGGTTGGACCAAGCAACGACCGTGCAGCAGTTCCAGGGCGGTCAATCCAACCCGACCTTTCTGTTGACCGCTGGCGGGCGACGTTACGTGCTCCGCAAGAAACCACCGGGTGACCTGCTGCCGTCAGCGCACCTGGTGGAGCGGGAATACCGGGTGATGAAGGCGCTGGCCGCGACCGACGTGCCGGTGCCCAGGATGCATCTCCTGTGCGAAGACCCGGACGTGATCGGCACGGCCTTCTTCGTGATGGACCATGTGGAGGGTCGCATCCTGCCCGACCCGGCGGTGCCGGAGGCAAAAACGCCGGAGGAACGCGGGGCGCTCTACGCCGCGATGACCGAATGCCTGGCCTGCCTGCACAAGGTGGACTGGCAGGCGATCGGGCTGGCGGATTTCGGCAAGCCGCAACACTACGTGGCCCGCCAGGTCGACCGCTGGATCCGGCAATATCACGCGGCCAAGACCCAGGAGATCCCGGCCATGGACAGGCTGATGGCCTGGCTGCCCGAAAACCTCCCCGGCGACGAGACGGTCACCATCGCCCATGGCGACTTCCGTCTCGACAACCTGATCATGGCCCCGGACCGGGCCGAAGTGCTGGCGGTGCTGGACTGGGAGCTTTCCACCCTGGGCCACCCTCCTGGCGACCTCGCCTACATGTGCATGCCCTACCGCATGCCCGCCGGCACACCGGGCCTGCGCGGGCTGGTCGGCGTGGACCTGGCGGCGCTGGGCATCCCCGACGAGGCGGAAACCGTCGCCACCTACTGCCGCCACACCGGCCGCGCCGCGATCCCCGACTTCGACTTCTACATGGCGTTCTCGATGTTCCGCCTGGCGTCGATCTGCCAGGGCGTCTATGCGCGGGCGCTGCAGGGGAACGCGAGTTCGGAGAACGCGGTGCAGATCGGGCGAATGGCGCCGGTGCTGGCGGAGGCCGGGTGGCGGACGGTGGAGGGAATGGGGAATTAGGCCTCCTTGCACCCACCTCCTCGATCAATCCGATCACCCCCCGTCTTCCAGGAACGGAATGCATCGGGGCGATAGAACAACAACTATCGATGTGAAAAGGCTCCATGCACTGCTCTAACAGATGTCGCGGATACAATGGCTCAGAGCACTTCCGCATTGCATGGATAGACGGACTGTTGAATCTAGGCTTCTCACGTCAGCTTCGTGCCAGTACCAGACATCCGAAACGGCGCACATCCTGGTTCTTCAACGGCCTCAGCCAAAAATGCTCGCCTCTACTCCCTTGCGTAGGTGGTCATAATCTGCGCGGTCGAAGACGTGCACCAAAAAAACCGTTGGTCGATATCTTCGGTGCGGCGATCTTGATCTCAGACAACTCAATAAAGCTTCGGTTGACGTAGATGTGTCGTGGTTCTGGAGCGGAGTCTGTGTTGACGCATCAGGCACGACCTTCTTCCCCGATCGCCGCCGATTGCCTGTCGAGGTTTGCGGTGCTGTTGCTTGGTCTGTCCGTTGCGGCGTGCACTACCGCGCCGCCAGTCCCACCCGCTGTTCCCGAGTTGAGGCCCTGCGATGTTTCCGCAGAGTCCCAACTCACATGGAACTTTGTGGGAGTAATCGTGAATGGCGGCACATACATGGCTCCGAAAGTCAAAATTACGACGCCGATTCAACTTCGGGAGGGTGATCTGGATCTCGTCATTGTCGCGCAGGATGAAATGGAGGTGAAGGCCGATATCTTGTTCCCCAAGCGCATGAGGAAAGACCATGCGAAATCACTGAACATAACATTGGTTAGCCTGAGAGGGCCGGTCACGGTGGACGCGGGCGTGACGATCGGTGGAGGCAAAGCAGCAAAGGGGCCCGACGGCATCGACTTGAAGAAGGTCGCCGGCGACGGTGTGAATGGTGGCAACATCAAGATCTACGGCATCAACATCAAAGTGGACGGCATCCTTCAGGCCAATGCCGGAGGCGATGGCGGCAAATACAGCATGACAGGAGGGTCTAGCCTACCACTCATGGCAGGGACCGGAGGAAAAGGGGGAATGATCGGTCTCTGCGCTACCGAGGTTATAGAACTCGGGACCGCTATTGCGGGTCAAGGCGGAACCGCAGGCGATATTACTGTCAGACAAGACAGTTTTTGGAGCGGTAACACGGTGAAGGCCAGGGGCGCAATGGGAGGTGAAGGTGGCGATCTACTTATTCATGGCGCCCGGACCCAACCGCCAAAGGTTCAAGTCCAGTTTGGTAATGGAAAGGGTGGAAAAGGCGGTCAGGGTGGTGACGCCACGGCACTTCCGATAAAAGGCTTCGTCGGTGTGGCGTTCGGAGGCACCTCGACCCGGACCTTTGCGGAAGCAGGCACAGGCGGTCCCGGCGGTACTGTCCTCTTTCGCAATGCGGAAGTGGGGCAGGGCGGATCTGTCGCCGCCGGCGACGGGAACACTGGTGGGAACGCCTCAGCTCAAGGAGGTAATGGTATGGATGCCAAGTTGCATTTATACTTTCCAGGGCTAGGAGGTAATGCGGAGGCCGTTGGGGGACGGGGCGGTTCCCCGGGCGCGACCCCCGATATACCATTGCCGAACAATGCCAAAACCACAGGTGTTCCCGGTAATGCTGGAAGCGGAGGCAGGGCCAGCGCATTTTCGGGAAACGGCGGTGACGGAGGGACTACCAAATATCCGATTGGAGCATGGTCAGGTTCCGCAAAGGCAACCGGTGGCCCCAATGGGAACCTATTCAAGGCTCCACCACCTTACGCCTTCTACAAGGGCTTACCTCCGGTTGGTGCCACAGGTGGATTAGGAGGCCCCGCAATTCAGGCCGGCACACCTTAATCATTGGCCGACATCGCCCGATTGACGAGCATTTCAGCAGATACGAAGTCGTCCGTTAAGAAGCCGGTCTGAGCGTTGATTGAGGTGCGATCGCGGCGATCAGGGTCGCGACGAACTTGGCCAACAAATCCCTCAGCCACTTGAGGATCAGGCGGAAGTTGTAGCCGGCCGCG
>Ga0209783_1000107_pt1 | contig 31639 bp, 23 predicted proteins | sample WorMetfiPIANOSA1_FD_187395 | JGI IMG/M metagenome (GOLD analysis project Ga0209783, IMG submission 187395) | Marine gutless worms symbiont microbial communities from Max Planck institute for Marine Microbiology, Germany - Olavius filocauda... | ecosystem: Host-associated > Annelida > Digestive... | reverse complement strand
CCCCAAAATCAGTTTCAATACCGCAAGGAAACGCGGGGCAAAACGGCCCAAACCTGCAAAAACGATTACTTCGGCGTCCTCGAAAGGGATTATCGATCAGCCGCTTGGGCGTCTTTCACGGGGAACCAAGTATTGGTGTTCATAACTCGGAGCAATGCGAACGCCGTTACTAGGCATCTGTGGTGTCAAATTCCACCAATCAAATAGAATAAATATCCGGGAATTATTGTGGTCAGAAGACAACAAAGAACCTCACTGCTTACAGACTACAAATTAAGGCATTCGCCCGATGTCACTTTCTTTGTCGCTTTTTCTGATTCTTCCACTGAAGTGCCCATCCTACGTTGAAGCCTGTCAATTCTTTCTAAAAGATAGTCGATTTTCTCTTTGTCGCTTTCTTCAGTTCTGGCAATCTCTTTTGATGTTTGTGCGATTTCTTTGGAAATATCTTTTACTTGTATTTGATAAAGACTGGCGGTGATATCTGCTTCGACGAGACAATGTACTTGTTGCACGTAAGATTTCGTAGCAAAGATTCCGTACATCCAAACACCCCCGCTGACGAACAACACCGAGATCAAGATGAACTCCTTGTACTTTATGATCTTTTCGAGCATGCGACGCTGCCTCGTGTCTTGAAGGCGTTACAGGGATGAACGAATAGGGGATTCAGGAGAATAATCTTTAGCGAATGCAGTATCCGCGAATGTTTGATTCGAGTTCTCGTATTTCGCTTGCCAAAGGCTCGGATTCCACAGGTGCTTGATCAAAATCAAGCAAGATCCTGTATGTCGGCTCTGTTGTAGTGAGCCCCTCCAATGCCATACCCGAGCAATTCTGTGAGATTAAGTAACCTACATTGCCGAATGCGGCATCGGTCGTGGTCATCGGAGCAAGCGTGATCCCTGTAGGATCCTCTATAGCGAAGGTACCCCAAGACATATCTGAATCCAAAGATGAAGCGCGAACCACCGAGCATTTGGTAAAGCCCATGGCGACACCATAACCGACACTCTTGTAGTTAATGTACCATCTGAGTCTCCAACGGCCTCTGTCATCGTCTCGTACAAATATAAAACCATCCCCATTCCTGACAGAGTAAATCAGAGAAGAACTAACGTGAATGTTGGGAAATACGTAAAGCGACGTAAATCGATCGTCCATGAGGACTTCGCAATGTTTGCCTCTAAGTGAATCAGAAAGAAGCCGTTCAGCGTCACTTATCGCCTCGGCCAACACATCAGTATCAACGTCAGACGATGCGAAAGATCTTGAATCCGTCGTCACTCAAATGCAATGACTATAGCAAAGCCTGTCGCTCCGAGATGGATGAGCCAGCGCACTTCAATGCCCCACTCGAACAGTTTCTCTTATTCGAAAGGCCGCTAATATATCAATTGTTTGATCGTAGGTCATTCGTTTTCAATAGACCGGAGGCAAAGTGAGCCAAGAGAATTAGCCATTCATCAGCATGCGTTGGCTCGTCAGGAACGAACCGATCTCCGAAGATGGAGCGTATTCCGACGAACGAGAACTGGAAAACAAAAAGGGGGATTCACAGAGTTGGTTTAATGGGCGAGTCTGTGCGCTTAGATGCTGTAGGAGCTGTGGATACCACGTCCGTACTCGCAGGATTTTTGTGAACGATTGATTGCCGCGATTGAAGCGGGCTCATCAGTGCGAACGGCGACTCCCGTGTTCCATATCAGTGCCCCAACGGCGGCGCGTTAGACTCCTCGGCGGCGCGCCAGCGCCCTCGTCCCTGCACAGCTAGTACATGGCGATCGAAGTGGCCAAGCTGCTCGCCCTGCTGGCGATCGGCATCACCGGGCTTGTGCGGGGACCGACTTAACGCCGATTGCCGGGTCTGCGCCGATGTGAATGCCGGCCGGACGAATGCGCGCCCTGCCATTCATATGCCGACTGTGCGCGGATCTCTTCGGAAATGGCTCTAGATGGGGGTTGAAGGTCCTACTCGGCCCTTTGCGCGACAGGTCATCTTTCTACGTGATGACCACCGTCGCCCTTCGCGCTCTGCTTTGCCAGATACATTTTCTCGTCCGCTTTGCGGATCAGTTCGCGCGGTTCATCAATTTCATCCGGATCCGTCTGCACGACGCCGATACTGAACGTGACGGGATGCTCCCGGCGTGCATCGAACTCTGCCATCAGCCGCTTTAAGGGAAGTCCGACAACATCGCGTTCCGTTCGCGGCATGATGATACAGAATTCGTCGCCCCCGTAGCGGGCCGGAATATCCACCGCACGGGTCACCGCAAGCATTGCCTCTCCAACTTGACGCAGAACGCGGTCTCCTTCGTCATGACCATGGGTATCGTTGACGGATTTGAACCCGTTCAGATCGAGATAAGCGAGCGTCAACGCCAGACCATGGCGTTGCGCGGCGTCGCATTCGCGCTCCAAATGCTCGTAGAATGCCCGCCGGTTGAAGAGGCCGGTCAGAGCATCTTTCGTTGAAATCTCGTGCAGGTGGCGGGTCAGGGAATCGACCCGGATGCCGAGGTCGGCGGCGTATTTCTCCACCTCTCTCTTCGCGCTTTCTACCTCCAGCAGGAAGCCGTCGACATAGGCTTCGAATACGAGCTGGGTATCGAAAAGCACGATCTTGTGAAGGGCCAGCGTGTGTCCCTCCGCTTCGTCCCCGGGGAATGCCGCTTTGATCTCCCTGTCCAGCAAAGACTGCAGCGCCGCAAGACCGGCTATGTAGAGCTTGGGGCTTACGCCGAGGCGTTTATGGACCTTGCCGATCCGCAAACGGTTGTTGACGTAGGTCTCGTCATAGTTGGCGCGGAAAAGGGAGGATATGTAGCCGCGCATGGTGTTCTTGAGCCGTTTCAGCGTGTCGATGTCGCCGATGATCGAGGCAATTTCGGAATCATCGAGTTGGGCGTCGTAGAAATCCTGAACGACGGTTTCGAGTGCCTGCTCGATATGCGGCAGAACGGCCAGCATCCGTCCTTTGTCGCTGTCGTTGAAATCCAGAAGGTGAAGACGACGCTCAAGTTCGCGTTCAGTCATTCCCATCTGCTCGATCAAGCTTCGCTCTGCAAGCCGAACCATGACTCTTGGCCGCTTCTTCTCTTGTCCCGAATTAGAGTGAAGCTTGGCGTAGTACGGGGCGCTTAACATCCGATTAAGGTCGACCCAGTGCGGTATCCAATCTGTCCGCCGGACTTGCCGGGTCACCAGGCCTTCTTTGCAATAGTCCACGCGCGCAGGCGCAACGTCCGCGCCTATTCCGCCACCGTCCATTCCTCCACCCACAGGCTCGACGGGCGGCCGTGGCCGGTGGGGCGCACGCCCTTCAGCCATTTCGGGAAGATGTAGGGCGTCGAGCGGTAGTAGAGCGGGATCACCGGCAGGTCGTCGGCGTAGAGCGCCTGGGCGCGGTTCCACAGGTTCTGGTTCGCCTCCGGTTCGCACACCACTTCCAGGTCGTCGATCACCTTGTCCATCTCGGCACTGCGGTAACCCGGGTAGTTCTGGCCGGAAAAGCCGTTCGCCTCGGTCGGGATCTCCTCGGAATGCAAGGTCGAGCGGGGGATGTTCTCTGGGAAGGTCAGCCAGGCATACATGGTCATGCCGGTGTACTTGCGTTGGCTGATCGTCTCGCCGAACAGCACCCGCGCCGGCTGGTTGCGGATCCGCACGTCGACGCCCACCTGTTTCCAGTTGCTTTGCAGGACCTGCTGCGCGGCCTCGCGGGTCTTGTTGCCCGCTGTTGTCATGATCTCCAGCCTGAGCGGCGCGCCGTCGGCGTTCTGCCGGATTCCGTCGGGGCCGGGCGTCCAGCCCGCCTCGTCCAGCAGGGCCGCGGCCGCGTCGGGATCGTAGGCGTAGCGGCGCACGTCGGGGTTATGGACCGCATCCTGGGGATTGATGTTCGCATGGGCCACGGGCTGGCGGCCGTCGAACAGGCGCTGGTTGATCACCTCCCGGTCGATCGCGTGGATCAACGCCCGGCGCACCCGAAGGTCCTTGAGGATCGGGTTGTTCAGCATCATGTCGATATGCTCGTAGACCAGACCGGGCTTGTAGACGAAATCGAACCGGTCGCCATGGCGCCGCTCGAAAGCCAGGGCCTGGTCCAGCGTCGGCCCAAGTTCGCCGGCGATATAGTCGATGTCGCCCGACAGCAGGTTGGCAGTCAGCGCTGCGGTGTTTTCGATCGCCGTGACGACGATCCGGTCGAAGGCGGGCGGCTTGCCCCACCATTTCTCGTTGCGCTCCAGGACTACATAGGCGCCGGGCTCGACCTCGGTGACCCGATAAGGGCCGAACCACAGCCCGGGATTGGCCGGGTCGCCGTCATAGAGGGTGCGCTTGGAATAGCCGGCCTTGTCCGCCTCGAAGACCGCGCGTTCGATATGGGCCGGCAGGATCTGGAAGTCGTCCGCCCCTTCGTAATCGCAGGTCCGTTTGTTGACGTGAAACGAGAACCTTTTGTCACTCAGGATCTCGACCTTTTCGATCCGCCGGTAAAGCTCCAGGTTGCCCACGCCGGTGGGTTCGTTGCGGCCCACTTCCCAAGAGAAAACGATGTCCTCGGTCGTCATCGGCGTGCCGTCGCCCCAGACCGCTTCGGCCGGCAGTTCGTAGGTGACCGCAATGCCTTCCTTGCCGCTTTCGGTGGTGATCAGCCGCGCCGTTCCCTTTTCCAGGCTGGGCAGTTCCAGGCACATGAGACAAATCTGCTGCCAGTCCGGATCGTGGGTGGTCAGCAGCCGCCGGGTCATTCCCAGGATGTAGGACTTGGCAAGCTGGCTTTCGAAGCTGGGGTGCAGGGTTGCGGGGAACTGGTTGATGCCGATCGTCAGCGTGTCGCGCGCGGCGGCCGGGGAGACGCCCATGAGAAGGGCGAAGGCGAAACCCAGAGAAAGACGCATCATGGCCGGACGCTCCTTTGCGGCGATTGGGGGCGGTCGTCGCGGCCCAGTAGACCGCCCGGCGCGCGCCAGGGTCAAGCGCGCCGGCGCGCTAACGCTCGACCGGCGGCGGTTGGCGATAGGGGTGGCGCGCGGTTCCGCGCGCGGCGGCGGAGAGGCAGTAATACAGGGCATAAAGCGCCGCGAACGTCGCCGCGCTCAGCGCCAGCGTCCCAACCGTGGCCAGAAGGATGCCGCCGATCCATTCGTAAAGGACCAGCAGCAACAGCGCCGCGGCGGCGATCGCGACGACGCTCAGCCAGACGCGCGGATCGGCGGGCGTGCGGCGCGCGGCGCGCACCGCCGGGACGATCTCGCCCAGCGCCGGCAGCACCAGGATCGCCAGGGCAACGGCGGTCGGATCAGCGAAGCCGCCATTGATGCCCTGATAGCCGAAAAAGGCGAACATCGGGGTGGCCGTCCGCGCGGCCCGTTCGATCGGCGCCGGCGGCTGCAACAGCCAGCCCGATACCGCATGGGCCAGCACCAGGCCGTAGAGGCCGAGGGCCATCAGCAATCCGACCAGATAAAGCGCAACCGAGACGGGGTAGATCCCGTGCGCGGTTCCGGCGACCGGTGCCGCCAAGAGACCGCAGGGAACCAAAAACAACGCCGGCCGCAGCGTCAGCGGGTTGCGGCGGTGTCCGATAATCCGGGCGGCGGTGATGCCCCCGGCGGTGGCCAGACCGACGATGCCGGCCAGCCACAGGATCAGCGAGAGACCGGGCGCCCGGGGCAGCGCGGCGCCCGCCAGGATGACCGCCGTTGCCGCGGCGGCGGCCAGGGCCACGGTCCGTTCGCGCGGGGCAGGGTGTGTCGAGGGGCTCCGCCAGTGCCGCACCGCAGGCACCGCGACCATGCCGGCAAACAGCACCAGCAGTCCCGCCGCGAATCCGGTGACGATGCCGCCCGGTCCGGTCGGCAACGCGAACACAAATGCCGCCTCGCTCCAGGCGAGACCCAGGGTCGCCAGCCCCAGCGGCGCCAGCAACAGCGTCGTGGGCGGCGACCCCGCCATGCTGCGGTCGTCGGTCAACTCAATTTGTGCGCTGGCGGGGATGATAGGCGTCTTCTTCGAAGCGGTCGAAATAGTCTTCGATCAGCGGGTGGCTGATCGGCTCGCCGGTTTCGTCCGGCTCCAGGTTCTGCTCGGCAACGTAGGTCTGATGCACGGCGTTGTGCACCAGGACGTGATACCAGGGCCTGTCCCGCGGCGGGCGGGACTTGGCCATGGTGTCGTACCACTGGTCGCTGCCCTGGAAGATCGGATCTACGTCGACGATGACGCCGCGGTAATCGAACAGCAGATGGTGCACCACCTGGCCGACGCGGAAACTGGCCTCGAACTGGCTAGTCATCGTTGCGCGTGGGGTCGTTCCGACAGGGTTGAAGATCGAAGCTGCTGCGACTTTAAGCGGGCCGAAGTGCAATTTCCACGGGAAAGGCGGGGTGAGGGATTTCAGCTGCCGGAAACGGCGGAAACGCTGGATAACTCGGCATGTGGCTTGACTCGAGGCGAGACCAGAAATAAAACAAAATAAGAACAAAACGGGATCATTATGAGTCCGAATCGGGGTGATCGAAAGCTGGGTCGTCTGCGCGCGCGGGTTGCCCGGATCGAGCGCGGCGGCAGCGCCGGCGATCCGGCGGGGCGTTTGTCGACCGGCATGCCCGCCCTGGATTCGGCGCTGCCGGAAGGCGGGTTGGCGCGGGCCTGCGTGCACGAAGCGGCCGGCGCGGTCGCCGACGGTTTCGTGGCCGCCTTGACGGCCCGGCTGGCCGGCCCGGTCCTGTGGTGCGTCCAGCAGACAGGGGCGGACCGGCTTTACGCGCCCGGGCTCGCCCGTTTCGGCCTGGGTCCCGGCCGGCTGACCGTGGCCGTCTGCCCCAACCGCACCGACTGTCTGTGGGCGATGGAGGAGGGGCTGCGCGCGGGCGTGCTAGCCGCGGTGGTGGGCGAGCCCGACGGCGCCGTCGGGCTGACCGCCAGCCGCCGGCTGCAGCTTGCGGCCGAGGCGGGCGGGACGACCGGCTTCGTGCTGTTGCGCGGGGCCGCCCGCGGCCGGCTGGCCCCCAGTGCGGTGGCCAGCCGCTGGCAGGTCACGCCGCTGCCGTCGCTGGAACGCGGCATGGGCCTGCGTTGGCAGATCAGGCTGTTGCGCTGTCGCGGCGGCGGCACGGGGGCATGGGAGATCGACTGGGATGAAACGGCGGATTGTTTCGGTCTGGCTGCCGCGGTTGTCGACCGATCGGCTGAACCGCGACGGCAAGGGCGCCTGGGCTGAACGCCCGCTGGCGGCGATCGAGGAGATCGGCGGCCGCGCGGTGATCGTCGCGGTCAATGCCGCGGCGGAGGCGGAAGGCGCGGTGCCGGGAATGAGCCTGGCCGATGCCCGCGCGCTGTGCCCGGCCCTGGCGGCGGTGCCGCGCGACGGCCATGCGGATGCGCAGGCGCTGGACCGGCTGGCAGGCTGGTGCGAACGCTACACGCCCTGGGTCGCGGTCGACGGCACGGACGGCCTGGTCCTGGACGTCACCGGCTGCACCCACCTGATGGGCGGCGAGACGGCGCTGTTGCGGGATCTCGGCCGCCGGCTTCGTGGCCGCGGGCTGACGGTGCGCACGGCGCTGGCCGCCACGCCCGGCGCGGCCCGGGCCCTGGCGCGCTGTGGCCGCGACGGGGCGGTGGTGCCGGCCGATGGGACGCGCGCCGCGCTGGCCGACCTGGCCGTCGAGGGATTGGGCATTGCCCCGGACGTGCAGGCCACGCTTCACAAGCTGGGGCTCAGGACCGTCGGCGCGCTGTTGCCGCTGCCGCGGGCGTCGCTGGCCGCGCGGTTCGGGCGCGACCTGGTGTTCAGGCTGGACCGGGCGCTGGGCGTCGAGGACGAGCCGATCAGCCCGCGGCCTTTCGTGCCGCCGTTTCGCGAACGGCTTGGTTTTGCCGAGCCGATCGGCACGCCGGAGGACATCGAACGCGGGCTGGAGATCCTGTTGGAACGGCTGTGCCGGCGCCTGGGCCGGGCCGGCCGCGGCTGCCGCAGGCTGGTCTTCACCGCGCGCCGGGTCGACGGCACAGAGAACAGCGTTTATGCGGGAACCGCCAGCGCGGTGCGCGACCCTGATCACCTGCAACGGCTGTTCGCCGAAAAGCTGGCGGCGATCGATCCAGGCTTCGGCATCGATGCGCTATTGCTGGAGGCGCCCGTCACCGAGCCGCTGGCGGTCGACCAGGCGGCCATCGCGCTGCGCGTCTCCGATGCTCCTTCCAAGACCTCTTCGTCCGACGGGACGTCCATCTCTCCCGGCTTTGCCCGTCTGGTCGACCGGCTGGGCAGCCGGCTGGGGCTGGACCGCGTCGTCCGGCTGGTGCCGGTCGAAAGCCATCTGCCGGACAGGGCGGTTTGTTCGAAGCCAGCCTGCGTCGCCGTGCCTGCCCGCACCGGGTGGCCGCGCACGCCGCCGCGCCCGACCCGTCTGCTGGCCCGGCCTGAGCCGATCGACGCGGTCGCCTCGCTGGACCCGGGCGACCCTGGCGCCGCGCCCGGCCTGTTTCGCTGGCGCGGGCGGCGTCACCGCATCTGCGCCGCCGAAGGGCCCGAGCGTCTGGCGACCGAATGGTGGCGGACCGACGGCCGGCAGGACTGGGCGCCGGGCGGGCGCGACTATTTCCGGGTCGAGGACGAAACCGGGGCGCGGTTCTGGATCTTCCGGATCGGCATTCGCGGGCCGGCGGCGCGCTGGTATCTGCACGGGCTTTTCCCGTGAAACGCGCCTGTCAAAACGGCGTGACAGTCTGACGAAGAAACCAACAAGGATACGAGCACATGACTTTGGGACGCATGCATCATCTGGGGCTGGCCTTGAGCGATCTGAAAACCGCCGAGCAGACCTTCTACAGGCCGGTTCTCACCTTTCTGGGATACCGGAAGATCGAGGACGAGAACGGCATGACCTTGTGGTTCTCCGAAACCGCGCTGGCGGCGGTCAACCTGTGGCAGGCGCCGCCCGAGCTTGCCGCCACCCGGCACCGGGACTACACGCCTGGCCTGCAGCATTTCGCCTTCGAGGCCGACAACCGCGAGGAGGTCGACGCGCTGTACCGCCTGTTGCAAAGCATGCAGGCCACCGTGCTGGATCCGCCGTCCGAGTACGACTATTCGCCCGGCTATTACGCCGTGTTCTTCGCCGATCCCGACGGCATCAAGTTCGAGCTGGTGCACATGCCGCCGCCCGGCGGGGACTGAGGGGCGGCCATGACCGACGCGCCGGCCTATGCCGAGCTGCAGGTGCTGACCAACTTTTCGTTCCTGGAGGGCGCCAGCCATCCGGACGAGCTGGTGCTGAAGGCCGCGGCGCTGGGTTATGCGGCGGTGGGGGTGGCCGACCGCAACTCGCTGGCCGGCGTGGTGCGCGCCCACAGCGCAGCCAAGCAGGCCGGCGTGCAGCTTGTGGTCGGCGCGCGGCTGGACCTTGCCGACGCGGCCAGCCTGCTTGCCTATCCCATGCACCGCGCCGCCTATGGCCGGCTGTCGCAGCTGATCACCCTGGGCCGGCGCCGGGCCGAGAAGGGTGCCTGTCACCTGACGCTGGCCGACGTTCTGGACCGTGCCGCAGACATGGTGCTGATCGCGCTGCCGCCGGCCGAGCCCGACACCGCCTTCGAACGACAGCTCGCGCGCCTGAATGAAGCCTTTCCGGGCACCCTCTATCTCGCCGCCAGCCATCTCTACCGCGGCGACGACCGGGCGCGGATCGCCGCCCTGGCCAGATGCGCCACCTGCGCGGGCGTGCCGCTGGTCGCCACCGGCGACGTGCTGATGCATGAACCGGCGCGCCGGCCGCTGGCCGATGTGCTGACCTGCATCCGCGAGAAGGTGACCGTCGACACCGCGGGCCTGAGGCTGGAGCGCAATGCCGAGCGCCACATGAAGCCGCGCGACGAACTGGCGCGGCTGTTCGAAGGCCAGCCTCAGGCGCTGGCCGCCACGGTGGAGATCGCCGGGCGTTGCGATTTCAGCCTGGACGAGCTGGCCTACGAATATCCCGACGAGGTGGTCGCCCCGGGCGAGACGCCGCAACAGTCGCTCGAACGGCTGGCCTGGGAGGGCGCGCGGGAACGCTATCGCGGACGCCTGCCGGCCAAGGTGAAGGAGCAGGTCGCCCACGAGCTGGCGCTGATCGGGGAGCTGTCCTATGCGCCCTATTTCCTGACCGTGCACGACCTGGTGCGGTTCGCCCGGTCGCGCGGGATCCTGTGCCAGGGCCGCGGCTCGGCGGCCAACTCCGCCGTCTGCTACTGCCTGGGCATCACCGCGGTCGACCCGGCGCGGCTGGACCTCTTGTTCGAGCGTTTCGTCTCGGCCGAGCGCAACGAGCCGCCCGACATCGACGTCGATTTCGAGCACGAGCGGCGCGAAGAGGTGCTGCAATATGTCTACGAGAAATACGGCCGTCGCCGCGCCGGCATGACCGCGACGGTGAACTGCTACCGGGCGCGCGGGGCGATCCGCGAGGTCGGCAAGGCGCTGGGGCTGTCGGAGGACACGGTCGCGGCGCTGTCGTCCCAGGTCTGGGGCTGGTCGTCCGACGGCATCTCCGACGACCAGGCGCGCGAGATCGGGCTGGACCCCCGCGACCGGCGGCTGCGCCAGGCGCTGGCCTTGACCCACATGCTGATCGGCTTTCCCCGGCATCTGTCCCAGCATGTGGGCGGCATGGTGATCACCCGCGCCCGGCTGGACACGGTGGTGCCGATCGAAAACGCCGCGATGGAGAACCGCACCGTCGTCCAGTGGGACAAGGACGACCTGGACGCGCTGGGGATCCTGAAGATCGACGTGCTGTCGCTGGGCATGCTGACTTGCGCGCGCAAGGGCTTCGAGCTGTTGCGCAGCCATTACGGCAAGGAGATCGACCTGACCACCGTGCCGCCGGAAGACAAGGCGGTCTACGACATGCTGTGCAAGGCGGATTCGATCGGCGTGTTCCAGGTGGAAAGCCGGGCCCAGATGGCGTTCCTGCCGCGCATGAAACCACGCGACTTCTACGACCTGGTCATCGAGGTGGCGATCGTGCGCCCGGGCCCGATCCAGGGCGATATGGTCCATCCCTATCTGAGACGGCGCAACGGCGAGGGGCAGGTGGACTATCCGTCCGATGCGCTGCGCGCCGTCCTGGACAAGACCCTGGGCGTGCCCCTGTTCCAGGAACAGGCGATGAAGATCGCCATCGTCGCCGCCGGCTTCACCCCGTCGGAGGCCGACCGGCTGCGCCGCGCCATGGCAACCTTCCGCAAGGTCGGCACCATTCACAGCTTTCACGAAAAGATGGTCGCGGGCATGGCCGAACGCGGCTACGACCCGGAATTCGCCGAACGCTGTTTCCGGCAGATCGAAGGTTTCGGCGAATACGGCTTTCCCGAAAGCCACGCCGCCAGTTTCGCGCTCCTGGTCTATGTCTCGGCCTGGATGAAGTGCCATTACCCGGCGGTGTTCGCCTGCGCGCTGTTGAACAGCCAACCAATGGGCTTCTACGCCCCGGCGCAGATCGTGCGCGACGCCCGCGAGCACGGCGTCGCCGTGCGCCCGCCGGACGTCAATCTGTCCGACTGGGACTGCACCCTGGAGCCGTCGGACCGGGGCGACGGCTATGCGCTGCGGCTGGGCCTGCGCCAGGTCAAGGGTCTCGCTGAGGAGGACGGCGAATGGCTGGTGGCGGCGCGCGGCAACGGTTACGTGCGCCCGTCGGACATCTGGCGCCGCGCCGGCCTGTTCCCGCGCGCGCTGGAGGCGCTGGCCCGGACCGACGCCTTCGCATCCATGGAGCTCGACCGGCGCCAGGGGCTGTGGCAGGTCAAGGGCCTGGGCGCAGGCCACGCCCGCGCCCGGCCGTTGCCGCTATTCGGCCATGCCCAGGAGGCCGAGCACGGCGCCGAGCCCGATGTCCTGTTGCCGGCGCTGACCCTGGGCGAGGAGGTGGTGCAGGACTATTCGTCGATCCGGCTGTCGCTGAAGGACCATCCGGTCCGCCTGGTGCGTGACGCCCTGGACGCGGTGACGCAGGCGGCCCGGCTGGTGGATATCGCCGACGGCAGCAAGGTCTGCGTCGCCGGGCTGGTGCTGGTGCGCCAGCGACCGGGCAGCGCCAGCGGCGTGATCTTCGCCACCCTTGAAGACGAGACCGGCTCGGCCAATGTGGTGGTCTGGCCGGCGGTCTTCGAGGCGCACCGGCGCATCGTGCTGGCCGCCCGGCTGATGCGGGTAACCGGCGAGCTGCAGCGCCAGGGCATCGTCACCCACCTGATCGCGGAAAAGCTCGAGGACATGTCCGCGCTGTTGGACGGGCTCGCCGCCGGCGAGGAGTTCGCCGTCGCCCACGACCGGGCCGACGAGGTCAAACGCGGCAGCCGCCCCGACCCGCGCCTCGCGTCAGAGGCGCGCCGTCCGTCCGCCGTCCCGCGCCCCGGACATCCCCGCGACTCGGCGCGCGTGCTGTTTCCCAGCCGGGATTTTCATTGAACGGGTGTCGCCCGTAGCTATTCAGGACTCGCCTTTTGGCCACAGCCAGGCGGCGCCACGTACGCCGCTGGAATCGCCATGTGCGGCCTTCCTGATCGGGGTCAGGAAATCACCGCCGAAGACGTAAGCCGGAATGATCTCCGGCAGGGTGCGGTAGAGCCGTTCGATGTTGGAGATGCCGCCGCCCAGCACAATCACGTCAGGGTCCAGCACGTTGACGACCTGGGCCATGCCGCGGCCCAGCCGGTCCTCGTAGCGCTCCATTGCCGCGGCCGCGTCGGCGTCGCCCGCTTCTGCGGCCGCGGCAATATCCGCGGCCTTTTCAACACGGCCGGCCTGCCGCTCGAAATCCTGTTCCAGGCCGACGCCGGAGATCCAGGTTTCCAGGCAGCCCTGCTTGCCGCACCAGCAGTCGTGGCCAGGAAACTCGTCCGGCTGCATCCAGGGCAGGGGGTTGTGCGCCCATTCGCCGGCGTTCGCATTGGGACCCGTATGCACCCGTGCATCGATCGCGATGCCCGAGCCCGACCCCGTGCCGATGATGAAGGCGAGCACGACGGAGACACCGGCCCCGGCGCCGTCGGTCGCCTCCGATACGGCCAGGCAGTTGGCGTCGTTCGCATAACGCACGGGCTGCTGCAAAGCGGCCGACAGATCGCGGTCCAGCGGCCGGTCGTTGAGCCAGACCGAGTTTGCGTTCTTGATGACGCCGGTGACCGGCGATATGGCGCCCGGCCCGCCGACGCCGACGGTGCCGGTCTGGCCCGTCTCGGATTCCAGGGACCGGACCAGTTCCGCCATTTGCGCGATCGAGGCCTGGTAGTCATGCCGCGGCGTCGCCACCCGGATGCGACCCAGTTCCGTCCCGTCCTCGTCCAGCGCGATGGCCTCGGTCTTGGTGCCGCCCAGGTCGATCCCGATACGCATGCCTTGCTCCATGTTCAAGCGGATCGCATCACAATGATGCCTAGTGCTACCCTGATCGCGCGTTTTGCGGAAGAGCAAGCCGGACGGGGAGGGTATCGATGGCGCGCTACGGCATGCATTGTTTCCTGTGGACACCGGAATGGACGCCGGAAGCGGCGGAACGGATCGTGCCGGCCGCGGCGGCGCACCGGTTCGACGTGGTCGAGGTGGCGCTCTTGGCGCCCGAGCGGATCGAGGTGGAGCATTCCGTCGATCTGTTCCGCGAACACGGGGTCAAACCCACCTGTTCGCTGGGCCTGCCCGAAGGCGCCGCGCCCACCGTGGACCCGGCAAAGGCAGATCTGTTTTTGCGTAACGCGCTGGACGTCGCCTATGCGCTGGGTTCCAAGACGCTGACCGGCGTCACCTATTCCACCATCGGACTGACCTCCGGTGCGCACCGCACCGAGGAGGAACTCAAGGCGGTCGCAACCGTGCTGAAGCCGGTCGCCCACCATGCCGAAACCCTGGGCATGACGCTGGGGCTGGAACCCTGCAACCGCTATGAAACCCACCTGATCAACACCGCCGGCCACGCCGTCGACATGATCCAGCGCGTCGGCGCGGACAACGTCATGGTGCACCTGGACACCTATCACATGAATATCGAGGAGAAGGGCTTCCGGACCGCGATCCAGCATTGCGGACGACACCTGCAATACATCCACCTTTCAGAAAGCGACCGCGGCGTGCCCGGGACGGGCACCGTGGATTTCGAGGAGATCATCGCGGCGCTGGCCGAGATCGACTTCCAGGGCGACATGGTGATCGAGTCCTTCGTCAACATCGCGCCGGAGATCGCCCGGGCGCTTTCGGTCTGGCGCCCGGTCGCCCGCGACGCCGACGAGGTGCTGAGCGAAGGTGCGACCTACCTGCGCGATCTTTGTCAGAAGTACGGCTTGGTCGCGGCGTGAGGCGCGGTTGATCCATGCGCCGGTCGTTGCGTTCGAGGAGAGAGGTTCGCCGACCTTGAACACCAAGCAATTTGCGGTCCTTGCCGGATGACCCCGCTGCTGCGCGCGCGTGCTTGGCTTGAACGGGCTTGTACTCTACCGGACGATACTGTCGATGAGCGCCGGCGCAAGGTCACTCTGTTCCTTCTCGCCGCGATCTGCGTGCTGGCCAGCATCGTCTGGGGGACGCTCTATTATGCGATCCTTGGTCCCCGGTTGGCCGTTCCGCTGACATTCGGCTTCACTGTCGTCGTCGGCTCGGCGCCAGTCGTTTTCCTGTTTTTGCGTCGTTTCGACCTGCTGCTTTACCCATTCTTCTTGATGATCCTCTGGAATCCCATCGCGATGCAATGGAGCCTGGGCGGCTTTGCGGCATCCGGCGTCCTGATGACGTGGTCGATCCTGGCGCCGTCCTGCGCCTTGATGTTTCAGGACACGCGAAAGGCGATGTGGTGGTTTGCCGCCTACCTTGTTCTGCTGGCGATATCGCTCGTGCTGGACGGGCAGTTCCAGGCCTGGGCGGTGCCGACCTCACAGACCACGTCGATGCTATTCTTCGCGATGAACCTCATCGGTCCGTCCGTCGCAATCTTCGTGTCCATGATGTACTACGCAAACGCGTTCCAGAAAGCGCACGAGCGGTCCGAGGCCTTGTTGCTGAACATCCTCCCGGCGCCCATCGCCGAACGCCTGAAGGAACGCGAGGAGACGATTGCCGACGCGTTTCCCGAAGTCACGATCCTGTTTGCCGACATCGTCGATTTCACGCCTCTATCGGCACGGACCTCGCCTCAAGATCTGGTTCAGCTTCTGAATCGCGTGTTTTCCGCTTTCGACCGACTAACAGAGCGGTATGGGCTGGAGAAGATAAAGACCATCGGCGATGCCTACATGGTGGCCGGCGGGTTGCCGGAGCCCCGCGCGGATCACGTCGATGCGGTTGCCGAGATGGCGCTCGACATGCGAGAGGAGATTCACCGGCTGAGTGCCGAGCTGGAAGAGCCGTTGGCGATCCGGATCGGGATCGACACCGGCCCGGTCGTCGCCGGAGTGATCGGCGAACGAAAGTTCGCCTACGATCTGTGGGGAGATTCCGTAAACACCGCCAGTCGCATGGAGTCCCATGGCGTGCGAGACCAGATCCAGCTTTCGGAACGCGCTTATGTCCGCTTGAAGGACAAATATCACTGCGAGGAGCGCGGTGTGGTCTCAATCAAGGGAAAGGGCGAGATGCGGACCTATACCTTGTTGGGGAGACGGTCGGCGGTGGCGCATGCGAGCAATGGGGATAGTGGCGTGCCGGCGTAGGCGCAGCAAAGGCGACTGCTCCCTATGGCTGGCGCTCCGCCTTTGCCAGCATCTCCTCGTACAGTGCCAGCGTGTCGCGGACGATGATCTCTTCGGCAAAATGCGCTTCGACTTCCGCACGGGCGGCTTGGCCCATGCGCTGGCGCAGGTCCGAATCGCCCGCCAGGCGTTCCAGGGCGTCGGCCAGCGGCGCGGCTTCGCGCACCGGGACCAAGAGGCCGGTCTCGCCGTCGCGGCAGATCTCGCGGCAGCCGGGCACGTCGGTCGCGACCATCGGCCGGCCGCATGCGGCGCCCTCCAGCAGGGATTTCGGCAGGCCCTCCCGGTAGGACGGCAACACCGCGATGTGCGCCTCGGCGTAGGCGGCGGCCACGTCGTCGGTGGGGCCGGCGACCTCGACGATGCCTTCCGCCTGCCACCGCTTCAGCGTCGCCGGCGGGAACGAGGCCGGGTTGTCGTCGGTCGGCCCGACCAGGCGCACGCGGACCGGCGCGTCGCGGCGTTTTAGGAGGCGGGCGGCTTCGACAAGTTCGCCGACGCCCTTGTCCTTCAACATGCGGCTGACGCACAGCGCGACCGGGGTGCCTTCCGGCTCGGGCGTGGGCCGGAAGGCGGCGATGTCGACGCCGGAGCCGCGGATGATCACCGTCCGGGCAGGGGCGACGCCGACAGTGCGCACAAAGAACCGCCGGTCGTCCTCGTTCTGCAGAATCAGGCGGCTGTTGGGCCGGTTGAAGAGGTAGCGGTAGGCGCGCTGCAGCAGCGGCCGCACGACGGCCGCGACGGGACCGCGGGAAATTAACAGGAAACCCAGGCCGGTCACGGCGTTCACCACCCCCGGCACCCCCGTCCAGGCCGCGGCAATGGACCCGTACAGCGTCGGCTTGATCGCGACGTGGTGCACGATGTCCGGCCGGACGTTGCGGTAGAGCCGGACAAGGGCCCGCAGCGTCTTCAGGTCCTGCAGGGGGTTCAGCGTGCTACGGTCGATGTCGAGCGGGCAAAGGCGAAACCCCTCGTCGCGGATCCGCTGCGCCGCATCGCTTGTCCGGGTCGCAACCACGACCGTCCCGCCCGCCTCCCGCACCGCCCGGGCAATGGGAAGACGGTGCGAGAGAAAATACCAGTCCTCGGTGACGAGGAAGAGAACGGTGCGGCCCGCAAGCGCCATGGACGCCGTTTAGGCCGCACAGGAGGGAGGTTTCAAGCCTTATTCGGCGGCTTCCGCCGGCATCTTTGCGCGCTGGTAGGCCCGGCCCTCGGCATCGAACACGTGGCTTTCGGCCTGGGGCACGCCGATCGTGATGATGTCGCCGGCCTTCTTCAGCGTCTCGCCGTCGTCCTTGCAAACGATCTGCTCGCCATGCGGCAGTTCCACATAGACGATGCTGTCCTCGCCAAGATGCTCGACCAGGGAGATCGTGCCGGTGAGCTGCGATTCGCCGCCGCCGTTCGGCAACAGGTGTTCCGGCCGCACGCCGAAGGTGACGTTGTCGCCGGGCTTGGCGGCGCCGGGGTCGCACAGTGCCTTGGCGATTTCGCCGCCGGGCATCCTAACCGTGATGCTGGCAGGATCGGTGGACTCGACCACCGCCTGCAGGAAGTTCATCGTGGGCGAGCCGATGAAACCGGCCACGAACAGGTTGTCGGGATGATGATAGAGATGCATCGGCGGGCCGACCTGTTCCACATAGCCGTCGCGCAGGACGACGATCTTGTGTGCCAGCGTCATTGCCTCGACCTGGTCGTGTGTCACGTAGACCACGGTCCCTTGCAGGTTTTCGTGCAGCTTCGCGATCTCGATTCGTGTCTGCACACGCAGGGCCGCGTCCAGGTTCGACAGCGGCTCGTCGAACAGGAAGACCTTGGGGTTGCGCACGATGGCGCGCCCGATGGCGACCCGCTGCCGCTGGCCGCCGGACATTTCCTTCGGCAGGCGGTCCAAGAGGTCGGTGATCTGCAAGATGTCGGCTGCCTTGCGGACCTGGGCGTCGATGGATTCCTTGCTCTCCTTCGCAAGCTTCAGCCCGAACGCCATGTTCTCGTAGACGGTCATATGCGGGTAAAGGGCGTAGGACTGGAACACCATGGCGATGCCGCGTTTCGACGGCGGAAGATCGTTCACCGTCTGACCGTCGATGGTCATCTCGCCGGCGGTGATGTCCTCCAACCCCGCGATCAGCCGCAACAGCGTTGACTTGCCGCAGCCGGAGGGGCCCACGAAGACCACGAATTCGCGGTCCTTGATTTCCAGATCCACGCCGTGGATCGTCTCGATTTCGCCGAAGGACTTGCGAATGCCCTTCAGTAGAACGTCCGCCATCGCCCGTTACCTCCCGTCTTAGCTTTCCTTGTCATCACTATACGCGATTTAAGCCGCAGAATCTTCCTGCAGCAATAGTGCAAAAAACGCCCCGTGGCCAGGGACCCTCAGGACCCCGCGTTCCAAGGTCGAGGCGAACCCGTGTCCGTCCAGCGGACCGAGGCGCGGCCACGCCGACAGCGGTGCCACGGCCTCCTCGGTGCCAAGATTGAAGACCGCCAGGATCCCCGCGCCGTTCAGCCGGCGTTCGAACGCCAGCAAGGGATCCTGCAGGTCCCGAAACACGATGTCGCCGAAGCGTAGCGCATTGTGCTCGCGCCGCCACGACGTAAACCGCCTTAGCGTGTTCAGGACCGAGCCCGCGGTGATGTCCTGCACGTCCACGGCCCGGCTGCGATGCTCGTCGGAAACCGGCAGCCAGGGTTCGTGTTCCGAGAACCCGCCGTTCTGCTCGGCCGCCTTCCAGGGCATCGGCGTGCGGCAGCCGTCGCGGCCCTTGTATTCGGGCCAGAAGGCGATGCCATAGGGGTCCTGCAGCCGTTCGAACGGCACGTCCGCCTGCGGCAGTCCCAGTTCCTCGCCCTGGTAGATACAAGGCGTGCCGCGCAGCGACAGCAGCAGCACCAACAACTGTCGGGCGACGTCGTCCTGGTCCGCACCGTCGCCGGCCAGGCGGGTGACGGCCCGGATGACGTCGTGGTTGCTGAACGACCAGCAGGGCCAGCCGTCCTCCAGGACATCCTCGACCGCCTCGCTGACATTGCGCACGTATCCCGGCGTCAGTTCGCCACCCAGGAGGTCGAAGGTATAGGCCATATGCAGCCGGTCGCCGCCTTTCGTATAGGAGGCTGCCACCTGCAGCGCATTGTCGTCGGCAATCTCGCCCAGCGAGGTGGTCGCGCCGTAGCGGTCCAACAGCCCGCGCAACCGGCGCAGGAATGCCAGGTTCTCCGGTTGCGTCTTGTCGTGTCGGTGCGCCTGCATGGAATAGGGATTGGCGGCCGTCTGGTCACCGGTCAGCGGCCGGTCGGGGTCCCGCGCCGGGTTGTCCCGAAGGGCGGCGTCGTGAAAGTAGAAGTTCGCGGTATCCAGGCGGAAGCCGTCGACGCCGCGGGCCAGCCAGAACTCGCACTCGGCCAGGATCTGGTCCTGAACTTGGGCGTTGTGGAAGTTGAGATCCGGCTGCGAACTCAGGAAGTTGTGCAGGTAGTACTGCCGGCGGCGCGGTTCCCATTCCCAGGCGACGCCGCCGAAGACGGACAGCCAGTTGTTCGGCGGCGTGCCGTCGGGTTTCGGGTCGGCCCAGACGTACCAATCGGCCTTGGGATTGGTCCGGTCGCGGCGGCTTTCAACGAACCAGGGGTGCTGGTCCGAGGTGTGGCTGAGAACCTGGTCGATCAGCAGTTTCAGCCCGCGCGCGTGCGCCAGCTTCAACAGGTGGTCGAAATCCTCCAGGGTGCCGAACAGCGGGTCGACCGCCCGGTAGTCTGAAACGTCGTAGCCGAAGTCCTTCATCGGCGACTTGAAGAAGGGCGACAGCCAGATCGCGTCGACACCCAGGCTGGCGATGTAGTCGATCTGCTCGGCAATGCCGGCCAGGTCGCCGACGCCGTCGCCGGACGTGTCGCGGAAGCTGCGGGGATAGATCTGGTAGATCACGCCCCCGCGCCACCAATCGTTGTTTTGGTGCAGCGGGCCCACCGGCGTTCAGCCCTTCACCGAGCTGTCGGCGCTGTTGCTGCCGGCATAGGCGTAGGGCCAGTTGCGCATGAAAACGGCATTGCCGGTTTGCCAGACGCCGCGGGCATCCTCTTCCATGTAGCCTGTCACGCCCGGCGGCGAGATGTCGCCGTCCCAGGTGGCCGCAAGGTCAATGGCCGCCGCCGCCTTCGGGTTGTTGATCGAGATCGTGCCGTCGGGCTCGATGATCGCCGGGAAATGGTCGTCGACCACGTCCTTGGTCGCCTCGGTCAGGTCGATCAGGTGATTGGCGATCTGCGGCGGCCAGATCACGTCGATCCGGTAGACGTCGACGTCCACCGATTCCTCGGAAAGCCATGTCTTGTACAGGGCGAACTGGTCCGTCGTCGACGGCGGCAGTTTTGCGATCTGGACCTTGTGGCCGGACTGCTTTTCGAACAGATCGAGCTGCTGGCGCAGTACTTCGATATCTGTCGCCACCGCGCCGCTGGCGATGGTCAGATCGGCCGCGAAGACGGACGTTGAGAATAGCGCGCCACCAAGCGTGAGCCCTGCGCACCGAAGAGATTGTCGCATTACCTGTGCCTCCCTGATGCACGTCTGTTTTTTGAGGCTGAAATATCCTATCATTCAAAGCGCTTTGGAAGTCAATAAAACGTCGCGATTGACACCGGGATATTCATTTGTGGCGGTATTTGCGTCCCCAGGCTGAATCGAACGCCGGCGCGCGGCGAAGGTTGCGCGTTCGCCCGGTCAACGGTGGTCGGCGGCTATTCCGCGGCGGCGTCCGGACCCAGGGCCGGTCGGCCGCCGGCGGGGGGAGGTCCGTCGGACCGGCCGGGGACGAGGGATGCGACCCACATTTCGTTCACCTCCGCTGCGGGCCGGCCGGCCATCAGCTGCAGGACCATTTCCGCCAGACGCACGCCGACCGGCCTGATCGGCTGGCTGTACGTGGTCAGCGGCGGGTCGAGCCCGGGTCCCAACTGCAGGTCGTCATAGGCGATCACCGAAATATCGTGCCCGACCGTCAGGCCCCTGGCGGCGATCGCCTTCATCGCCCCCATCGCCACGTGGACCTCCGAACAGATCAATCCGCTGGGCGGATCCGCCAGGGACAGCAGCCTGGCCGCTTTCCGTTCGCCGTCCGGCTCGGTGGTCCCGGTCTGCACCATCAGCTCCGGGTCGGGCGCGATCCCCGCCTCAGACAGAGCCGTCTCGAAGCCGCGCCGGCGCAGCGAGGCGAAGTTGAGGCATTCGCGGTCGTTGATCAGAGCGATCCGGCGGTGGCCCAGGTCCAGAAGACGCTTGGTCGCCAGCCGGAAGCACTCGACATTGTCCATGTCGAAACAGGCGTAAGGCGCGTCCAGCTCGGTCTGGCCGTAGGCGATGAAGGGAAAGCCGCGGTCCAGCAGAAAGCGGATGCGTTCGTCGTCCCGCCGCGTCTGCGCGATGATCAGGGCATCGGCGCGCCCACCGTCGACGATGCGGTGATAGGCGCCCATTTCCCGCTCGATCGGTGGAGCGGTGACGATCAGGTCGATGTCCTCGTCCTGCAGCCGCTCGCCGATCCCGGCCAGCAGCTCGGCGAAGCGGGGGTCGCCGAAGGCGCCCTCCGGCAGCGGCAGCACCAGGCCGACCGCCTGGGCCTTGCCCGAGGCCAGCCGCCGGGCCACCGGATTGGGCGTATAGCCCAACGCTTCGGCCGCCTCGACCACCCGTTTTCGGGTCTCCTCGCTGACCTCGGGATAGCCGTTCAGGGCCCGCGACACGGTGGTCATCGACAGGTCCAGATGCATCGCGAGTTCTTTCAGGCCGACGCGGATGGCACGATCCTCCTGCGCTCAGTCGCCAGGTTTGACTACGCTGCAAGCGCTTTGGGAGTCAATGTATACGGTGCTGTTCAGCCATGGCTGCCGATCATATGGGTTACGGCCGTGCCCGTCCGCAGGATCAGCCCGTGTAGCGCCAGCAGCGGCTCGAACAACAGCCGGTGCTCCTCCTTGTAGTCGCTGACGTCGTCGCCGCGATAGGTCGCCGGCTCGCCGAAGCTCTGCAGATCGACGACCTTGGCGTCGGCAGGGAAGGTCTGCTTCAGGACGCCCACCGCGGCCGGAATGTCCAATTCCAGGATCTGTTCGACGATGTCTTCTGGCGTGATGTCGTGGCGGTTCGAGAACCGCGGAATCCGCATCGCCAGGATGAAGGCCTCCTGGATGAAGGCCAGCCGCACGGCATGGATGATCGCCAGGTCGTCCTTTTCCTCGGCCGTGCGCGGCGGTGCGACCGACGCGCCGTCCGCAGCCGCGCGCAGGCCGGACTTCAGGTCGATGGCGTCTTGGATGAAGACGCGGATGATCCGCGCCATGCGCTGGAACCGGCCGTCCCGTTCCAGCATCCGCGACAGGCGGCGCAGTTCGTCTTCGCGCACGGACTCCGTGCCACAGGTTGCGCGTCCCAGCCAAAAGCCCGGATCGAACAGGTCGGCATAGGCGGCCATCACCTCCAGCGACCCCAGCCCTTCGGTATAGGCCACCATGGAGATCAGCCGCTGCATCCGGTCCGAGGCCTGGTACAGCCTCACAAAGTGATCTTCGTCGCGGCCGATCGCGAGACCGACCCCGCCCACGGTATTCGCCAGCCAGCCAAGCTGATGCAGCACCGCATTGTGCGGGATGGCGCGAACCTGGCTTGGATGGTTGCGGTCCACGCCCTTGTTCGACTCGTGCTGGCGCTTGGTTCGGCGCGATCCGGTCTGCTGCAGCATGTTGGTGCCGAAGGCGCCCACCAGGGTTCCATAGTCGCGGTCCTCCATGACCGCCTCGTTGAAGTGCTTGACGGTCAGGAAGAATTCCAGCGTGTAGTCGGTATCGCTGTAGAACGGGTCGTTGACACCGACGTCGGGCTCGGCCAGGGCGTGTTCCAGCACCCGGCTGACCGTGGCGAAGGCAAGCCGCGGCGTTCCGAACAGGCTGTAGCCGTCGCCGCCCTGAAAGCTCGTCTCGTGCTTGACCGCAATGCCGTTGCGGCGGAACAACGACCGGCTGGCCGGCGGCGCGTTGTAGTTCAGCCGCGCCTCCATGCCGGCCGGATGGGCGCCGCGGCCGATCGATTCCCCATGGGTGTCGAAGATCACCACCTGGACGTCGGTGATGCCCCGCTCGGCCAGCAGCCGGGCCAGCTTCATGTGCAGGCGTTCGATCGCCAGGGCGGCGGCGACCTGGCCCAGATACCGGCCGGCATCGGAAAAGCCGGTCTGGATGCACAGGCGTCCGCGGGTGCGCACGTAGGTCAGGTAGTGGGGGTTGTCCAACAGTTCGCCGATCACCTCCGAGCCGCGTTCCAAAGCGGTCGAGGTTTCGAACAGCGGCGAGATGTCCAGCCGGTCCTCGATTCCGAACAGGCGGGCGAAATAGAGCGCGGTCAGCACCGTGAACGGCGTGTCGCATTCGGCGATCAGAAACCGGACCGGGGTCTGCGATCCCACATACCGCAACATCATGGCCGCCACCATCATCAACCGCCGCGCCGACGTGCGTTCGGCCATGATCGATCCGAAATTGATTGTTGCCGGCTCCACCTTGTCCAAAAGACCGGTCAGCGCATTCAGATACCGCCGACGGTTCTTGGGGTCGTCGGGCGCGCCCTCCATGCCGATCGCATGACGAATGCCGTTGTGAAGCTGGACCGCGTTGATCCGGAAATGGGTGTGGGCGGTGCCCAGGCCGTAGTTTGCCATCTCCGCGCACAGCACCAGCAGGTCCAGGCGCATCGTGTCGTCCGGCGCCATGGTGACGGCCCGGGAAACCAGCGCGCGCAGCGCTTCGGTATCGTGAATGCGGTGTTCGTCGTCCCGCTGCAGCCGTTCCGCGATCAGGCGCACATGGTTCGGGTCGTCGCCGTCGCCCGCGAACAGCTCGCTTTCCTCGCCGACCATGCGCAACACCAGCACCAGGCGGCTCTCCAGCAGATCCAGCGTCGTCGTCAGGTCCGAGGCCTGGCCCAGGTCCTTCGCCTGCCTGGCGATCGCGCGGGTCGAGGTCAGGTAACGTTCGATCTGGACGCGCGCCACTTCCATGCGGCTGTGCAGGCTGTCGGTCCAATGAATGTCCGTGCGCCCATCCATGTCGTATCCGACCCAGCTTGCGACCGTCATCAGGCGGGGCGTCAGCCGGGCCCAGTCGTCTGGATAGAGCTCCGCGGCCACCAAAAGGGCGGCGCGGTAGACCCGGCGCAGGGCATCCTGGATCTGACTGATGGCGTGTTCGGCCTGATTGTGCTCGAACGCCAGCGTGATGTTCTCGTCCGGCGCGTGGCGCAGGTCGGCGGCGCGCTGCAGCAACTCGGCGCGGGCGGTGCCGTCCAGGGGCGCGCCCGCCTCGTCGGTTCCGGTGGCCAGCCGTTCCAGGATCTGGCGCAGTTCCCAGCTCAGTTCGAAGGTCGGGTGGGCCGTGAAAACCGCGCCGAACAGCTCGTACTGCATAATTTCTTGGAAATTCTCGAACGGCCGCAGCCGGTCGCCGGCAAACGCAAGCCGCCGGAACAGGGTCAGCAGGCTTCGCTCGTTGGCGTCGACATCCAGTTCGCCCACATATTGGCCCAGCCGGGCGGCGCGCCGGCGAAAGGCGTCAACCGTCAACAGCTGCACCAGGCCCGACAGCGACTCCGCCTCCAGTTCACCGATCTCCATGCGGTGCGACAGGCTCTGGGCCAGCCGCTGGACAGGATTCAGCTTGGGATCCTCGCGCGCCAGCTCCCGAAGGTCCTGCAGCTGCTTGGCCAGGCCGTCGCGAAGTTTTGCTGCATTGCCAAAACCGGCCAATGTGGCCGCCGCCGGCGTGGCGGCATCCGGGGCGCCGCCGCCTCCACGCGCTGCCTTTGCCTGCCTGGTTTGTTGGCTCATCGTGCTTGGTTCCGTCTCGCTTTTCGGGAGCGGGCGGCCCCGAAGGTCGCCTGGCTGGCCAATCCGCCGATGGCGTGGCCGTCTCATTGCTACGGTGCAGCATAAAACGCTTTGGATCAAGCGCCGCCGCCGGTCCGCCCGCCACGGCGGGATTGGATTTTCGCCGCGGACGGTTCGGCGTAAGATGTGCCGATGCTGCTTCGCCACCCCCTTCCCGAGCCCGATCCATTGCGCGCGGCGATTTGCGGCGCCCACCTTCGCGACGAGACCGCCTGTGTCGAAGACCTGCTGGATGCGGTGTCGCTTTCGCGTGCCGCGCGCCAGCGCATCGACGCGCGCGCGTCGGAACTGGTCGAGAACGTGCGTGCCGAGCGCGTCAAGTCCGGCGGCATCGACGCCTTCATGCACGAATACGAACTGTCGTCGCGCGAGGGCGTGGTCCTGATGTGCCTCGCCGAGGCGCTGCTCAGAATTCCGGATTCGGAGACCGCGGACCGCCTGATCAAGGACAAGATCGGCGATGCGGACTGGGGCGCCCATCTGGGCCGGTCGGACTCTCTGTTCGTCAATGCCTCGACCTGGGCCCTGATGCTGACCGGCCGGGTCGTCAACATCGACGACGGTTCCGGCGCAACGGAATGGCGGAGCACTCTGAGACACCTGATAGCCCGGTCCGGAGAACCGGTGATCCGCCAGGCGGTGACCCAGGCGATGCGCATCCTCGGGCGCCAGTTCGTGATGGGTCGGACCATTGACGAGGCGCTGCGCCGCGCCGCCGACAGCGAGGCCGCAGGGTACCGCTACTCGTACGACATGCTGGGCGAAGCGGCCTGCACAATGGAAGATGCGGAGCGCTATCACGGGGCCTACGACACTGCGATCCGCGCCATCGGCAAAAGGTCGGCGGGCAGCGGCCCGGTCCAGGGCCCAGGCATCTCGGTGAAACTGAGCGCATTGCATCCGCGGTTCGAATTCGCGCAGGCCGAACGGGTGATGGCCGAACTGGTGCCGCAGCTGGTCGATCTGGCGCGCCAGGCAAAGGACCAGGACATCGGCCTGTGCATCGATTCCGAAGAGGCGGACCGGCTGGAACTGACGCTGGACATCGTCGAAGCGGTCGCCGGCGATCCTGGGCTGAAGGGATGGGACGGTCTGGGTTACGCGATCCAGGCCTATCAGAAGCGGGCACTGCCGGTGGTTGCCTGGCTGGAGGATCTGGCCGGGCGGCACGGCCGGCGGCTGGCCGTCCGGTTGGTGAAAGGGGCCTATTGGGACACCGAGATTAAGCGCGGTCAGGAGCAGGGGCTCGCCGGTTATCCGGTCTTCACCCGCAAGGTGTCGACCGATGTCTGTTATCTTGCCTGCGCGGCTCGCCTTCTGGGCGCGCCGCGCGCCTTCCATCCGGCATTTGCCACGCACAACGCGCATACCGCCGCGGCAGTGATGGAGCTTGCCGGCCCGGAAACGGAGCTCGAGTTCCAGCGCCTGCACGGGATGGGTGAGGCGTTGTACGACCGGATCGTCGGCGCCGATGGGTCAGGCGTTCCGTGTCGTGTCTATGCCCCGGTCGGCAGCCACGAGGACCTGCTGGCCTATCTGGTCAGGCGCCTGTTGGAAAACGGCGCCAACAGCTCCTTTGTCAACCGCATTGTCGACGAGAAGCTTCCGGTGGCCGACATCGTCGCCGACCCGCTGGCGGCCGCGGCGGCGCTGCCCCAGGTGCCCCATCCGGCGATCCCGCTGCCTGAGGACCTCTTCGGCGCTGCCCGCAAGAACAGCCGCGGCTGGGACCTGACCGATCCGGCGGTCATTGGCCCGCTGGCTGCGGCAATGGAAACCGCCGACAAGGCCGACCGTCTGGCACGGCCTGTCGTGGGTGGCGCAGCCGTCGATGGCCCGGCGCGGCCGGTGACCGACCCCGCCGACCGGCGTCGCGTCGCGGGCCAGGTCGTCGAAGCCGACGCAGGCGTGGCGGCCCGGGCGCTGGATCTTGCGCGCGCTGCGCAGCCGGCCTGGGACCGGGCCGGCGGCGCCGCACGCGCCGCCTGTCTGGAGCGCGCCGCGGCCCTTTACGAGGCGCAGGGGCCGGAGCTGATGTATTTGGCGATGCGCGAGGCCGGCAAGACGGCGCAGGACGCGGTCGCGGAACTGCGCGAGGCGGTCGATTTCCTGCGCTACTACGCCGCCATGGCCCGGACGATCTTCGCCGGCCCGACGACCCTGCAGGGCCCGACCGGCGAGCGCAACGAGCTGTCGTTGCACGGCCGCGGTGTCTTCGTCTGCATCAGTCCCTGGAACTTCCCGCTTGCGATCTTCACCGGCCAGGTCGCCGCGGCGCTGGTCGCCGGCAACGCGGTGCTGGCGAAGCCGGCGGAACAGACGCCCTTGATCGCGGCCCGCGCCGTCGCCCTGTTGCACGAGGCGGGCGTGCCGGCCGACGTTCTGCATTTTCTGCCCGGCGACGGGCCCAAGGTGGCGAGGCCATTGGTGGCCGATCCCGGGATCGGCGGCGTCGCCTTCACCGGCTCGACGGAGACGGCGCGCCTGATCAACCAGGCCTTGGCCGGCCGCGACGGGCCGATCGTGCCCCTGATCGCCGAAACCGGCGGCCAGAACGCCATGATCGTGGACAGTTCCGCCCTGCTGGAGCAGGTGGTGCACGACGTTCTGTCATCGGCGTTCCAAAGCGCCGGCCAGCGTTGTTCGGCGTTGCGGGTGCTGTATGTCCAGGAGGATATCGCCGAGCGGCTGATCGGGATGCTGGCAGGCGCGGCCGCCGAACTTGTGCTGGACGATCCGGCACTGCTGTCGACAGACGTTGGGCCGGTGATCGACGAGGACGCCCTGGCGGTCCTGCGCGCCCATGCCGAGCGGATGGCAGGAGAGGCCAAGCCTCTCTTCGAGGTGCCGGTCCCCGGGGATGCCTGTGCCCACGGCACGTTTTTCGGCCCCTGCGCCTTCGAGATTCCTTCGATGGATGCTTTGCAGCGCGAGGTTTTCGGGCCGGTGCTTCATCTGGTGCGGTTCCGCGCGGACCGGCTGGACGCCGTGGTCGACGAGATCAACCGCAGCGGCTACGGCCTGACCGTCGCCATACACAGCCGCATCGACGCCACGGTTGAACGGCTCCTGGCGGGGCTGAAGGTGGGCAACGCCTATGTCAATCGGAACCAGATCGGCGCGGTGGTCGGGGTCCAGCCGTTCGGCGGCGAAGGCTTGTCGGGCACCGGCCCCAAGGCGGGCGGCCCCCATTATCTCTACCGGTTTGCCACCGAACGGGCGGTCAGCACCGATACCACGGCGGCGGGCGGCAATGCCGCCTTGATGTCGATGGAGGAGGCGTAGGGCGTCGGCAGCCGGGATTCATTGACTTTTCAGGGTGCGGCGGCTAAGGATGCGAACCATTCGCAACTACGGGTTTTCGCGGTGTACGTCTGTCTTTGCAACGGCTTTACCGAGCGCGATGTCCATCGCGCCGTGGCCGAGGGGGCCAGTTCCCCGGCCAAGGTCTATCGCGCGCTGGAAACGGCGCCGCAGTGCGGCCGCTGCAAGTCGCAGATCAAGGACATGCTGAGCGAGCACGGTTCCAAGGGCCCGGCTGCAAAAGTGTCCAAAAGCAAAAGCGGCGGCTAGACCGCCACGACCGCATCCGTCGTTCCCGCACTCTCGACCCCGCGTGGTCAGCCCTGCGCACATGTCTGTCATTGGTAATCAATCGCAGAATCCGCATTCGAGCGCTGACTGTTGAGAATGATTTTCATTTACGGACTACTTTTATCCGTTGATGAATTGTTGGAATTTCATTGAATAATCTGCGCGCAGTACTTGACAGGAAACATGACTGTTCCATCTTAGGGGTCGCGTCATCGCTGGTTGATGCCGCTGGAGAAAGGGATCAGACATGAAGGGCGACAAGCAGGTACTGAAGTGCCTGAACAAGGTTCTCTACAACGAACTGACGGCCATCAACCAATACTTCCTGCACTCGAAGATGCTGAAGGACTGGGGCTTCGACACCCTGGCGAAGCATGAATACGAGGAATCGGTCGACGAGATGAAGCATGCCGACGCGCTGACCGAACGGATCCTGTTTCTGGAGGGCGCGCCCAACTATCAGGATCTGGGCAAACTTCAGATCGGCGAAGATGTGCATGAGATCCTGAAGTGCGACCTGAATCTTGAGGAGGTCGCGATCCCCGACCTTCGCGACGGCATCATGGTGGCGGAGAAGGCGAAGGACTTCGTCACCCGCGATCTCTTCCGGTCGATCCTGGATTCCGAGGAAGAGCATGTCGACTGGCTGGAGACCCAGCTGGATCTCATCGAGAAGGTCGGTCTCCAGAACTACCTGCAATCGCAAATGTGATCGCGCTGCGGCGCTGAGGGCACTCCCGCCGCGCGGTGCTGCCGGCTAGGCTGCTTTGATGCGCAGCTTGGCTAAAAGCGGTTGGGCGGTTTGTCTTCTCGGCATTGCGGCTTTGATCGGCTGTGCCGATGATCGCCCTGTGGGACAGGAGACGGCGTCGGGAGAGCAAGCCTTTAACGCCCTGTGGGGCATCGAGGCCGAGGCCGGCCATCCGTTCGGCGGTTTGGGTCCGGTCTATAGCAGGGCGTCCTGTTCGGGCTGCCATACGGGCGCGGGGCGCGGCCGGCCGCCGAAATCGCCCGACCATCCCATGTTGTCGATGGTGGTTTTCCTGGGCCGGGTCGATGCCGACGGCGTCCCCGGGCCGCATCAGGCCTATGGGCGCGAGCTCAGTGCGCTGTCGGTGCCGGCGGTGCCGCGCGAGGGCAGGGCGGCGTTGTCCTTCCGGTCGGAGTTCGGAAGCTACGGCGACGGCCAGTCCTACATCCTGTGGCGCCCCCGGCTGGAGGTCCGCGATCTCGCCTTCGGCGCCTTGGGCCAGGACGCGATGGTGTCGGCGCGGATCGCCCAACCGCTGCACGGTGTCGGCGTGTTCGAGCAGGTGCCGGAAGCCGCCATTCTCGCCCTTGAAGACCCCGGGGACCGCGATGGGGACGGCATCTCCGGCCGGGCCAACCGCCTGACCGGAGTCGGTCACGACGACGCGCTGGGCCGCTTCGGGTGGAAGGCAAGCCAGCCTTCGCTCGCCCGCCAGAACGCGATTGCGTTTCACGGCGACATGGGCATCACCACGCCGACCTTTCCCGAACCGAACTGTCCGCCCGTCCAACAGGCCTGCCTGCAGGCCGCTGCGGCGGCGCCGGCGCCGGCGCCGAACGCCTCGGCGCAGGTGCTGGATCGGGTCACGGCATTCGTTGCCGGACTGCCCGCACCGGCGCCGTCTGCCGACGGCGCAGCCGGCCCCGGCCAGGCGTTGTTCGCCGCCGCGGGGTGCGATACCTGCCACGTGCCGTCGCTGCCGGACGGCGCCGGCGGCCGGATCGCCGCCTATACCGACCTGCTGCTGCATGACATGGGGGCCGGCCTTGCCGACGGGTTCAGACAAGGCAGCGCCGACGGCCGGGAATGGCGCACCGCGCCCCTGTGGGGACTCGGCCGGGCTGCACGGGCGGACGCGACCGGGGCTTACCTGCATGACGGCCGGGCGCGAACGCTGGCCCAGGCCATCCTGTGGCACGGCGGCGAGGCCACTGCCGCGCGGGAGCGGTTCCGGACAATGCCTGCGGAAGACCGTGCGGCGTTGCTGGATTTCCTGAACTCCCTCTGACCCGCATGAGGTCCCAAAAAGCCGGGCTTTGAGGTCATCTGCGACATTGGGTCCGGCCCAGTTGCAAATGACTTGCAATCGCGGACATAGCGCGATAGGACTAGCCGCAATTGCGAATAATTCGCAAAGAGGGCCCCGTCCCAGCAAGCCGCGGGAAGGGCCGCAGGACGCAACGACAAGACGTTTGTTGCCATGGCCAGGCGGCGGCACCTGGGCAATCGGCAACCGGAGACATGGGGTTATGAGGGCAATTCTCGGCTTCGCAGCGGGCATTTTGTGTATTGCCGGACTGGTCGGCACGGCGGCGCTGGCACAAGAGGTCAACGTCTATTCCTATCGTCAGCCGTTCCTGATTCAGCCGATCTTCGACGCCTTCACCCGCGAAAACGGGATCGAGGTCAATGTTGTCTTTGCCAAGAAGGGCCTGGTCGAGCGGTTGAAACGGGAAGGCAGGAACAGCCCCGCGGACCTGATCTTCACCGTGGATATCGGCCGCCTGAACGACGCCGTCGAAGCCGGTGTCACGCAGCCGGTGACCACCGCGGTTCTGGAAAGCAATATCCCCACCAACCTGCGCCATCCGCAGGGACACTATTACGGCCTCACCACCCGGGCGCGGCTGATCTATGCATCGAAGGAGCGCGTGAAGCCGGGAGAGATCACCACCTACGAGCAGCTTGCCGATCCCAAATGGAAAGGGCGGGTGTGCACCCGCAGCGGCACCCATGTCTACCAGATCGGTCTGACTGCCGCGATGCTTGCCGAACTGGGCGAAGACGGCGCACGGGACTGGCTCGCCGGCGTGAAGGCGAACCTGGCCCGCAAACCCGAAGGCAACGACCGCGCGCAGGTCAAGGCGATCTCGGAAGGCGTCTGCGACCTGTCGCTGGGCAACAGCTACTATATGGGCCAGATGCTTCAGGACGAGGAGCAGTCGGCCTGGGCGGCGTCGGTCAATCTTGTCTTTCCGGAGATGCCTGACGGCGGCACCCATGTGAACATCTCGGGCATGGCGCTGACGAAGAGCGCGCCCAACCGGGAGAACGCCATCAAACTGATGGAGTTCCTGGCCGGCGACCTGGCCCAGCAGATGTATGCCGAACAGAACTTCGAATACCCGGCCAAGCCGGATGTGCCGTGGGCCGGACTGCTGAAGTCCTGGGGCACCTTTGAGGTGAGCCAGCTGAACCTGGCAACGACCGCGGAAAACCGCTCGGCGGCCATCAAGCTGACCAACGAGGTCGGATACAACGAATAAATTCATGCCGATGAACGGCTGCGGTCGGGAGGGGCGCGGCGACGCGAACCTCCCGGTGCGTCTCGAAC
>Ga0209783_1000106_pt1 | contig 32561 bp, 32 predicted proteins | sample WorMetfiPIANOSA1_FD_187395 | JGI IMG/M metagenome (GOLD analysis project Ga0209783, IMG submission 187395) | Marine gutless worms symbiont microbial communities from Max Planck institute for Marine Microbiology, Germany - Olavius filocauda... | ecosystem: Host-associated > Annelida > Digestive... | reverse complement strand
CCAGGCTGATAGCATCATCCTTGAACCCTTGGGTGAAACTCCGTCTGGTTTTTTGAGTACTCATTGGACACCTCGCTTTCTGATATTTCGTTCTTAGCAAAGTGTCCGTTTCTTTTAAACCACATCAGACTTCTGATCTCTGGGTCTTCCCTTCAACTTTTTAGCTAACTCCCATTCAACCGCTCGATATCTTCTTCCAGGAATTCGCCGGTCTGAACCTCTATTATTTCCAGGGGGGTGTCGCCGGGGTTTTCCAGGCGATGTTCCATGCCCCGGATGATATAGGTGGATTCATCCGCCTGCAAGGTCAGTTGTTCCGGTCCGCGCGTTACCCGGGCGGTGCCTTCTACCACGATCCAGTGTTCCGCCCGGTTGCGATGCTTCTGGAGGTTAATACTCTTACCGGTACGCAGCCGGATCTGGTTAACGCAATAACCGGCCATATCGACCAGTCGCAGTGTCCATCCCCAGGGGCGATAGTGTTTGCGGTGGGAATTGACTTCCTCCCGACCGGCAGCTTTGAGTTTCTCCACCAGGTGTTTGACATCCTGGGTCCGGTCGCGCGGGGAAATCATGACCGCATCCGGGGTTTCGACCACGACATGGTTCTTCAATCCCACTGCAGCCACCAGGCGGCTGCCCGCATTGATATAGGAACTGGCGACATCGTGGGTCAGCACATCGCCGTGGGTGATATTGCCGCTGGTGTCCTTGGCGCCCACCTGCCACAACGCTTCCCAGGAACCCACGTCATCCCAACCGGCCCGGAACATCAGCATGGCGCCTTTATCGGTTTTTTCCATGACGGCGTAATCAATCGAGTCCGCCGGGCAGGCCGCAAAACTAGTATGATCCAGCCGGAGAAAATCGAGATCGAGAACACCCCTGTCAAGGGCCTGGCGGCAGGCGGTCACGATGGCGGGGTTGAACTTTTCCAGTTCCGACAGCACCCGGGAAGCCTTGAACATGAACATCCCGCTGTTCCAGCAGTAGCTGCCGGAGCGGACATACTTTTCAGCGGTTTGCAGATCAGGCTTTTCAACAAATTTCTCGATGGCGGTCGCTTCGATGGCAGTCGCCGGGTCGCGGTCCGATCCGATGGGGTTTCCTTTCTTGATATACCCATAACCGGTTTCCGGGGATGCGGGCACGATGCCGAAAGTAATCAGATAGCCATTCGCAGCAAGCCCGGCCCCGGCGGCCAGGGTTCGGTGAAACAGGTCGAGGTCACGGATGAAGTGATCTGCGGGCAGAACCAGCAATACCGGATCCGCACCCGCGGCGACGGCTCTCAATGCGGCCACAGCCAGGGCCGGCGCAGTGTTGCGTCCCACCGGTTCCAGAATGATCGCGTCGGGTTGTGTACCGATGGAACGTAGTTGCTCGGCAACCATGAAACGGTGATCATCGTTGCAGAGGATGAGCGGGGGGGCCATATCCGCGGCGCCTTGCAGGCGCAGAACGGTGTTTTGCAGCATGGTGTGATCATCGATAAGGTCGATGAGCTGTTTCGGGCGCAATTTCCGCGAAAGCGGCCAGAGCCGGGTTCCCGAACCCCCAGCAAGAATGACGGGTATGATCATAGTCCTAATCCTTGTTTGTCAGGCAGTTGCCGAACGTTATGCTGGTCAGGCCATCACTATTTTCTCTTTGCCGGCCGTGATACCGGCCGTGGCGTTGCGGTGTCCACAACAACCTGGGCGTGTTTCACGATTTGAGCGAAATCATACTCGCTGTGATCGGTGACAATGATGACGGCGTCCAGATTTGCCAGGAATTCCGGGGCAAGGGTCTCCGATTTCAAGTTGAAATCGTATTTGCGGGTCGGTTTAAGGACCGGAATCCAGGGGTCGTTGTAGCAAACTTCGGCCCCTTTTTGCATGAGCATGTCCATGATTGCATAGCCCGGGGATTCACGATCATCGTCGATATCTTTTTTATAGGCGATGCCCAGTATCAGGATGCGGCTGCCATTGATGCTTTTACGGTGCTGGTTGAGTGCCTCCGCAGTTTTTTCAACGACGTAATAGGGCATGGCGACATTGATTTCGCCGGCCAGGTGGATGAACCGGGCTGAAAAGTCATATTCCTTGGCCTTCCAGGCCAGGTAAAAGGGGTCGATGGGGATGCAGTGTCCCCCCAGGCCGGGGCCCGGATAGAATGGTGTGTAGCCGAATGGTTTGGTGGCGGCGGCGTCGATCACCTCAAACAGATCTATGCCCATTTTATGGGCCAGGATCTTGATTTCGTTCACCAGGGCGATATTCACGGAACGATAGGTGTTTTCCAGCAGTTTGGTCAACTCGGCTGCCCGGGTGGAGGAGACCGGTACGGTGGTGGTGACCGCGTCATAGAGCGTGCAGGCTGCCTGCAAACAGGCCGGAGTAATACCGCCCACGACTTTGGGTGTGTTGCCGGTACCGTACTCCTGGTTGCCCGGATCTTCCCGCTCCGGAGAAAAAGCCAGGGCAAAGTCCCGGCCAGCTTTCAGCCCCGTCGCCTCCAGCATGGGCAGGAGCATTTCGTCGGTTGTACCGGGATAGGTTGTGCTTTCCAAAACGATCAGCTGCCCGCGGCGTAAATACCGCTGGATGGTTTCCGTGGTGGAAACCAGGTAACTGAGGTCCGGTTCGAGTTTTTCAGTCAAGGGCGTCGGCACGCAAATCAGGATGCAGTCGGTATCGGTAAGCCGGCTGAAATCAGTAGTCGGCTGGCATTGACCGGCGGTGGTCAGTTCGGCAATGGGTTCGGCCGGGACATGGCGGATATAGGACTGGCCCGCCCTGAGCAGGTTTATTTTCTTTTCATCCAGGTCAAAACCGATGACCTTGAAACCAGCCTTGCAAAAATGGATGGCCAGTGGCAGGCCCACATACCCGAGTCCGATAATACCCACCCGGGCCGATTTGTTTTCAATTTTGGTGCGTAAGGCCTCTAAAAGGTCCCCTGCCTTGGTCATGTCTTGTCTCCCTGTCACACTGCCCGGCCACATGGTTTGGGCTCCGGTTCGGGGCAGCAATGAACTGTTAATACTTAAAGAACTGAATAATAGCGTACTTTCGTTGTTTTTTCACGTTGTTTTTCAAATTCTCAGATTGGGTCCGTGGCTGGACGCCGCTGTGGGGATAAATCGGGATTTTAAACTTGCTCAGCCAGGAGGCATATCGAACTGCGGGCTTTGGACAGGCTGCGTTGGGCCCGGCATGGGAATTGACTATCGATCTATCCTGCCGTCCAGAATGTTTTGCATCTGCTGCATTTCATCCCGCGCCTTTTGAATTTTTCTATCCAATGCGACCCGCTGGTCGAAGGGGGCACGCTCCCTGTCTTTCTCAAGTTTTTCTACCTTCTGACGGAGCTGATACAACTCCCGGGCAATAAGTCGGATCGACATATTGTTTTTTCCTGTTGATTGGGTTGATTTTCAAGCGCTACCACCCACGGCAAGGTCTTGTCAATATTGGGGCCTTGACGGCCATGCCCGTACCGGTAAATCATTGGGTGAGGTGCCGGCCGGCCTGGGACACCAAGGCTTGGGATAATGCCTTTAGCAGGCGTGATTCGAGATTCCAGCAATGCCAGTAAAGCGCTACGGGTACCGAACTTCCGGGCGCCAGATCGACAATCTGGTCGGCTGCAACCAGCGGTTGACTCTGCTGGGCGGGCAGCATGCCATATGCGAAACCGGAGGAAATGAAATAGGCGAATTTTTCCGACGACGGAATATAGTGGGCGGGCAGGGGGGCGGGTATATCACCCAGCGCCATCCTAAAAAGGTGGTTGTGAAGATTGTCTTTGCGATTAAATACCAGGGCCGGCGCTACCGTGGCTGCCTCTAAACTGAAACCATCCGGAAACCATTGCTCCACAAAAGAAGGGGCGGCAAACAGGCGGTATTCCATTTTGCCGAGGTAGGCTGCGCGGCAGCCTTGCATGGGCTTTTGGCGGCTGCTGATACAGCCCACCACCTCGCCGTCTTTCAACATTCGGTGGGTTTGCTCCTGGTCATCCGTGCGAATATCAAGGGTGACCTTTTCAGCCTCGAGAAAAGTACCGATCGATTCGGGAAACCAGGTAGACAGGCTGTCGGCATTGACACCGATAGCCAGGGTAGCGAACTGCTTTTCCGCGCCCGCATTAAAGTCGTCCAGCAGGTCGTCTTCCAGTTTCTGAACTTTAAGGTAATGCCGCAGCATGCGCCGCCCGGCGGGGGTGACATCCGGCGGGGACGAACGCACGAGCAGCACCTGCCCGGCCAGTTCTTCCAGCAGTTTTACACGCTGCGATACGGCTGACTGGGTCAGGTGCAGGACCCGGGCAGCCTTGTCGAATCCGCCCTCATGATACACCGTCGCCATGGCTTCTATCAGTTTGTAATCAAACATGCGCTTATTATTAGCAAAATTAATTAATATAAAAAAGAATTAATTTTACTTTATAGTTGTGCCCCGCTATGAATCCAGGAACAAGAATACAAAAGCAAAGGGAAAGACGCATGCTGGTTCAGTTTGCACAGGGTTTTGGAATCGGCGGCGGCCTTATTGTGGCCATAGGTGCCCAGAATGCCTATGTTCTCAGCCAGGCGGTCCGACGTAATTATTTGTTGATGATTCCTCTGATCTGTATTGTCTGTGATGCGGTATTGATTGCCGCCGGCGTTTCCGGGGTCGGTACGCTGGTGGCATCCAACCCGCGGTTGAACGGGCTGGCGACCTGGGGGGGGGGGCTGCGTTCCTGTTCTGGTACGGAGCCCGGGCCCTGCGGTCGGCCCTGCGGTGAGGCAGCCTGGAGGCCGATCGGGCCGCGGCCCCCACCCTGAAAGCGGCGATTGCCGCCACCCTGGCGGTGACCCTGTTGAACCCCCATGTTTACCTGGACACAGTTATCCTCCTGGGCAGTGTCAGCGGACAGTATGATCAGTCGGGCCGGGTATTATTTGCCGCCGGTGCGATTTCGGCGTCTATCCTGTGGTTTTTCTCACTAAGTTTTGGTGGACGGATGCTGGCGCCGCTTTTCAAGCGCCCCTTGGCATGGCGGGTATTGGACGGTCTGGTTTGTGCCGTCATGTGGACAATAGCCGTGTCACTCGTGTTAAGTCAGTATAAGTAATTAAAAAATAGTGATAAAAAGATCTAACTATATATAAAAATCACAAATAATGTCTAAAATAAACTATATTAATATTAAAATTATGTAATATATATGTAAATTAACTATAATTAATATCCACTTTTGAACGCTCAGGTCCTTCCTTTACGGCAGAGCGGGGTCTCAACCGACTCAGGCTGGAATAAAGTCTTCCGCGCGGACCTGTTTGAGGCTGATCGCCTCTTCCGGGCAGGTGATCTGGCACAGCCCGCACCCCATGCAGTTATCACCGATCACCTGCATGACTTCGCGGCCATCTGCGGTCTCCATTAATTCAAGCGCATTGAAGTAACACCGCTCGAGACAGGTTTCACAGGCGCTGCACAGTTCGGCATCGATCGCGGCCTCAAACCGGCTGGGGTCACATATCTTCAGCCCCTCCTTGATCACCAGGGGCAATGCCTGGCAGCAGCAGTCGCAGCAGTTGCAGATAAAGTGTCCCACGTGCATTTTATTCATGGTGACGTGCACCAGGCCGTCCTCTTCGCACTGGCGCAGGATCTGCAACGCCTCATCCTTGGAGACTTCGCGGCCGCTGCCGCGGTCCAGGGTGTAGCGGGCGGCGTTGTTCACCTGCAGGCAGACCTCCAGGGTCTGGTCGCACTTGTGGGCAATTACCCGGCAGGTGCATTTGGTTACGGCGATTACATCCGCGTCCGCAATGATTTTATCGACACTATCCGCATCGAGTATCTTCTGTTTGCCGGTATCGATGGATTTGTTGACCGGGATAACCCGGGTGAATGGTTTAGGGAAGAACTGCTCGGCCAGACGCGCGAAATCCGGCCATTCCGTCTCCATGAACTCCTGCCAGAGATCAAGGTAAGCCTGCGGCGCCGCATCCCACAAAGTAGTGGCGTCATGGAATTGAATCATGTCCCGGCACATTTTGTACCCCAGCGTTTCGCCCTTGAAAGACTTGAAACAGAGCCCCTTGCGGTAAAGCTCCTGGCACATCTGTTCTACATCTGCAGGGGGCTGCCCGGTGATCTCGGCCAACTTTTCCGGAGTCCCCGGCATGGCCAGCAGCAGGGCGGCTTCGTCCCGGTCGGCGATCATCTCGAAAAGGCGCGGGATGATTTTCGACCCGGTCAACATGATTTTGTCGGTCAGTTTTGCATAGATCGATGCGGCCATAATTCTCCTTATTTATCGGTTGGTGATTGTTGTCAGCGACTGCCTAGACACGATCATTAGTAGGCTGGCGGCTACCCCAGCGTTCGGCCAGATTGTGTTCGATGTCCAGGTAGTCGAACACTTTGCCGATGGTGTGGTCAATGATTTCTTCGATGGTACGGGGCTGATGGTAAAATGCCGGGACAGGGGGCAGGATGTGGGCGCCCATGTCGGCCGCCCTGGTCATTAGCTGTAAATGTCCCTTGTGCAAGGGGGTTTCCCGGACCATCAAGACCAGTTTGCGTTTTTCTTTCAAGGTGACATCGGCGGCCCGGACAAGCAGATTCTCGGTATAAGAGTTTGCGATCCCGGACAGCGTTTTGATGGTGCAGGGAGCGACCACCATGCCGTCGGTGAGGAATGTGCCGGAAGCCGGCGCACCTGCTATATCCCTGTAGTCGTAGGTGTAGTCGGCCATGTCCTCAACCTGGAGGGTGCGATAGCCGGTTTCGATTTCAATGTTGAGTCGTCCGGCATCCGATAAGATCAGATGGGTTTCGCAGGCGGTCTCTTTCAAGTGGTGCAGCATCCGGACGGCATAGATGACGCCGCTGGCTCCGGTGATGCCGATTACAATTCGTTTGGACATAACGGTTTCTCCTGGCAGCCTTCAGGTGGTTGCGGCTGCGTTGCAAACACTAAGCATTGGCGGCCGATGGTCTGGCGGCGGGCATCGGCAGGCTCGTTACGGTTTGACATTAAATGAGCGGCGGCTTAAAAACAAGGAAAATCAAACTCCCCGCAGTAGGGAAGGAGCCCATTTGATGGCACAGCAAATTCGAAAAAACCTGTGGCAGGTTGGCGGCGATGGCATCACCGGCGGCGGTGACGCCGCCTACCTGCTAAGCTTTGGTGACGAGGCGGTCTTGATCGATGCCGGGACCGGTAGCAGCCATGAAGCCCTGGTTGCCAACATAGACGCCAGCCTCCCGGACGATGTATCTTTGGCATACACGGTGCTTACCCATTGCCACTATGATCACACGGGCGGGGCCGCGGCCATAAGGGCCGCCTATGGATGTAAACTTGTGGCCCATGCCCGCGATGCGGTTTACCTCGAATCCGGGGACGCTGAAGTAACGGCGGCCTCCTGGTACGGCGCGCAATTGGAGCCGCTGCCGGTGGATATCAAGCTCTCAGGTTCCCGAAATATCATTTCCGTTGGTAATGGTGAACTCATGGCTCTGCACTGGCCGGGACACTCGCCTGGTTCGATGGTGCTGACCACGCAGATCGGGGCGGAATTGATACTCTTCGGCCAGGACGTGCATGGTCCGATTCACCCGTCCCTGTTGTCGGACATGGCGGATTACCAGGTGTCATTGCAGGCCCTGCTCGATCTGGATGCCGATCTGCTGCTGGAAGGCCATTTTGGTATCATTGAAGGGCGGGACGCAGTAAGCGAATTCATACGGTCTTTTATGCTCTAAAAATCCTGCAGGACTTCCACAGTCCGCATCCGGTCACTCTTTTTGATTCTTGCCGGTACATTACGGCCCTTCACCACTTGTCCGAAAACCGTGTATTTTCCGTCCAACTGGATCATCCTCTTAAGGCAGATGTAAAACTGGCTGCCCGCGCTGTCCGGATGGCTGGAGCGGGCCATGGAAAGGGTGCCTTTTTTATGCTTGCGAAAGTTGAACTCTGCCGGAATGGTATAACCGGGGCCACCCCGGCCGGTTCCATCCGGACACCCGCCTTGAATGATCTGTCCCGGTACGACCCGGTGGAAGATCAGCCCGTTGTAAAAACCGGCTTTGATAAGGTTCAGGAAATTGTCCACGTGAAGCGGGGCGATCTCAGGAAATAGTTCCAGGTAAATGTCACCCCTGTCCGTCGTCATCTTGACCAGCGGGTGCTCCGGGTCTTCCATGCGGATATCAGCCGGGACCTCGGTCCGTCCGGCGGCAGTAAAGCAGAGCAGGGCGGCACCAACGACCAGCATGGGTATAATTTTTGGCATAATCAGGTCTCCAGTTTTCCGTTCAGGCCACCAATCATGGATCGAGTCGGGCAGGTTCTAGTATAAAGTCAATTGGATTGCAACTGGAAATTCAGTGGTCGGCAGGAAAATAGATGCGTGCGCCAACACTGGGTGAGCAGTTAAATATATAACTTGACAACAAGATGAACATATCGTAATAGGTTTGGAAAATGTCTACATCTTCCTGCAAGGGGTAGGCTTGCTGAATCAAACCGCCATATATGCTGTTCGCGCTATGGGGTTTCTGGCTAAACAGGAACCCGACACCCCGATCCTGTCTTCCACCATCGCCGCCGATATGAACATCCCGCGCAATTTTCTGTCGAAAATTATCAACCGCTTGGTTCAGGCCGGTCTCGTTACGGCTGTGCGCGGCAGAGGGGGGGGGGTCAAGCTGGCACGCGCAGGCACGGACATCTATTTAGCACAAGTTGTAGAACTTTTCATGAAAGTCGAGGCCACTCGGCATTGTTTAATGGGGCTTAAGGCCTGTGATGGCAGTTGCGGTCTTCATCTGCGCTGGCGGATCATTTCAGAACAGTTTGAAAAGCTGTTGCACGATACCACCGTCGATCAGGTCTTTTGATTGCAATCTTTAAAAACTGATCTGACAAAGGAGGGGATTAGACTACATTTTTCTATAAAAGTTGATAAGAAGATGAACAAATCAGTTGAAAATTAAACAAAAGGAGGTGCCGGATGTCTTTAAACACTCTAAAGTGGTCCGCGATAATCTGCTTCGTGGTTGCCATGGCAATTTTGCTCGGTGGCGGTGTGGCAATGCGCAAAGAGCTGCCGCCCTATCCGGGTAAAGTGGTGGACGAAGCGGGCAATGTCTTATTCAAAAAAGAAAACATCTTCGCGGGCCAGGATGTCTACCAGCGTTACGGTCTCATGGACCATGGTGCTGTCTGGGGGCACGGGTCTCAGCGCGGGCCGGAGTTTTCTGCTGCCTCGCTACACATAATCGCCGAGGCGGTTGGCGATACCTTCGCCCAAAAAGAATATGGTCGACCATATGCTGATTTGAGCGAGCTTGAACAAGGGATGATCGATGTCCGGACCAAGCACGAAGTCAAACCCAATCGGTATGATCCGGCCACTGATACACTTACCCTTACGCCTGCTCAGGTGGCAGGGCTTAACAGGGTCGTGCGACACTGGGAGCAAACCTTCCAAGAAGGTCACCCCGGGTTTGGAATTTTACCGAATACAGTGAAAACTGCTGAACAGCGTTTGGAGCTGGGCCGTTTCTTTTTCTGGACCGCCTGGGTAGCCTCTACCTTGCGACCGGGCGAAGATTATTCCTACACCAACAACTGGCCGCCCGACAATCGCGTGGGCAATACGGCCAGTACCGAAACCTATTTCTACTCTGCCGCCGGTATTCTATCCATGCTGGTTGTTTTAGGGCTATTCGTTTACTGGATTCACCGCTACAAGCTATGGTACGGCGCCCCGAAAGGCGTGGCCCTGGCGGAAAAGTTGATCGAGATGCCCTTGACGCCAAGCCAGACCCATGCCGCCAAATTCTTCGTAGTGGTCATATTGTTATTCTTACTGCAAACCACCATGGGCGGTTTGCTGGCCCATTACACCATTCATCCCGGCAGCTTTTTCCTGCCCTTCGTTGCTGACCTGATTCCGTATGCCTGGGCCAAGACCTGGCATCTGCAGCTGATGGTGTTCTGGATTGCTACGACCTGGCTCGCATCGGCTATCTATCTTGCGCCTATTATCGGCGGCCGTGAACCGGTCAAACAGGGGCTGCTCGTGATGGTTCTGTTTGTGGCCGTTTTACTGGTAGCCGTGGGCAGCCTGACCGGTGAGGTGCTGGGCATCAAGGGGATGCTGGGCGATATGTGGTTCTGGCTGGGACACCAGGGTTGGGAGTTTCTGGAATTGGGTCGCCTCTGGCAGATCCTGCTGTTCGGCGGGCTCATTTTCTGGCTCTTGATCGTGTACCGGGCCGTCGGTGGTCACCTGAAAGCGCACAAGGACGAATTCAGCGCCCTGATCTGGTTTTACGTATTCAGTGCCGTCCTGGTGGTAGCATTTTTCGGCTTCGGACTGTTCTACGGCCAGGGATCACACTTGACCATGGCGGATTATTGGCGCTGGTTCGTAGTGCACCTGTGGGTTGAGAGTATCTTTGAGTTTTTCGGCATCGCGGTGATCGCCCTGCTGATGGTTGCCATGGGGCTGGCGACTGCCAAAAATGCCCTGCGGGTGGCCTATTTTACAGCCGCTTTGACATTCCTGAGCGGAATTGTGGGCACCGCCCACCATTACTACTGGTACGGCGGGGCTGCTTTCTGGGTTGGCTGGGGCGCCATCTTTTCATCCATGGAACCGGTTCCCCTGATAACCCTGGTGGTACGCGGGCTAATGGAATACCGGGAGATCCAGAAGCAGGGCAAAGAGTTCAGCTATAAATGGCCCATGTATTTTCTGGTGGCCGCGTCTTTCTGGAATTTTTTAGGCGCCGGCATCTTCGGATTCCTGATCAATCTGCCGATCATAAACTTCTATGAACATGGGACTTACCTGACCATGCATCACGGTCATACAGCCATGTTTGGAACCTACGGGATGCTCTCGGTTGCCTTGTTGCTCTTTTCCTGGCGCGGCATGGTCGACAAGGCACACTGGAACGACGGTATATTGAAGTTGTCCTTCTGGGGTCTGAATGGCGGCCTGTTCATCATGGCGTTTACGACCTTGCTGCCGGTCGGGGCTCTGCAGACCTGGATTGCATTTAAAGAAGGCTACTGGGTTGCCCGCAGCGCGGACTTTTTCGAAAGAGGCATGGTCGTCTTTCTCGGAACTTTCCGGGCTCTTCCGGACACCATTATCATTGTACTGGGGGTCCTGCCCCTGGCCTATTTTCTCATCCGGACTTTTCCGCACTTGAAATCCGCGGAAATCAAGGATGGCGAATCGGTCTGGGATCGGTTGGGGATTGAATTGTAAACCAACACATAATCTGTAGATAATAAATGAAAATGGCAGGGTCGTGAGTGATCCTGCCATTTTTAATTTAATTGATCTAAGTCAATGCGGACAGACCGCGATCCAGGTAAATTATAATTAACTTGCCGACCGGAGGCGAACGTATGCGCCGGCGCCTGGTTGCAGCGACCTCTTCCGCGGATCCGCTTGATTCACGCAGCGAAACCTCACGTTCTTAAACAGGCGCCCTTCGTCAACCGGCATTGGAACAAGGAAAAGCAAAATGGAAAAATATCTGAACCAGGGAATCAAAGATGTCATTGAAGCATTTCCGGCCCTGGAAAACATCCTGGAAGAATATGATATCGGCTGCGGACCTTGTAATGTCGGGACCTGTCTCCTGAAGGACATTGTCGAGATTCACCGGTTGCCGCCGGAAAGAGAGCAGGAGTTGATGGTTCGGATTGAGCGTACCATTTACCCTGATAGAGAAACGCAAGTCCAATCACCGGCACCCGCCAAAGCTGCAGCCACCAAAGCGAAGGCGCGCCCCCGCACCTATTCGCCACCGATGAAGATGCTGGTGGATGAACATATGCTCATCAAGCGCTGGTTGGCACGGATACCGGACGTTGTGAACACGCTGTCTGCCGAGCCTGCGGAGGGTCGGCGGTTCGTACGGGCTGGTGTCGACATGATTCGCTCCTACGCGGATAAATTCCACCACGGCAAGGAAGAGGACATCCTTTTTAAATATTTCGATGACACCGGTGAAATATTTGTCGTCATTTATGAGGACCACCGGCAGGCTCGCCAGCATGTCCAGGCTATTCTCACTGGTTTGGAAAAGAGCGACCACCCGGCGGTCGGTGAGCACCTGACCGCCTACCGGGAACTGCTGGCCGAACATATCAAGAATGAAGATGAGATCTTATTCCCCTGGCTGGATGAGCAACTCACCACCAGCCAGGTGGGCGAGCTGTATACAAAATTCAAAGCGGCTGACACCCAGTCCGAAGTTGACCCTGAGAAGTACCTGGCCTTTGTTGCCGGGCTGGAAAGCCGATTTATCGATAAGGGGGTGGCAAAATGAAAGGATTTACAGGTTGTCCGGGATCGCAGATGATGAATTTTAAGGATGACAAACCTGCCGCTGAATCTGAACCTGCCGGGACCATTGCTTCACAGCTTCGACAGTGGCCTATCCAATTGCATCTAATTTCTCCCGAGGCACCGTACTATCAAGGAGCGGATGTTGTCCTGGCCGCTGATTGCGTCGCATATGCTGTCGGTGATTTTCATCGCGACCATCTCAAGGACAAATCGCTGGCGATTGCCTGTCCCAAGCTGGATTCCGAGCAGCAGGTATATCTCCAGAAGATCAAAGCCTGGCTGGAAGATGCCAAGATAAATACACTCACCGTCATGATCATGCAGGTGCCCTGCTGCGTGGGACTTCTGCATCTGGCCCAACAAGCCGCCGCCGACTCCAGTCGCAAGGTTCCGGTTAAAAGCCTGGTGGTCGGCCTCAAGGGCGAAATTTTACAAGAAGAGTGGCTCTAAGGACAAACTTACCCGTTTGCCCGGGGAGGTGACCATGTGTCAAAGTTACAAACGTCAATGTGAGTGCAACCGCAACACCGCCGAAATATTCTTCGGCAATATGCTTTTGAATGAATCCGCGGTGTCAGCGGTCTATTGCCCTGAGTGCAGCCATGCGATTCAGGGAGGTGATCCGGCTTTTGTATGGGATAATGGCTGGGTCCTTGAACTGGACCTGGATATAATACGCTCCCATGCCGGGACTTTCGGTATGTCCAAGGATAGCGTTACCGCGGAGTGGGTGTTCGATGCCGGCTACGCGACCTGGGTCGGCATTACCCCGGACGATACCGAAAGACGGAACCGCGAAAGGGATGCATTGCAGCACCTGGCCAAAACCGATTTGCGGGCTTATATTGAGGCCATGAAAAACTGGGGCATTGAGCGCGAGAAACGATTCTCTGCCGAAGGGTGGCGAAAAATGAGACCCCGCTCAGCCATGGGGCTGTAAAGCCGGTCTACGACAACCCGGCCCCCGGGTCCTGGCCCCGAATTGTTCTTATAGAGTGGGCTTACCATGCAACGACATCTTCATAGTGTGTCGGGCTGCGGGCGCGATTCACCGGTAACGCAGCCGGATACCCAGGCGACATTGCGGCAGTTGGAAAAGCGGGCCTGGAGTGTATACCGGAGCCAAGCGCGCCAGCTGGTATTTTCTAAAACCGCTATCGGGCAGAGTACTTTTCTGGCCCAACACATCCTTCCGAACCTGACCAGAATTGGTGTCGATGCCGATTTTGGCAAGCTTCTTTTCGGCCTGGCTTCCCGGGCCTGGCAAGATCTGAAAATCGAATCGGTTAAGGTTGTCCGGCTGCACCCCAACCTGCAACGGGATATCGCCGAAGTCCGTGAGGGCCTGTTAATTCAGTCAGAAAAGAAAATGGCCTTGCGATCGGGACCTGTCTTTCTCACCCCCCAGGAAACATACGACCAAATGCAGGCAGCAATGGACCCCGCCAACCTGCACTTGCTGATAGATGAGATAACCACTCCCTGGATAGTGTTGCCGCGGGCCTATGCCGCCCTGCGGCGCGAGCACGTCCACTACCTGCCGGCCTACCTGGAGTTGATTGCCAGTGAAACCAATGAAGAGGCCCTGCACATCTTCAGCCGGATTGCAATTGAGTTTTTAGCCAACTACACGATCCGCTTTGCCGATGAAGACTATCCTCGGCAGCAGGTCGTCTGCCTGGTAACCGCGGCCTATAGCGCGCAGTACTGGCGAAACCTGCTGATACCACCCAGGGGATTCGAGGATGTGCGCCTCTTCGAACATTTTTTAAGCTGGCTCAAACATTCGGGCTGCCGGGCCAAGACTCCCGAACATGATCTGGGTGAGACCATTGCGGAAATGGAACGTTGGAAAGCGCACATCTTCCCAGCGGAATCGGATCTGATGCACAGTGGTGAGAGCTCTCCCGATTTGTCACGTTTTCTTGTTTCCCTGCGGCATGGCTGCAAGGGCATCGATTGTGCGGTTCGGTATTTCTGGATGACACCCGAAAGCCCCCATTGGCCCCGGGGGCTCGAAGACCAGTGGGGTGTGATTCTTTTTGCCCTGAAATCGCTGTTCAATCTGATCGATTGTCAGTATCAGGCAGAATCAAGGCGGACCCGCTACTATATCCGCGAGTTTCTCTTCCAGCTCAAAAACACCTATACGAGCACGTTACATACCAGCACCATCCAGGAGAAACCGAACCAGGCTACTCTGGGAAGGCTGCATTCCAAGATTATCTCCATGGTACAACAGCTGCAGCACGCTCTGGCAACGCAAGCAACCAAATAGATAGATACTTATACACCCGATCTACGCAACAGACATTCACGGTGCGGTGTTGTCGTCACTTGTGGGTTTTAAACTGCAATGCCGTGAATTTCAGCTTCTATTCTTTTACCAGTTTGATCCGATGACTCTCGCGCAGCTGCGACCATACAGCCTGCATAACTCCCTTGCCGTCGCGAATGCTGATGCCTTTGCCCTCCACGTAGCGATCAAGGATGGTCTGCAGGGTGTCCAGTTCGATGGCATTCATATTGGCGATGATACTTTTCTCGCGCAGGGGCAGGTCCGCCAGGATCTCGGCCGCTATGCCGGCGGTTATCGCGGGGTCCGGTTGTTCGCTGACGATCAAGAGCCCATCCAGAACCAGGCGGGTGGCTTCCACGATGTCCGGTGTGTCGGACCGGTTGGGACCCGTGACGTAAAGGGTTTGAATGGCATGCGCTTCAAGCCAGGGATTCACTTCGTAGGGGGCGAGGTGGGCCGGGATCTCTTTCAGGTTCACGTGCAGGATCGGCTTGTTGCCGCGTTTGAAATCATCCCCGATTTTCTTCAATTGAAAGGTGAAAGGGCCGCTGGTAATGATCAGGATACCGTCCGCATCGCCTACCGGATCGATGCTCACTTCGCAGTCAAGGGCCGAATGGCGGCCGACCTTCAGCGCGGTCCTTTCCGTGTCCGTCAATCCGCCGGATATGATTTTAGTAAGGGGCATAGTTGGGCTAGCCAGATTCGGTTTGGCAGACTTTAATGGAACAAAAGATCAAAGACAAGCTCAATTTGTATGATGGGGCCGGACTGGTGACATTAACCAGAACCGGTCCCTTGCGCCCTCCGGAAACGGTGTGGCCGGCGGGCGCTGTATTCAGGGGTTGGTGCAGGCGCAATCCGTGGGAACTGTTCTCGCAGGTTGGTCGATAACCGGTTGCACCGCGCCCTTGCGGATGACCCGGTTGATCACCGGAGTAAACGCATCGTTCGCGGCCAGCAGCTTCGAAATTGTAAAGACCAGCCCAAAACCGAGTGCCAGCCCGATACCGCCAAACAGAAGCACGCTGCCGGTTTCGGACAGCGACACGATTTCTTTCACATTGGTACCGATCACCGCCCCTGTAAGAAGACCCAGGACCGGCAGAAGATAGATAACCGCCAGGCCACCCAGCAGTTTGCCGGAACTTACGTCGATGGCAACGATATCACCGGGTTCAGCCCCGATCCGATTGATAACAGTGGTGGTGAGTTTTTTGGCTGCATGGGCTGTGTGGCAGCTTTTGGCAGAAGAACAGGAGCTGCAGCTACCCTGCTTGTCTGCCACCACATGAGCTCGTCCGCCGGGCAGGGTGCGAATCAGGATTCCGGTTGTATTAGCCATTCTTTGATTCCTTATGGAGATGCTGTTTACGTTTTTGAAGGAGTTCTTGTATCAGGGCTGTCGCCTGTTCCACCCCGATATGGAACTGATTGTACACCACGATCCCGTTATGATCGATGATGACGGTCCAGGGGGTTCCGCCGGAACGATACTTGCGCATGGTGGCCGGGATGCGATTTGTTGCCGGATTGCCGGCATCGTGGGCCATGGGCACCCCAATGGCGAACTTGCGCTGGCTGTCTCTCAGCTTTGCGGGGGTGTTGAATTGAAATCCTTCAAACACGGTCTGGACAGCCGCAAAGGCCACGTCCGGGTTGGCGCCAAAACGCTCGGTCAGAGCCTTGATGGTGGGAAAACCATGTGATTGACAGCCCGGGCACCAGGCCTGGAAAAAGTACATGTAAATTATTTTTCCCCTTAGTTCCGAAAGGGTCAGCGGGGCCCTCTCCTCACCATCACCATCGATCCAGTCCTCCAATTCGAGTTCCGGTGCTGTTTCGCCGCGTATGCCGTATTTGTCATGGGCCATGGCAATACCCCCGAGTACCAGTGTGGGTATGAGCGCAAGAACGACTAACCCAACGCTAAGCTTTTGGGGCACGTGATGTAAAATAGGCAGCATGTTCATGGGGCACCACCGATCTTGTTCAAGGCAGCCTTCACCTGCTGAAAACAACCCGTAAACTATAGTATAAGCACTAAATTCGGTTTGCCTACAGTCCGGAAAAAGCTGGCTGGCCAACCTAGCGAAATGCTCTATTCGAGGGTATGTTTTCAGTTTTCAGACGGTGTCCGGGGTGGGCGTAAGTTCCCAGATCCGGTGAAGCCTACCGGCTGAGCAACCAAAAAAATTTGTTATTTAGGATTCAGCATGTTATGAATTTAAAATCTCCTCACATGTTATCGGGCCATCGCTGCAGATCTCTTCATTTTGAATGCAATCTAGCCTGCGCGAATAGTCAAGTTGATCTCCCCGTAGATGATTGAACCCAAACTGTAGCTGGGTCGTACGATTCAATTACGTACCAGTCCCGAATGCGTCGTCCGGTTGTCACGCAAAGCAACCAAAGAATCAGCTTATTCGCGTGGAAGGCGATCAAGTGTCAATATGGCGAACGACCAATACTCCATACTTGTAGTCGACGATGTCAGGCTGGATCGGGAAATTCTCAGGAAGTTCCTGAAAAAAATGGGTTTCTTTGTCCGCTGTGCGGAAGATGGGCTGGAAGCCCTCGACATCCTGAAGACTGAGTCCTTTGATCTTGTACTGTTGGACATTGTGATGCCGAGAATGTACGGCACCAAAGTATTGGAAATCATCCGATCGAATCCACGCATGTACCACATGCCGGTATTGATGATGACCTCGATCAACGACACGGACAATATCGCCCGCTGTATCGAACTCGGCGCCGATGACTATCTGACAAAGCCCCACAACCAAACCCTCCTCAAAGCAAGAATCCATAATTGCATCCAAAAAAAGATACTCCGCGAGCAGGAGAAACTGATATTAAGGAAAGTTGAGGAGGAAAAGCAGATGTCGGATCGGTTGCTGATGCGCATCATGCCGAAGGCAATTGCAGATAAGCTCAAGAGCGGGCAGCGTATTATCGTTGACTATTTTGCCGAAGTGACAGTTATGTTTTGTGATATTGTCGGTTATACGAAACTGTCCTGCTGCCTGCCCGAAGATGAGGTAATTAAGCTCCTGCACTCCATTTACAGCAGTTTCGATGAATTGACGTTCAGGCACGGCCTCGAGAAGATAAAAACAATCGGTGATTCCTATATGGTGGTCGGCGATATACCGGAACATTTCGACTATCATGCAGAGTCCATTGCCAATATGGCCCTCGATATGAAAGCCATCCTGAAACAATACCGCACATCGCAGGGTAAAACCCTATCCATGCGCTTCGGTATCAATACCGGGCCTGTTCGGGTAGGCATTATCGGCACACGCAAGTTTTCCTATGATTTGTGGGGTGACACTGTCAATATTGCCAGCCGGATGGAGTCCCATGGATTGCCGGATCAGATTCAGCTGACGGAATCTACCAGCAAATATTTACAGGACAAGTTTGTGCTTGAAAAAAGGAAAAACAGGATCAATGTAAAAGGCAAAGGCTTGACGACAGCCTATTTTCTCACCGGCCGGAAAGAAAAATCAGCCATCCTCGCAGCGCGCAGGCAGGTGGAACAGATGGGCTTGTGATGACAGCTCCCGGGCCGCAGATCTGGCGGGCTGGTGGCCGGGATTCCAAACCAATACTTTCTTAGCATTACAAGCGTAAGGCCGCTGTTACCCATCTGGCTTCAATCAGATCGATAGCAGCTGCCACCCGGCGGTCATTCCGGCGGCTTTCCCTTTTGTCGCAAGAGATCTGCCAACCCGGCAAATGGGCGGTTGGACCCACCCGCCCCCTTGGCCTCATCCCGGGTGGAAGCGCTCCGGGCGTCCGCTTCCAGGTGGCGGGAATGCTCGTTCTCGTGGCAATAGATGCACAGCAACTCCCAATTACTGCCGTCCGGCGGGTTGTGGTCGTGGTTGTGGTCGCGGTGGTGTACGGTCAGTTCGCGCAGTCTTTTGCCTGAAAATTCGCGCCCGCAGCGCCCGCAGCGCCCGCAAACCCAGGGGAACATTTTAAGAGCCCGCTCGCGATATGATTTTTCACGTTGTCTTTTGGTTTGTCGGGCTTCGGCGACTGCCCGACTACGTTTATCCTGGTCGGCTGGTTGACTTCTGGACGACATGGCGGTCTCTTCGAGCTGGTTGTTTACATACAAAGCGGTTGGCCCCCATTTAAGCTGCGAGGGTGCCCTTATGCCTATTTGGCAATGCCAACCAGCGTCCGGGCATCCTTGAGATGCTTGGCCATCTGGTCTACCGATATAACGTCTGGATCAAAGGTAACCGTGTTTATTTCCTTAAAACCACGAAACCCGCGGGTAACCTTTTTTACGCCGGGCCGCCCATCCAGGGCGGATTTACCGACATCGTATCAGGTGACATAGAAGGTGGCTTCTTCCATTTGCGGCTGCTGGGCTGCAGCTGATCCCAACAGGGTAAATATTGCCAGGCCAATAAGGGTGTATATTGTCAGATGGGTTTTCATCGCAAACCTCCTCGGCTTGGAGCGTTCATAAATATCACACCTTCTCGCGCGCTAAGCAGGGGCACTTAATTCGCGTGGGTGCTGGTAGCCAATAATATATACATTCATATGGGAATTGCACCCTAAGAAGCATTGCGGCCGGCGGTGGAGGGGGGTTTTACTTTTTCAACGCGGAAAACCACGCCTGGGATGGACTTTGCTATGGATGGTTTAGAGAGGAGCATTTGAGATATCAAGACAGTATCGATAATAACTGCAAGCCTTCGATTGATCGATCCCGCTGTTGACATACTGCCCGTTTTCGGTCATTCTTTTTTTATGGGGAAGATCTAAATCCGGACAATGGTCGGTATTAGCCCCGCTACATATATAGAATCTTATCACCGTAATATACAAGCTGAATTTTCCCTGTTTCGTTCCCCACAGGGGAATTATGATCAATCGAGACAATGGATAGGTTTCAGGGCAAAATGCCCCTGATTCTCATTTATCGCGTGGGCCCTGAAGTCTCCTGAGTTTGAGCAGCAGGGTAAGGTGCCTTATGAAAATGAAATATCTTTTATCACTGACAATTATCAGCTTGGGCGTACTCCTTTACAATTCCAAATGACCCAAAGCATATCCTTTATCAATAAGGAGTCGCAAAGCTATTTTGAAAACGGGGTAATCGATCTTGAAAAGCACAAAAGAAATATAGTCGATGGTATACTATTTACTGTGGATATTGAGCCCGTGGATGATGGTCAGCTTATGGTATGGTTGGGTGTCAACTCAACGAACACGCTGCCGAGCATTCGCCTGGTGAATGCTTTCATCAGCGACCAGGAAACATTACGGCGCTTTGAATATAAATACCTCGGAATGGATTTAGGCAATGGTAACTGCGAGAAAAGAAATCATGCGAACGCGTGTAATGTCATGCTGTTCAACCAGCTGGCCGCAAACAAACTCGAAGCATTCACCCCAAAAAACGATTTCCTTATAAAAGTAGAATTTGAAATGAATGCAAAAATAGTCAAACAATCATTTTTTATCCAGCGCAAAATAGAAAGATACAAGTTTGCCCTTAGCTGATTGAGACTGGATCAGATTTCAAATTTCCTTTGGTGAGAACATTTACATGACAGTGGGTCGCCAAATTGGAAAGTTTCACAGTCTGGGAAGCGATGCGCGGCATTCGTTATCGGTTGAATTTAAGCCTCCGCAGCATCGAAAACAGATTTTATAACATCTTCCGCTAAATTCAGGCGTTTGTAGGTAGGTTCGATAAGGCATATGGGTTCCCCGGCGAATACCCAGTAGCGGCCTTCCACCCGGTAAATCCCGCCGGGTTGGATATCCTGCAGCAATTTCTTTTTCTGGTCGGAAGTACTTGGGATGTAATCCATGGTGAGGTCATACACCTTCCCGATAGCGCCCAGAGCTTTGGCATCAATCATAATCTGGTAGCTCCCATCCGGGGTGACGTAATCTTCAATATTTAAAATCTTGGCAATGGTCGATAGCTTCTGTTGGGCTGCCAGGCACCCCAGCTGCTCAACAGAATTTACTACGGATAGCATCATAGCACCTCTTTAAATCGACCTGCGAAGTAAACCCTCAACTTTTCCAGGCCGGAGATGAAAGAGCAGGCAGCCGAGTTGGCCACCGGATGCAGGCTATACAAAGGCAGCCTGCTCTTTCAAACAGCGTTATCCGGCTGTTTTTCATGCGCCGCGCCGATACGGACCGCCATGGCCTGGCCTGGCCCAGTCCGATAGTTTGGAGAGCTTCGGTAATTTCATCCAATATTACCGGATCATCGATAGTCGCGGGCATCTTCCACGCTTTGTTGTCGGCAATTTTTTGAATGGTCCCGCGCAGAATCTTACCCGACCGGGTTTTGGGCAGTCGTTTGACCACGGTAGCAGTTTTAAAAGAGGCCACCGGTCCGATGCGCTTCCGTACCATCTGGATCGTTTCACTGATGATTTCCTGGTGATCACGTTCTACCCCGGCGTTGAGCACCAGAAAGCCTACCGGCACCTGTCCCTTGAGTTCATCATCAACCCCCAGCACCGCGCATTCGGCCACATCGGGATGGTCGGCCAGGACCTCTTCCATGCCGCCGGTGGAAAGCCGATGACCGGCCACATTGATGATATCATCGGTGCGCGACATGATGAAGGCGTAACCGTCCTCATCGATAAAGCCCGCATCGGCAGTTGTATAGAACCCAGGAAAATCATCCAGGTACGACTCCAGATAGCGCGCATCGTTATTCCACAAGGTTGGCAGGGTGCCCGGCGGCAGGGGCAGTTTTACGACCAAAGCACCGATTTCACCCGGTTGCATGGCTGCATGCGTTTCCGGATCCAACACCTGCAGGTCCCAGCCGGGTACCGGTTTGGTGGGGGAGCCCTCCTTGACTGGAAAATGCTGCAGCCCCATGCAGTTGGCACAAATCGGCCATCCGGTTTCAGTTTGCCACCAATGATCGATTACCGGCACACCCAATTTGTTTTGCGCCCACTTGAGCGTGTCGGGATCGGTGCGCTCACCGGCCAGGAACAGGTATTTGAAGCCGGAAAGGTCGTAGTCTCCGATTAAGGCGCCGGAGGGGTCTTGTTGTTTGATGTCCCTGAATGCCGTTGGAGCCGTAAACAGCGTCTTGACCTTATGCTGGGATATCACCCGCCAGAAGGCCCCGGCATCGGGGGTGAATACAGGCTTGCCCTCGTAGAGAATCGTTGTGCAGCCGGCCAGCAGCGGACCGTAGATGATATAGGAATGTCCTACCACCCAACCGACATCGGAAGCCGCCCAGTACACATCACCAGCCGCCACATCATAGACGTTCTGCATGGTTCATTTCAGGGCGACCGCATGGCCACCGTTGTCGCGGACCACACCTTTGGGGATGCCGGTCGTTCCTGAAGTATAGAGAATGTAGAGCGGATCGGTAGCTGCCACGGGTACACAGGCCGCCGGCTCGGCACCAGCCATCTCTGCTTCCCAGTCGACATCGCGATCTGCAACCATTGCGGCTGTCTCCATGGGCCGTTGCAGGATAACGCAAGTGTCCGGTTTGAATGCGGCCATATCGATGGCCTCGTCAAGCAGCGGTTTATATGGAATCACTTTCTTGATCTCTATGCCGCAACTGGCCGATACGATCACCTTGGGTTTGGCATCGTTGATCCGGGTGGCCAGTTCATTGGAGGCAAATCCGCCGAATACCACCGAATGAACGGCGCCGATGCGGGCACAGACCAACATAGCCACGGCCGCTTCAGCGATCATGGGCATGTAGATTAATACGCGGTCGCCTTTTTCAACACCCAGTGATTTAAGCACACCGGCAAACCTGGCCACCGTGTCGCGCAGTTCAGTATAGGTATATGTTTTGACCGTATCCGTCACCGGGCTATCATAAATCAGGGCCGCCTGCTCGCCGCGGCCATTTTCTATATGCAGATCCAACGCATTGTAACAGGTGTTCAATTCGCCGCCTACGAACCATCGATAAAAGGGAAGATTGCTGTCATCGAGCACTTTGTCGAAAGGTTTTGACCAGGCGATGGCTTCAGCCGCGGCCCCCCAAAAACCATTTGGGTCTGCTATGGAGCGTTTGTAAGCTTCTTCATACTGGTTGACCATGAGCGCCTCCTTCTACGATGGCTAAGTTAACTCCGACTGACTTTGTCCGGGAAAAAATCACGTTGGGTTTATAGGATTTGATTTCTCAACTGTACAGCTGTCAAACTCTCGATCAACGCAAGTTGCATGCCAGCCGGTTTGGCAGAAGAAATATCACTGCAACCAAGCATTTTTCATAAAAAACAGAAGGAATCGATCATAGAAAAAATAAGATGGCCGGACGCTATCGGGTCATTTATGTCCCGATTGTTTAGAGGGATTGTATTTATCTACCCGTTATTAAATAGGATTAATAAAAATGGGGCATAGGTACCCCATTGCGGGGCATTAAGTTCCCGGCTGTGGGGTGGGTATATTCGAGGCTATGCTCAATTTCTCATGGCCGGTAGAGATACTGATGGGTAACAGATGAGCGTTTCTAAACAACAATAACGTCGCTCGCCGGGAAATAGGGGGTCATCCGATGGTGGTTACCCCATACCGTAGGATTTGATCTTCCTGAAAAGAGTGCGTCGATTGATCCCCAATTTTTCGGCCACCCGCGTCCGGTTCCAATGGTGTTGTTTGAGAAGTTTCTCAATATATTGGCGTTCAAAGTCCCGGACGGCATCATTGAGTAGTTTTCCGGTATCGATCTCATCGATCAGGGCCTTACTGCTGGATACTGCATCCGGCAGGATTCCCTGTAATTTGGTGATTACATCCACTTCCTGTAAAGCGATGTATTGGCGTACGGCGTTTTGCAGCTCACGCACATTGCCCGGCCAGTGATACTGCTGCATGGCTTGCATGGTCGCTTCAGGAATGGATAGTAATTTACCTTCATCTCCGTAAACCTGGATGAAGTGATGTATCAGCAAAGGGATATCCTCGCGGCGCTGATGCAGGGGAGGCAGCTTAATGGGAATAATATGAATACGATAGAAAAAGTCCTTGCGGAAATGCCCCTTGGACATGCTTTTCTTAAGGTCGCGATTCGTGGCCGCAATAATGCGAATATCTGGATGCACAACCTCGGTGCTGCCCATGGGACTGAAGCCGCCATTCTCGATGGCCCGGAGCAGTTTGACCTGCATGCCGGGATTGATCTCACCCACTTCATCTAAAAAAAGCGTCCCGCCGTCGGCCGCACTCAAAAACCCTTCTTTATCTTTAGCGGCGCCCGTAAAGGCGCCCTTTTTATAACCGAAAAACTCGCTTTCGATTAAATTGTCGGGTATGGCGCCGCAGTTGACCGGTACAAATGGCCCGCCGCCACGCTCACTGAGAGCATGGATGGTATTGGCTACCAATTCTTTTCCGGTCCCTGACTCGCCATAGATAATGACATTTGCATCGGATTCGGCCGCCTTTAACATCGTGAGATAGACTTCGTGCATGGCGCTGCTTTTGCCGATGATCTCTCCGAACCGCACGCTGCCCTTAAAAGATGAACGCAGGCGCAGGTTGTGCTCGCGTAAAAGCGATTCTCTTTGAAAAAGAGCCTGCTCGGCCTCTTTGCGTTCCTGGATATCGATAAGAATGGCCTGACAGCCGATAACGTTTGTATGCTCATCTTTCCGGGCCGAATAGATACCACTGTACCAACGGCCATCACGGGTACTGAGCAACTCTTCCCTGACGGTATCTCCAGCCATCACCTTATCCAGGGGGCACCACGCACACGGCTTGTCTATTTTATAAATTGCCTGGTGGCAAATAGCGTTTTTTGCTGATTGGCCAGTGTAGGCCTCCAGCTTGGCGTTCATGAACTGGAGCCGATATTCGAAATCCACTCGATATATAAAGCCCTCGAATACGGCAATGATATCGGCAAGCTGCAATTCACTTTGCTCCAGGGCAGTTTGTGCCAGGCGCCGCTGGTCGATTTCAGCAGCCAGGCGGCGGTTCGTCTGCTCCAGCTCCCGGGATCGTGATTTTAAGTCATGGGTGCGCTTTTGAATCTCCTTTTCCAAGTGATCCCGGCATCTTATATTTTCGTCTCGTAGCCGCGAACGCTCAATGGCTTTGCAGACCGAGTGGTGTAAAATGGCCAGGTTTAAAATCGGCTTTCTGATAAAATCGAAAGCGCCTAAACGCAGGGCCTCGATGGCGTCATTCAATACACCGGCGCCGGTAATGACCACCACCGGGATTTTACTAAAGCGTTCCGTAATTTTCGACAACACATCAAGACCATCGAGTTCGGGCATGCGCAGGTCCAACAGCACTGCATCGGGAGGCTGTTCTGCGATCATTTCCAGACCCGAAATACCATCCTCCGCTTGCAGGACCTGAAAGCCACTGTCACTTAAATAAGTGGCAATGCTCTTGCGCATATAGGCCTCATCATCGATGACCAAAACTACTTCGTCGTTATGTTCGCAATCTACCATTTGTCCCTAAGAAGCCTTTACCATGGGAGCATGCTCATTTGCAGACAGGGTTTCATCATCTCCCAGTGGTAATCTTATGATAAAAGTAGTACCCCTGCCCAACTCCGACTCGACCTCCATGGTTCCGCTATGGTTGTTGGTGATGATGAAATAAGAGACAGAGAGTCCCAACCCGGTGCCGATCCCAATATCTTTGGTCGTAAAAAACGGTTCGAAGGCCCTTTTCAAAGTCTGTTCAGACATGCCCGGTCCGTTGTCGGCTACCTCAATGACCGCCATGTCCTGTTGATGCTTTAAGCTTAAAACAATTTTAGGCGGTGTCTTGCCAGCATCCCTCTCATACATAGAGTGCGCCGCATTGCGCAACAGGTTTAAAATGACCTGCTCGATCTCCGTAGCCACACACGGCACGGCTGTGACTGCGGGATCGAATTGGCGGTCAACCTCTATATGCCTGAAATCGTACTTCTTTTTTAAGTCATAATCATGGGCGGCCAGGGAGATGGTTCTGTCCAGCAAAGCGGTCAATTGTACATGTGCTTTGCGGGACTCGCTCTTGCGGCTGAAATTGAGCATGTTGTCCACGATCTCACTGGCCTTTTCACCGGAAGCCAGTACCTCTTGCAGAAATTCGATAATACTTCTTTTTTCAAGATAGGCCTCCAGGCTTTCGAGGCTCAATCCGCATTCCATGGCCATGGCGTGGTTTGCTTCCAGTTCCGGTGAAACCCGGCGCATGATGTTTTGAACATTTTGCACCATGGTGCCCAGCGGATTGTTAATTTCATGGGCCATACCGGCTGCCAAACCACCCACGGACAACATTTTTTCGGTTTGCACCATCACATTTTCCATATGTACACGCGCAGTAACATCATCGATGCGCAGTACCACACCCTCAACATGGTCCACCATGATCGGATAGGCGAGGATGTCGGCAAAACTGCGCCCGTTCTTGCAAGGGTGGGGCACTTTCTCGATTTTCTTAGTGGAATCCCCCTGGAGGGCCTTCTCCACCAAATCTTGGTACGGCAGCAACCCGGGTATAATTTGATCCACCGGACGCCCCAATGCGGATTGTTGATCAATCTTCGATAATCGCGCGGCTTCCCGGTTCCACTGGGTAACCTTACCCTCCAAATCAACCCCTACCAGCATAGAGGGCATGGAATCGACTACATTCTGTAAATACTGTCGCAAACGGGCCATTTTCTGTTTAGCTGCCCGTGACTCGGTAATGTCATGGCCGACACACAAATATTCAATAATGCGACCTTGGGTATCCCGAATGGCTTTATTGGCCCAGGCTACCCAAATCCGCTCACCATTGCGGCGCATGTTTTCGACTTCAAAATATCGGTATTCCTCCGGATATTTTGCAAATTTTTCTAGGTGCCGCCGCATGCTCTGACCGTTTGAGTCGTATTCAGGCATGGTGGTGCCGACACTGTGGCGGCCGATGACCTCTTTTTCTTCGAATCCAAAGAGGCTCTGGGCAAACTCATTGAGAAAGGTAATTTTCCCCTCTGGATCGAGGCGCATGATAATACTGTTGGCATTTTGAACCAACTCACGATATTTTGCTTCACTCTTGCGAATGGCAGCTTCGGCTTTTTTACGCTCATCGATTTCCGCATTCAAACTCGCCCTGGAGCGGTTCAAACGTTCCATGAAAGCATCGAAATAGTTTGCCAGCATACTGATTTCGTCTTTATTCCGACCACTTGCCTGTACTGTGATGCCTCCTTTGGCTGCTCTGGAAAACCGTTTCATAAGGGCTTGCAGTGGATTGGTAATGGTAGAACTGATCCAAAGGGTCAGCGGCAAAACCAGCAGCAATGACAGGGCAACATTGAACAAAAAAATTCGCTCAACAGTTTTCAGCGGCGCATAGAACTCATTTAAATAACTGGAGGATGCCACAATCCAATCAAACTCGGGAATATGGTTGAACATCACCAGTTTTTCGCGCTGATAGGCTTCATCCGGATTCTTCCAGGCATAAATAATTTTGCCGCTGCGCTGGTCCACAAGTTCGCGGATAAAATAACGACCATGGGCATCACGCACGTGGATGAGGTTTTTACCTTCCAATTGCGGATGGATGATCAGTTTGCCCGAGGTATCAATCACATAGGAGTAGCCTGTTTTACCGAACTTCAAAGACAGGATGCTATCTCGAAATTGGCCGACATTCACCAGTGAATTGAATTCATCCCGATAAGATGAAGCGGATATGATCCAGTCCCAGGGCTCGAAATAAGTCATATAAAGTGCCTTGGGTCGCGTTTTCGTTTCGGAGGGATTTTTCCATTCATACTCTATGTAGCCGGTTTTACGCTTTTTTTGATCCTGGATAAAGCCATGGATGGAAAGATCGGCGCCCATCAACTCTTTGTGGGGATGGTTGACAATAATGCCTTTACTGCTCAAGCAGTAAATATAGCCGGTTTTGCCAATGGGTTGGCTTAGAAGTACGGCCCGGGCCCTGGTTTGGGCTTCATCGTGGGTGAGGATACCCTGTTGAAATTGATCGTAATAATAACTGGCTATGTCACGGTTTTTTTCGGCAACCGCGCGCAGATAGTTTTTTATCGAAAGCTGGGCAGCGTCGCGCACCATGTTCAGGATTGCATCGGTTGTATTTTGCAGTTCGCTTTGGATGCTGGCTTCAAGATTGCTGCGCACAAAATGATAGATAGTGATGCTGCCTATTGTGAGGGACAAAATGAAAACAGCGGAATAGGCGATCAACAATTTGTACCGAATACGAAAATTTGAAAATACCGGACCTACATGCATGGCGTTTATCCTGAGATCTGAATTTATGGTTCCAAGCGGCCACCAATATCATATTAACGCAAAGAATGTGCCACCTATTTTCATTTTTACCCTTTAAGAAAGCGCCATGCTCAATCTAATCCAAATGAGCTCCTCGCCAACCAGGCCGTCGTGATATTTTTGGAAGAAACTCCGGCGATAAAGATAAGTGTTAGCTCGAATCGGGTAACTGTCTCGCATTTATGACGGTTGGTGGGAAATAGGCGGGAGAAGGTTTCCGCTTGCAGGCGTAAAAGAAAACACAATGACGCCTGTGTTGCGGATTAATTCGCTACCGATTTTTTGATTTGAGCTACCCTGCGATTTGCGGAAATAAGTACAAATTTCTGACCGGCCAGGTTAAAGCCGCGTTTGGCTGTCTTCAGGGGTATCTGGTGATGATAGGCATAGCCGCGATCCAGATCGGGAATCAATACATCAACCAGCAGGTGTCCTTTCTGCGTGCCTTTATAAACAAACATGGAATTTCCTGAAATGACAGTCGCATTCAGGGAGAGCAGTATTTTATCGACACTTGGTGGGGTCACACGTGCGACCGGCAGGCTCTCTGCCGGTGGGTTCTGCCGATAGTAGGCCGGATCCAGCGAGACGGTAATCAGGTAATAAAAGGCTCCGCAGAAGATGATACCAACCATTAGAAAGAACAACCCGACTGGCCAATTTGTTTTGCCCGTACGATACATGCTCCCTCCACCTGTTTCCGGTAACAATTTCTGTTCGGTTAAGTTATACTTATAAAGAAATTTTATGCGAAGTTTATTGGGCCGGCGCCTGAACAAGTCCTCGCCGGAAGACGTCGAAGGCGCCCCCAAGCATCCGTTTAAAAGTCTCTTCGTCACGGTCTGCGGAAGGACTAAGCCCTGCCTGCCAAAGTACTGCACCGGTGAACAACGACCAGAATATTTCGGCGAGTGTTGTCGACGAAAGCCCGGAAATTGCACCAGCTTCTATGCCGGCCTCGAAAACACGGGCAATCTTCTGCATGGCTTTATTGAATAGACCCTCTATTTCGCCCACCAGCTGCATGGACAAATTATCTAATAGCTCCTTGGGGTGCAGATGAAAAATATTTAAAACGATCCGTGAATCGAAAGCATACACGTCAAACATGGCTTCTTCCAGTTGCTGGATCTGATGTATGGAGGAGGCTTCAGAATCTATATGTTCGAGGCGGATAAGCAGGTACCGGAGAATGCGCAGCGAGAGGGAGGCATATAATTCTTCTTTTTTCTTGAAGTATATATAAAGCGTCCCGGAACTTAATTCGGCCTCCCGGGCAATTTCGCCCATGGTTGCCTTTTGAAAACCGTTGGCTGAAAAGACGCGTTTGGCGGCCACGATAATCTGCTGGCGGCGACGTTCTCTTTCACGTTCTCTACGCTCTCTGATTCCCATGCCAATCAAGATCCGGTGCGACAGTGACAAGTCGCTGTCGTTCCAGTTTTATGTTGTTTCAGCGCGGCAGCATTCCAGCTCAGACAGGGGGAGTTCGCTGCCAAATGGCAAACGCCAGCCAGATGCCCATGAGCACCCACACGTGCTTGCTGACCGGTTGCGGCCCAATGATGCGACCTACGCGCAGGGCGTTCAACATGTGCCAACCTAACGTACCGGCAATAATCAACAAGCACAGGTGTAAAGAGATAACGGATAGCGGCGATATCAATTCGGCGAAACTTTGAATCGCGTTAAACTGGTAATAGAGCAATAAAATACTACCTGCTTTGGTGGTGAAAAAAACTATCGCGCCGGCAACGCAGATCAAGCCTGGCAGGCCGGCCCACCACCTGCTGCGAGCGAAGAGAAAAGCCAGAAAGAAAAAAACAATCCCCAGCGCCGCCACCCCGACGCTGTTCATCCCAGTATAGGTTGACAATGTGGTGGGCATCGCGGTCGTCGCCGCCACAACGGCCACCAATCCGGGAGCCGCAGCAGCGATCCCCCCGCGTAACATCATTTTTTGAGCAGCCAAAGCATCAGAATCTGACATTGGATACGAACGCCTCCATTTAAGCCGGCAAAGTAAAACACCGGCTTGTTTGTCCCGGGCGGACAATCTGTTGCCCTGTCCGCCCGGGTTTCGGTTATATGTAAAGGTACCTCAGATTAGGCCGTTACGTGCGTGGCATCACCGGCACCCCTTGGAATCCTGACATTTTGGACGAGTTCCTGGATTTCCTCCGGCGGCGCCGCGGTAAATCGGCTTACCGTAATGGCGACGATGAAGTTCAGCAACAGGCCGATCGCCCCGATACCCCATGTGTGGATACCGAAGAGCCAGTGCGTACCACCCATGTAAACGACATTGATGATATAGCTGGCCGTAAAGAGCATGCCGACGATCATACCCGCAATGGCACCCTCTTTGGTGGTTCGGGTGGTAAAGATACCGAGAATGATGGCCGGGAAGAAACTCGCTGCAGCCATCCCGAATGCCCAGGCCACCACCTGGGTTACGAAGCCTGGTGGATGGACACCAAACCATCCGGCACAGGCAACCGCTACGCCGATGGTGATACGCGCAACCAGCAGCCGCTGCTGTTCAGAGGCTTTTTTGTTGATTACCCGGTAATACAGGTCATGGCTGAAAACCGAGCCAATGGCCAGAAGAAGTCCGGCAGCTGTTGACAGCGCTGCGGCCAGACCACCAGCCGCAACCAGACCGATCACCCAGGCCGGCAGCCCCCCGATTTCCGGATTGGCCAGAACCATGATGTCCCGATCCACATAAAGCTCGTTGGGACTTTCGGTTACCTTGTTCGTGACCTGGCGTTCGCCGTACTTGCCGAGGTCGCTGTTGGGTTTCAGGTTGGGTTTACCGGCAAACACCTTGCCCTTACGATACTGGATGATGCCGTCATTATTTTTATCAACCCACACGATGAGACCCGGTTTTTCCCAGTTTTTGAACCAGGATGGGGCCTCCGTAAACGACTTGTTATTCACGGTGTTGATCATGTTGAAACGGGCAAAGGCTGCCACGGCCGAACAAGTCGTATATAAAATGGCGATGAACAGCAGAGCCCAACCGGCGCTTTTACGCGCATCCTTTACGGTCGGGGTGGTGAAAAAGCGGATAATGACGTGCGGCAAACACGCCGTGCCGGCCATCATGGTGAAGCAAAGCAGGAAAACATTGAGCATCGTGAATCTACCCGAGCTGAAGGTGGCGGCATACTCCTTCATGCCCAGGTCCACGGCAATATTGTTTAGGGCCTCCAGTACATGTTGGCCTAAATAGGCCCCCTCCTGAATGACCTTGCTGCCGAATCCCAGCTGGGGGATCGGGTTACCCGTAATGGTCCAGGAGAGCGCAATTGCGGATATGGTGTAAGCGGTAATCAATACACAGTACTGGGCCACCTGGGTATAGGTGATGCCTTTCATGCCGCCCAGCCCTGCATAGAAGAAAACGATCAGCATGCCGATGAAGACACCGGTAGCCAGCTCCACTTCCAAAAACCGGCTGAACACGATCCCGACGCCGCGCATCTGCCCGCAGATATAAGTAAAGGAAATAAAAACCGTACAGGCCGCCGCCACCATTCGTGCCGTATCGGAATAGTACCGGTCACCGATAAAGTTAGGAACGGTAAACTTGCCGAATTTTCGAAGATAGGGCGCCAGCAGCAGTGCCAGAAGAACATAGCCGCCGGTCCATCCCATCAGCAACGCTCCGGACCAATATCCCGTAAACGAGACAACCCCGGCCAGGCCGATATAAGAAACCGCACTCATCCAGTCCGCGGCGGTTGCCATTCCATTGGCAATCGGGGGTACCCCTTTGCCGGCCACATAAAAACCGGCCGCATCCGATACCCGCGAGCGCCAGGCAATAAAGACATACAGACCAAATGAGGCTACGACCCATGCAATGGTCCATCCGAAAATATTACTCATTATTCTACTCCTTCTTGCTTGGATTTCAGTTATTGTGCCTTTTTAGATTCAGGCTAAATCTACCTGCCGCAGAAATTATTCATGGACATCAAATTCCTTGTCCAACTTCTCCGTCAGCCGGCAGTAAATAAAGATAAGGGCCACGAAAACAAACATGGCCCCTTGCTGTGCAAACCAAAAGCCAAGGGGGAAACCTGCAATTTGGATCTTGTTCAGAACATCGACAATGATGATTCCGCAGAAATAGGAAACAAAAAACCAGATGCCCAACAACACGGACATGATTTTTAAGTTCCTCTTCCAGTACTCCTGCAAATTAGACATGTGTTCTTCCTCCTACCGTTGAGTGTGATACCCAAAAATAGGATAGCGGCCTCGCACATTACATTTAAGAAAGAAGCCGGCGAGACAGCAGATCCCCGCAGGCCATACCAGCAGGTGCAACCCGGCGGCATGTCCTGCTAACCAAGATTTCCTCTAAGTGCCCAGCGCAATATACGTGCCGGAAATTAGCTAATTAAGGGCAATGAACTGAATTTAAAGACCCGAGTTCAATAAGTAAGTGCAACACCTTCAGGTTTTAAGGCATTCGCGGTATGTTGTCGATATTATGCCTAAAACCTACAAACATCTGAGTCCAGAAGAGCGTGATATCCTCGCTGTATTAAAG
>Ga0209783_1000105_pt1 | contig 32948 bp, 33 predicted proteins | sample WorMetfiPIANOSA1_FD_187395 | JGI IMG/M metagenome (GOLD analysis project Ga0209783, IMG submission 187395) | Marine gutless worms symbiont microbial communities from Max Planck institute for Marine Microbiology, Germany - Olavius filocauda... | ecosystem: Host-associated > Annelida > Digestive... | reverse complement strand
CTACATCGGCTTCTACAATGCGATGCGGCTACATTCGACGCTGGGATATCTCAGCCCGATTAATTATGAAAAAGAACAATTAAACAATGCTGCTTAAAACCGTGTCCGTTTTTACTGGACCACTACATACCTTTCAGTTCCGCTATCAGGCTCTCCGGTGTTTCCCCCTTTTTTGACAGGAACGTGTTGAACTGGCGGCGATAATTCAATACCAGGCCGATGCCTTCAACACTGATATCATAAACCTTCCACTCGCTTTTCTTTAGGCGTACTTTAAAATCTACAGGAATTTCGATATCCTGCCTTTTAATAATGGTCTTTACAACGGCCTTTTTTTTCGAAACCACCTCTTCACCGACAAACAATACCTCCTCATCCTTGTATTCCCCCTGGATTTTGGTGATATAGGTATTGCCCAGCAACCTGGTAAAAACATCTATAAATTCCATGCGCTCCGCGGGTGAGAATCTTTTCCAATTCTGACGACCCAGAGCCAGAGCCGAGATCAGCTTGAGGTCAAAAGCCTGGCTTAAGATCTCCCAGATTCTGTCCGCTTGCTCACGCCGCTGGTCCTCGGTTTCAACTGCTTGATCCCTCAGCAGGGCAATCCCGTCATTAATCGGTTGCTTGACCGCCTCTGTAGCCGGACCGGCCACTGCCGTGGGCGCCTCCAATATGAGAAGTCCCACCAGGATAAGAAGGCCGGTTAAACATGTTCTCTTCATGCTGGCTCCCTTTTTTTGACCCGCTCAGGATATTTGCGTGGATGGATTACCGGAATTCCGGTCTCAGCTCAAGCCGGGTTGGCCCGTACCGCTGCTTGCCACATGCTGCTTTGCCCCGGCAATCATCTTTATATACTACAAATTTCGGCAAGACTATAAATAAAAATATAGCGGTGTCAAGACGAATACGCACCCTCCAGGGGAGCCTGGAAATGTAGCGGGTCCAGTGCCACGGGCGCCTGTAAGCGCCTTGCAAGATGAACACGCGGTTCATGACGTCCGTTGCATGCAGCCTGTGTTCAGGGCAGCCACATGATCCAATTTGACTTTAATTTCAGATTGATATAGACAGTTTTCCAAGTAAACAACGAGGTGGTGACAGTGCAGAATTCCGTAAATCGCCGGTTAATCATATTCACCCGTTTTCCCCTGGCAGGGGCTACCAAGACCCGTCTGATCCCCGCATTAGGGGCCGCTGGTGCCGCCCGGCTCCAACGCCGGATGACCGAGCATGTTCTCAGGCGGATCGAGCAGGTCCAGCTAGTGTCTGCGGCGCACATTGAAATTCGATTTGCAGGTGGTGACCGGGACCGGATGCAGGCGTGGCTGGGTGCGCAATTCGATTACGAGCCGCAAGGGATCGGCAGCCTGGGCGACCGGATGTCGCGGGCATTCGCCGGCGCCTTTGAAAAAGGTGTCGACCAGGCGGTTCTCATTGGTACCGACATTCCCGGCATTACAGCCCGCACCGTTGAAAACGCATACGCTGGCCTGGAACATGCCGATGTGGTGTTTGGCCCTTCCAGTGACGGTGGCTACTATCTAATCGGCATGCAACCCGAAGCATTTGCAGCCGGAAGAAAATTGTTCCAGGGGCGCTCGTGGGGATCCGCCACTGTTCTGGATGAGACACTGAATATAGCTGCTGCCGCCGGCTTGCAGGCGCATATACTGCCGGAACTATGCGACGTGGATGTCCCGGAAGACCTGCCAATCTGGGAGAAGGAGACAGCGGGTCGATCAAACCCATGATATCTCTTTATTTATATAGTTGACAGCTCAAAACCGCGCTGTTATTACCCCATGCCAATCGCTGGTCATCGGGGGAGGACCAGAAGCCATCTCAAAAAACCTTCTTGTCGGGCCTAGCCAATAGGCGACGACTGATTGGCCCAATCTCGGCGTTGGGCGCTCAGAATAAACCCTCAAAATACCTGATGTATTCTTCAGGTTTACGACCCACCTTTGAGGAGAATATTCAGTGGGAAGTCTCGCAGCGCGGGGCTCCTCGCGGCCGCCTTGATGTTGGGTCAAGATCTGTTGTTTGAAATAGCTTCTAAATGATGGGGAGCCTATCAATGCGTGCTGCGGATCTATCTGAGACCACCCTGGAACGTGCTCAACAGCCACCACTATTTTTCAGGCACTACCGGGCTGATACTGAAAAAGCCCGTATGGTAATCGTCCACGGTCTGGGTGAACATTCGGGACGTTATCTGGAACTGGCGGATCACCTGGCTGCCCTTGGTTTTTCACTCTGGATCCTCGATTTAAGAGGACACGGCCGATCGGGCGGGAAACGGGGACATGTCGACTCTTTTGAGGACTATGTCCGGGATGTCGGGGACGTCCTGGATCAGGCCCGGATTGATCCTGCGGATAAGGTACCCCTGTTCCTGCTGGGACACAGTATGGGCGGCCTGGTTTCCATCCTGACGGCCCTGCAATACCAGGACCGGCTCGACGGCCTGGTTCTTTCGTCACCGGCCGTAGGCGTGGCCGCGCACTTACCGCTATATAAAAAAGTGGCCTTGCGCTGCCTGGCCCGCCTGGCTCCCCGGCTGGGTATCAACAATGAACTCGATCCCAGTCATGTCAGCCGCGATCCGGATACGGTAAAACGGTATGTGGCCGACCCACTGGTCCATGACCGGGTTTCCACCAACTGGTACGTTCAATTTATGGCGGCCATCGAGCAGGTCTTCAACCATACCTCAGAGCTGCAACTGCCCACATTGATAGAGGCCGCCGGTGATGATCGCCTGGTAAGTACCAAAGCGGTGAGACAATTTTTTGAACAACTGGTCATGCCGGACCGGCAATTAGCCGTCTACCAATCCCTTTTCCACGAAATCTACAACGAGACGGCCTCGGATCGGCAAACAGTCATCACTGCTCTGACGGCCTGGCTGCAGGACCGGCTTGCAGCCTGATGTCAAGCAGGTAAACACCAGCTTGATCATCCTATTGGCATCATATTGAGAGCCCCGGAAAACCACCCGCCGCAGCCACCTTCGGGTAACCAACGGCTAAAAAAACGTTGAGTCCCCGTGCATTTACCGTTATGTGAAGATGCATGAGCCGATTCAAAGCAATTATTTTCGATCTGGACGGCACCCTCCTGGACAGCATGGCAGACATTGCCGACTCGATGAACATGGTTTTGGAGAAGGCCGGATTTCCCCTTCACCCTGCGAAAGCCTATCGATATTTTATCGGTGACGGTATGGATGTCCTGGTAAAACTGGCGCTTCCTGAAAATAAACGCCAGCCGGAAAATATAGCGGTATGCCTGGCTGCCATGCAAAAGGTTTACAGCCGCAATTGGGCCGCCAAAACCCGTCCCTATCCCGGCATTGCCAAACTGCTTAACCGCTGCGAGGCAATCGGATTCAAAATGGGTATATTGTCCAACAAACCGGATGATGCCACCCAGGCCACTGTCGACCATTTCCTGCTCCCGGAGATCTTTGCAGCCGTCCATGGTGCCCGCCCCAATATTCCCAAGAAACCCAACTCCCTGGGTGCGGAATTAATGGCCGGGCAACTGGGCGTGGAGCCGGAGGAATGCATCTTCCTGGGAGATATGCCCGTAGACATGCAGACGGCCCTGGCAGCCGGGATGTACCCGGTCGGTGCGCTGTGGGGCCTGCGAACCGCCCGCGAACTGAGCGCAGCCGGTGCCAAGTTGCTGGCCGTCACGCCGGCGGCATTGGCGGATTGGTTATAGAAGCTATCTCAAAAAAGTCTTTTGGCCCAATCTCGGCGTTGAGCGCTAAACTCAAATCCTCGAAATACTGGAGTATTCCTCTGGTTAGAGTGTAGCGCCCGCCTTGACCTTGAACCAAAATCCGTTTTTTGAGATAGCTTCTAATAACGCTCACTATAGGCGCGATGATTCAAATGATCTAGCGTGCTGCATGTGACAAACGAAATAAATCCAATGAATGCAGTCGACACCCGTTATCCGCAAACACCCCGTGTGGCCGTGGGTGCCGTTGTCATCAAAGATGAGGCGGTCCTTTTGGTAAAACGGGGGAAAGCGCCTTCGGACGGCAAGTGGGCCATACCCGGCGGCAGCGTCGAGCTGGGTGAAACTCTCCAGCAGGCGGCCGAAAGGGAGATTTTAGAGGAAACCAACATCCGCATCTTAGCCGGGGAGCCGGTATATACGTTTGATTTTATTGAGCGCGACCGGGAAGGTGCCATTCGTTTTCACTATATTATAGTGGACCTGGCCGCTAAATACCTGGACGGAGAACTCAAGCCGGGCGACGATGCCGCTCAGGCGGCCTGGATACCCTTTAAAGATCTGGACAATCTGGACATCAATGCCACTACCCGTGATTTTTTAGCCAATTATCGCGCGCCTGGATTTTCGGCTGATCCGGGTTGAGGGCCGCAACCTGCCACCATCAAATCTGGGTATAGGGTTGAAGCAAGATCGTAAAAAGTGGAATAAACGGCACGCTGAAAAAGCCCCGGGTAAATTGATTCCCGATATCGTCCGGGATTTCTGGGGTCATGCGCCCGCCGGCCCTGACCTGGACATTGCCTGTGGTACCGGGGCGGTGAGCCTTTACCTGGCGGGCAAGGGTTTTCAGGTGGACGCTGTGGACATATCAGATGTGGCCCTGGCGAAATTTGCACGACAGCATCCGGGCATCCGGGTAATCTGCGTCGATCTCGACGTTTTTGACCTGCCGGTCGCCCGCTACAGCCTGATTGTCAATCTGCTATATCTCAATCGGCGGCTTTTTCCTCAAATTATCAGTGCCTTGAAACCAGGGGGCTTACTTATTTTCGAAACTTTTATGCAATCTTCCGATAAAGCACTGGACAGGGGCTTTAAAAGAGAATATCTGCTCCAGGCAAACGAACTGCGGGACGCTTTTGCAACTTTGGATATCCTGCATTACGCTGAATTTGACAGCGGGTGTGACGAAACCCCGGCCCGCCTGGCATCGCTGATAGGGAAAAAACCATGAAGAAGCGGATGTCTCTGTCCATCACGGAGAAAAAGGCCCTGGAGGGCTACCTGACGACCATTCGCAAAGCCGCAGAAATTGAGGAGTATGAAATGGCGCTGACCGCCATGGAAAGCCTCAAAAAGCTCATCGTGGAAAAATTGATGCTCGTTCACCATGGAAAGGACCAGGCGGACAGCTAGTTTCGGCCGTGACTAAACGGTTTCAACCTGCAGTCTTCAGCCTACAGCCCAATAGCCTTAATTAACCATGCCTTCTAAAACGAACTGGATCATAAAGTTCCTCCAGGGAACTTACAATCACTACAGCCTGGAACTGCCGGACAAGCCCGGCTTTTTGACCGGCTTTTTCCTGAAGCGTTTTTTTGCGGGGATTAGAGTAGAAGATGAACAGGTCGCTGTCCTGAACAACCTGCCGGATGACGCCATAACCGTCTACGTTGCCAAACAGAAGAGCAGCTTTCAGTATTTGCTCTATTACATACGCTACCGGCAAATGGGCTTGCCCTACCCGACCCTGGGATTTTACTACAGCATCCTTTTTCTGCAGCCGGTGATGCGGATGCTGCGCATTATGCTGGCCGGCAGCTTGCGGCTGGTAAAAAAGAAGGAACTGCTGTCGCCGCTTGACAACGGCTACCTGGCCGGTGAATTGAAAAAGGGCAAAGCCGCCTTTTTGTCCCTGGTCAGCAAGCGTGACTTTCGCCGGCGTTTTGTGAAATCGGAAACAGACCCTTTTGCGTTTTTACTGCAGCTCCAGCGTGAGACCCAGCGGCCGATCTTTCTGGTACCCCAGGTGGTATTCTTTGGTAAAGCGCCGCTGCCGGCCATACCATCCGTAGTGGACGTCTTCTTCGGCCCGGAGCAGGACCCGGGGATATTGCGACGCCTGGTAACGATCTTCAAGAACCCGGGGAAAATATTTATCGAGATTACCGACCCGGTAAACTTGCAGGGCTTTCTCAATGATCTGGGCAGTCGCGGTATCTCCACCAACCATGCCGCCCGGATTTTAAGGCGGGACCTGCTCACCCAGGTAAACCGGCACCGCCGGGCAATCACCGGACCGGTCAGGCGCACGGACACCGAACTGAAACAGAGCATCCTCACGGGGGATGAGATCCAGGCCTATATGCGCAAGTATGCCCAGCGCCGGGAAAAGACCCGTTACGGGGTCCAGGCCGAAGCCCTGGCCTACCTGGACGAAATCGCGGCGAAACCGAACCCGGCCGTTATCAAGGGCGGAGCCGTCGTGGTGCAGTGGCTGCTCAATACGATGTTCGATGGGGTTACGATCAACACCCAGGCTCTGAACAGCATAAAAAGTACCGCCCGCAAAGGACCGGTGATCTTTATCCCCTGTCATAAAAGCCACCTCGATTCGCTGCTCGTGGCCCATATCCTGTACCGGCATGACCTGCCCACCCCCCTGTTTTTTGCCGGGCGCAATCTGGCCTTTTGGCCCATGGGGACCTTGTTCCGCCGCCTGGGGGCTTTCTTCGTGCGCCGTTCTTTCAAAGCCGTATTTTACGCTAAGGTGCTGTCTGAATACATCCGTCGGATCCTGATCAACGGCCACAACATCGGTGTTTTCATAGAAGGCACCCGCAGCCGCAGCGGGAAGCTCTACGCTCCTCAGCTGGGCATGCTCACAATCTTACTCAACGCCTTGAAAAAAGGGGCCTGCGAAGATATGTCCTTTGTGCCGGTCTACATCGGCTACGACCGGGTACCCGAAGAACAGGCCTATATCAACGAAGTAGAGGGCCAGGCCAAAGCGCCGGAAAACCTGGAGCAGATGCTCAAGGCCCGCAAGGCGTTGAAAAGACGCTATGGCCGCATTTACGTCAACTTCCATGAACCTTTTCTACTCAGCGATACCATGCGGGAGCAGGGCTTGTCTGTGGAGACCCTGGACGGTAAACGCCAGAACCTTTTTTGTCGCTATCTGGGTCAGCGGATTCTGGCGGCCATCAATGCCGACAGCGTCGCTACCCCGCACGGCCTGGCGGCCAGTGCCATCCTGCACAGCGACAGCCAGGTCACCCAGGAAGAGTTGGACTTCAGGATGGAAACCGGCCTGACCCACCTTACTGCCCGCCGGGTGCATTTCTCCGATTCCCTGGTAACCAATCCCGAAGCGGCTTTCAACAATGCGCTGGTAGACTATATCAAGCGCAAGATTATCGATCCCCACGGTCTCGAAGAAGAGCATGCGGAAGCGACGATGGTCCATTACCACGTGAACAGTAAAAAACGCACGGAACTGGAATACTACAAGAACACCATCATCAATGCTTTTGTTCCGGCTGCGTTTACCGCCTTGCTGATCCGGGAAAAGGACGCGTTCCAATTCAGCACGGCCAACCTCCATGAGCACTACACCTTCCTGCAGGATCTGTTTATCAATGAATTTACGCCCGACCCGGAACGGCCGCCGGCTTTTCTGGTGCGTAAAACCGTGAAAACCTTTATCGACGACGCCATCATTATACCGCACCCCACCCTGCCGGACACCTACAACATTACATCATCCGGTTACAAGAAGCTGGTGTTTTTCTCCGGCCTGCTGAAGCCCTTTTTCGAATCCTATGCGGTGGCTTTAAAATACCTGGAAAAACACGGTGCGGATAAAAAAGCGAATAAAGATATCGTGAAAAAAGTGCGCAGCCTGGGATATAAAATGTTCAAACAAGGCGAGATCACCCGCCGGGAATCCCTGTCGGTGCTCTACTATACCAATGCCGTCGACAGTTATGCCAAGAACGGGCTCAAGGGACCGCGCGGTGTTGAAAAGCTGGCCCGCTATAATAAAAGGATTGCAAAATACCAGACCATACTTTCATCCAGATAATCTGCATTGGAATTGTAATTGCTTGAAATCCACATCGCCGTACTCTTTTTCGGACTGGCCGGGCTGTTCGGCAAGCTCGTCAGCCAGCCGCCGACCGTAATCGTCTTCGGCCGGGTGTTCTATGCCATGGCCTTTTTGCTGCCGGCCCTTTGGGTACGCAGCCAGAGCCTGAAACTGGACCGGAAGGCAGACTATCTGGCCCTGCTGTTGCAAGGGCTCATCCTGGCGGTGCACTGGGGTACGTTCTTTCAGTCGATTCAGGTATCCAGTGTGGCGGTCGGCCTGATAACCTTTTCCACCTTTCCTATCTTCGTCACCTTTCTGGAACCGGTATTCTTCAAGGAAAAAGTACACCCGGCAGACATCGTGCTGGCCCTGGTGACGTTTTCAGGGGTAATATTGGTGGTTCCGACCTTCAGCCTGGACAACACCACAACGCAAGGCGCGTTATGGGGCATTACATCGGGTTTTACCTTTGCCTTATTGTCCATCCTCAACCGTAAATATGCCCGGACCTATTCCAGCCTGGTGGTGGCTTTCTATCAGGATGCGGCCGCGGCCCTGTTCCTGTTCCCCTTTCTGTTTCTGCCGGGCCCGGCCCTCACCGTGCAGAATATGCTCTTGCTGGCCCTGCTGGGGATTGTGTTTACGGTGGTCGCCCATTCACTTTTCATCAAAGGGCTGTCCACCGTCAAGGCCCAGACGGCCAGCATTATCGCCAGCCTGGAACCCGTCTACGGCATCCTGGCCGCAGCGATTCTGCTGGCTGAAACACCGGCCCTGCGCGAACTGGCAGGCGGTGTCGTTATCCTGGGGGCCGCCCTGTATGCCACCTTAAGAAAAGAACCGGGAGGTTCGGATGGCACGTAACATCGATCCCAAGCGTTTTGGCCTGCACCATACCACCCGGTTGGAGCAGTCCGGTGAAAAACAGTTCACCCTGGTCATTGACCGCAAAAGCCGGATCATCATGAAAGATGGCAAGAACATATTGGCCAAAGCGGCCAGAATCCTGGAAAAGATCCCCGGCGCCGCGGTCCGCCTGAGAACCACCGCACCTGTTTGCAGTAAAACCAAGCATCTGCTCGAAGAACATAATGTGGAGTTGTGCCCATGAAGACGCAGGTAGAGTAAACATGCTGCGTCTGATATTAATCGGGTTGCTGGCCGGCCTGTTCTTCAGCTCGACCTTTATATTAAACCTGGTCATGAGCCTGGAAGGCGGGCACTGGATATGGAGCGCCAGCCTGCGCTATGGCTATATGATCCTTTTCCTGGTCGCCTGGTTTTTGATCTTCAAGAGCCCGGCAGCCCTGGTTGAAGTCCTGCGGGTATTTTTCCGGAACTGGATCTTCTGGACCCTGGCCGGCAGTATCGGCTTCGGGCTGTTTTACGCCCTGATCTGTTACAGTGCCGACCATGCGCCCGGCTGGGTGGTTGCCACCACCTGGCAATTTACCATTATCGCCACCCTGTTCGTCCTGCTGTTATTCGGTCGCCGGTTCCCAAGGAAAACCTGGCTTTTTTCCACCCTGGTTTTCAGCGGCGTTCTGATGGTCAACCTGGGCCAAGCGGAAAACACCGACTTGGCAAAACTGGCCGCCGGAGCCATCCCGGTCCTGATTGCGGCCTTATGTTACCCGCTCGGCAACCAGATGGTCTGGGAGGCTACCAACGGCAACCGGCGGCTGCCGGATGTCAGCAGCCCGGTTCTGGAAACGCCCTTTGCCCGGGTCCTGCTGATGTCGCTCGGATCGCTGCCGCTGTGGATCATTCTGATCGCTGTGGTAACCCCGGCACCGCCCTCCACCGGCCAGTTGCTCAACACGGCTCTGGTGGCGCTATTTTCAGGGGTGGTCGCCACCAGCCTGTTTTTGCAGGCCCGCAATCTTTCCAAAACCGCTGGGGAACTGGCTGCGGTTGACGCCACCCAGTCCAGCGAGGTATTATTCGCCCTGCTGGGTGAAATCGTGATCATTGGCGCGGAACTCCCGGATCTCGTTTCGCTGGTCGGCATCCTGATCACCTGTGCCGGCATCACTTTGTTTGTCTGGTTCCAGGATCAGACCTGAAGCATTCGTCAGGGATGAATGCTGCCGTTTTAAGTTTTACGTGTTAAGTGTTAAGAAAAACCAAAATGGACAAGCTCTGTAACGAAAAACTCAAACAGCTCATGCGGACCAACCTGGGCAGCTTTCAAGTCCGGACGCATTCGCATGCGGGTGTTCAAAGGGCGGCCGTGGCCCTGACCATCGTGGATGTAGCCCATGGATCCGACGACTATGGGCTGCCCAGTTTCAAGACGCGACAGCCGGATGCCGCTCTGATTCTTACCCGGCGCAGTACAAACCTGCGGAACCATTCGGGCCAGTGGGCCCTGCCCGGTGGGCGCCGGGATCAGAACGAAGATCCGGCCGGCACGGCCCTGCGGGAATTGTCCGAGGAAGTGGGCCTCGATCTGGCACCCGACCGGGTCATCGGCTACCTGGATGATTTCACAACCCGTTCCGGTTTTGTGATCACCCCGGTGGTCATCTGGGGCGGCGACCAGGTGGACCTGGTCGCCAACCCGGCTGAAGTCGCGTCCATTCACCGGATTCCGCTGGTTGAATTCCTGCGCAAAGACGCCCCGCTGATCGAGAACAGCCCGGGCAGCAAAGCGCCCCTGCTGCTCATGCCGTTCGAAACACCTGCATTGCCGCCCCGACCGCGGCAATGCTTTATCAATTTCGGGAGGTGGCCCTGCTGGGGAGGCATACACGGGTGGCGCATTTTGAGCAGCCATCCTTTGCATGGAAGTGATACGAAGGGGTCAAGGGTTCAAGGGTAAAACCCACAAGGCATAGAGACCGTCATGCCGGACTTGATCCGGCATCCAGTTGCCTATAGCACTTCGGGATTTCTCATAGAAGACATCTTTATGCTATTGAACTAAAGCGTATTGATTAGAAGCCCGGTCTTTATAAGGTTTATGAGAATATTGGTTTGCGTGGGAGCGGCATCTTGCCGCGACTGATTGCCAGACTAATATTTAATCGCGGCAAGATGCCGCTCCCACAATCAAGTATAAAACAACCATGGCTCAATAGGAGACAATTCAATGGCGACCTTATTTGAAGAAACCACCATTAATGGCATGGCTTTGAAGAACAGGTTGGTGCGGTCGGCTACCTGGGAAGGGATGGCCGCTCCGGATGGCCGCCCCACACCTAAAATGAATGATTTCTATCGCGAACTGGCCGCCGGCGGGGTGGGACTCATTATCTCCGGTTTTGCCTTCGTTCAAGCGGATGGCAAGGCCCTGGCCGGCCAAATGGGCATCCACACAGATGACTTTGCCGACGACTACAAGGCCCTCACCAGTGCTGTCCATGCGGCCGGCGGACAAGTAGTGGCCCAGATCGTTCATGCCGGCGGCCAGACCATGAGCGAAACCATCGGCCAAAAACCGCTGGCCCCCTCCGCGGTCGAGGTCGACCAATTCCAGGAAACACCGGCTGAGCTGACCAAAGAACAGATCAAGCAGATTGTGGAAGCTTTCGGAGAAGGCGCTCGCCGGGCCAGGGACTGGGGATTTGATGGTGTCCAGTTCCATGGTGCCCACGGTTACCTGATCAACCAGTTCCTGTCGCCGCTGACCAACCAAAGGCTGGATGAATACGGCGGCAGTATTGAAAAGCGTATCCGTTTTCTGATGGAAGTCTACCGCGCGGTCCGCGCGCAAGTGGGCCCAGATTATCCAGTGATGATCAAACTCAATGCGTCGGACAACCTCAAGGGCGGCTTGACGGCCCGGGACTCGGACTATGCCGCCCGCCGTCTGTCTGAAGCCGGTATCGATGCGGTGGAAGTCTCGGCGGGCACACCGGCCTCCGGAAAAAGGAACCCGGCCCGCCAGAAAATCATCAACCCGGATAAAGAGGCCTACAACCTCGATCTGGCCCGGATGGTAAAAGGCGCGGTCAGCTGCCCGGTAATCGTGGTGGGTGGGTACCGCTCCCATGCGGTTGCTGAAAAGACCGTGGCCGAAGAGATGATGGACTATGTCTCCATGTCCCGCCCATTGATCAACGACCCGGGACTGCCGGCCCGCTGGCAGGCCGGTGACCACGACTCGTCCGGCTGTATCTCGTGTAACGCTTGTTTCGGCCCCGGACTGCAGGAGGGCGGGATCTACTGTGTGGTCAAAAAGAAACTGCAGGCTAAAACGGCCAAAACCGAATAAGGTGTGGTTATAAAAAATAAAACCAGTGCAGCGTACAGAGCCGGTAATTTGCATGGTTTCCCGACTTCGCGGGACTGTCTGTCTGTCTTGATATCTCTTTAAGAAGGACGTCTCTGCGCGCGAATACCGGCTTGAGACGTCATAAGTATATGAAGGTACAGGTTGTCATCGCCGGCTGGGGCCAGGTTATACAGCCCAAAGAGCAGGTTGAAAATTTAACCGACCCTCTGGGTCTGATGGCCGCGGCTGCTCAAAAAGCCGCTGAGTCTGCCGGTACCCGTGGAATCCTGCCCCGGCTGGACGGTATTATGGTGGTCAGGCCCATGAGCACCCACTACCCTGACGCGGCCGGCCAACTGGCTGCCGAAATCGGGGCTGCTCCGCGTTTTACCGCTGTTTCCAAAATCGGGGGGAATTCGCCGCAATCTCTGGTAAACCGGGCGGCCGGCATGCTCGCCCGGGGGGAACTGGAGACGGTCCTGATCGCCGGTGCGGAAGCCTACTATCCCCGTGCGGGAAGACCGCTTTTTTCCGGCAATGCTTTATTCCAGGGACTGCCCGCAGACTACGCCAGCGATGACACCATCGGCAGTACCGACCTGGAGCAACGTCACGGCATCGCTCAGCCTCTGCACGGTTTTCCACTTTTCGAAACGGCTCTGTGGGCCGCGTCCGGCCTGTCCCGCGAAGCCTATCTGCAAAAGATCGGTGACCTCTGGTCAACCTTCAGTGCAGTTGCCGCCCGGCACCCGCAGGCGTGGACGACCGCCCGGCGCTCAGCAAAGGATATCGGCACGCCCAGCGCATCCAATCGATTTATTGCCCTGCCCTATACCAAGTATATGAATCCGCTGGTAACCGTCGATCAGGGCGCCGCCACCCTCCTGACCACCAGGGACAAAGCCGCTGCGCTGGCCCGGCCCGGCAAACGCCGGGTTTACTTTCGCGGTGGCGGCTATGCCGAGGACCGCCAGCGTTTTCTGATCCAAAAAAGCGATTTCACATCGAGCCCTCCGCTGAAAGCAGCCGTGGACAAGGCCTTGCAAAGATCAGGTCTCACGGGGCAAGACATCGACTGCTTCGATCTATACAGTTGTTTCCCCTGCGCAGTCGCCATCGCCCGACGCGAATTGGGCCTGGCCGAGGATGATCCGCGGCCGCTGACACTTACCGGCGGACTGGGATTCTTTGGGGGTCCGGGCAACAACTACAGTCTGCATGCCATCGCCACCCTGGCGGAAAGCATCTCGCTCGGGAAGACGGAAACCGGATTGGTCACCTCGCTGGGCTGGTTCCTGCACAAACACGCGGCCGGTGTTTACAGCGGCGAGCCAGGGGAAGCTGATTTGGAGAGTCATGACCTGGCCGATGGGAAAGATTGGCTGGTGGGGGCCGGCCCAGTCGATATTATAGACCGTGTCTCCGGACCGGGTCGGGTCGAAACCTACACCGTCAAGTTTTCGCGGGACGGTCAACCGGAAGCAGCCATCCTGTATGGCAGAACCGACGCCGGCCTTCGGTTTGTCGCCCAAACAGTATCCGACCAGGATACGTTAAGCCAACTGGTAACCCAAAACCAGGTAGGCCGCCGGGTGGTGGTCAAATATCATGCGCGGAAAAGAATGAATATGGACCAGCTGCAGTAAACGACCCTAGGCCGCCGGGGTCGGTTTGACCGTTGTCGCCGAAATCGATTTGAGGGGATATTTACCGGATATATCCTGGTAAAATGAGCGAATGGTGCTCATGTCGGCCTCGATATCGCCGGTAGGATGCAGCACCGACCCGATGCCGCCGATCTTCTTTTTGTAATCGAGAAACCCCATGGCGATGGGAACCCCGGCACCAAGGGCAATATGGTAGAACCCGGTCTTCCAGTTGAGCACCCGTTTGCGGGTGCCGGCCGGCGGCACGGTGAGGACCAATTTTTCGCTTATAGCAAACTGGTCAATGGATTGGGCGACCACATTGTTCGCTTTGGACCGGTCGATGGGAATCCCGCCCAGCCACTTGAAGAGACGGCCGAATGGCCAGCGAAAAATCGCATCCTTGCCCATCCAGTACACCTTGGCCCGCAGGGCAAACGCAACGAAAAGCATATAGGGCAGATCCCAATTGGAGGCATGGGGGGCCGCAATCAACACCATTTTAGGCGCTTCGGGGAGGCGACCCGATGTGCGCCAGCCGTTAAGCCATAAAAACAAAAACGCAAACCAGCGCACCAGTGTCCGCACGATCGGTGTATCAAAAATGGTGTAGTTCAATATTCATCCCCCGCAGGCAGCAGTTTACGCCCAATAAAAAAGACCCGGTGGGCAACCGGGTCCTTGACTTATGCATACTATATCAGTCAAATAGCCTGCTGAACGCCGTTACTATCGGGAAATGTTGGAAAAATGTAAAGTCGGCAACCTGGTTTTACAAAACTTTTACACTCTATCCGCCAATCAGTAGCGCGGACAGATGGTTCCGTTCAAAATATTGGTTCAAAAGAAAGTTTCGGCGGCCCCCTATTGAAGTTTCCCCAATTAGCCGTTATAAAATCTCTCGCTAAGATAACCAAAAGGAGGACTACCATGGCAGATATGGACGGATTGACTGAAGGTAAAAATTATCATCTTGATAAACCGCAGGAAACAGAGGGATTTTTCCTGAAAGGCTGCGGCAGCCTGGACTGGGGCATGAAAAACCGGCTGGCCCGGATATTCAATCCCAAATCGGGCCGTACGGTAATGCTGGCTATCGATCACGGCTATTTCCAGGGCCCGACCACCGGCCTGGAAAGGGTGGATGTCAACATCATGCCCATCGCGCCCTATGCCGATACACTCATGCTGACCCGCGGTATCCTGCGCAGCGTGGTACCGGCATCCTATACCAAGCCGATTGTGCTCCGGGTTACCGGCGGAACCAGTATCCTCAAGGAGTTGTCCAACGAGGAAATCGCGGTCAGCATCGAGGAGTCGATCCGGCTGAACGTCTGTGCCATGGCCGTCCAGGTCTTTATCGGCGGCGAATACGAAAGACAGTCGATCATCAACATGACCAAAATGGTTGATATGGGCAACCGCTACGGGATTCCCACCCTGGCCGTTACGGCCGTAGGCAAGGACATGGCCCGGGATGCCCGCTATTTTCGCCTGGCTACCCGGATCTGTGCCGAACTGGGAGCCACCTACATCAAGTCCTATTACATCGAGGAGGGCTTTGAGACAGTCACCTCTTCCTGCCCGGTACCCATCGTCATGGCCGGCGGCAAGAAGATTCCCGAACTGGACGCGCTGACCATGGCCTACAACGCGGTGCAGCAAGGCGCTGCCGGGGTGGACATGGGCCGCAATATCTTCCAGTCCGAATCCCCCATCGCCATGCTCAAAGCCATTAAGGCCGTTGTGCATGAGGAAGAAACCCCGGAAAAAGCCCTTGATCTTTACAATACGATCAAGAGTGAAGGTTGAAGATTGAAGGCCAGGTCTCTAAGGAAGAATACATATGCGCATCGCCGTCTGGTACAACAACCGGGATATCCGTATCGAAGAAGTTGATCAACCGGTGCCCGGTCCTGGAGAAATGCTGGTCAGAATCGACGCCTGCGGCATTTGCGGCAGTGATATCGTTGAATGGTACCGGTTGCCCCGCGCCCCGCTGGTGCCCGGACACGAGATCGGTGGGGAGGTAGTTGCAATCGATACCGCTGTGGAGAACTTCGCGCCGGGTGATCGGGTTTTCATTGCTCCCAAAATTCCATGCATGCAGTGTGACTATTGTAAAAAAGAGCACTACCCGGCCTGCTCGAATGTGAAAGAACGACTGCCCGGCGGATTCGCTGAACACATCCTGGTACCGGCCAAACTGGTCGCAGGCGGCACGTACCGCTTGCCGGACACCGTCTCCGCTGACCAGAGTACTTTCATAGAACCGCTGGCCTGTGTGGTAAGAGCACAAAATCTGGCCGGTCTGGCGGCCCCGCAAACGGTTTTGATTTTCGGCTGCGGCATGTCCGGACTGCTGCATATCAAACTGGCCAAGTCAAAGGGCTGCCGGGTGGCCGCAGTCGATATCCGGCCGGAACGCCTTGAATACGCCTCGCGCTGCGGAGCCGATCTGATACTCAATGCCGCTGATGACGTACCGGCCAGGTTGTCGGCTGGAAACGGCGGCCTTGCCGATGTGGTCGTCCACTGCACATCAGCAATGTCTGCCATCGAACAGGCCTGGCAATGTGTTGACAAGGGCGGCCGCATTGTTTTTTTTGCGGTGCCCGATCCGGATAAAACCGTCACAATTCCGATCAATGCATTCTGGATGCAGGAGATATCCGTCCTGACGTCCTACTATTGCGGTCCTCCGGATATTGTATCGGCCATGGACATATTGGCATCCGGACACCTACAGGTGGACGACCTCATTCCCACCGCCTGCCCCTGGCTGAAATTGCCCAGGGATTTAAACTGGTGCTGGACGGCAAGGAATCAGTTAAGGTCATAATTCACCCCAACAAGTAATTTGAAATCGGGATCGGGTTCGGGTTCGAAAAGTAAAGACAACACCATGTCTCGCGCAGAGACGCGGAGGCGCAGAGAAAACCAAAAACCAGATTTTTGTCGCACTATCGTGCGAATAGCCACTTCAAGGTCCTTTGGGTTTTAATCCCGCGTAGCGGGATAATAATGGTGGTCTTCTCTGCGCCTCCGCGTCTCTGCGCGAGAATAATGCTCTTACGGCACATCCTAATATCGCCGCCCGCCGTGAAACGGGACAGGCTCCCGAATAGTGGGACAAGTTTGACCCTGAGGACCAGGTTTTAAAGGATTGAATAAACTCTTCTTTAAAATCCGAATTCGATTTCGATAAATGAGAGACAATTGATAATTATGACAACCTTCAAACACACAGCCCTGGTATGTCGCAGCGAAAACAATGCAGATAGGTTTTATAAGGAGCTACTGGGTCTGGAAAAAGCTGCACCCAAAATTTTACCGGCAGACCTGTCGCAGGCCATCTTCGGCGTAGACTCAGAGCTGACGATCATCAATTACACCGGTGATGATATGCACTTCGAAATTTTCATTGCCGCCAATCCTCAGGACAACGTCCCAAAGATTGAACATACCTGCATCGAAGTAGCATCGCGCGGCAAGTTGATAGAAAATTGCGGGGAACTCAACATCACCGTCAAACAGGTGCCAAAAGGGAATAAAACTCTGCTTTTTGTGCTAGATCTTGACGGGAATTTGTTTGAAGTTAAAAGTCGTTCAGATTAACGGTGCAAAACTATGTGATTTCGAAGAACTCTAATCGAAATCGCTATCGAAATCGGGATCGGGTTCGAAAAGTGATAATCTATTTAAAAATCCGATTTCGATCCCGATAGCGATTTCGAATTCGATATGGCCGGCATTAGCTGATGGAAAGTGATAAGCATATGCAGCCTCCCATAGCAATTATCGGCATCGGCCAACTGGGCGGGGTCTTCGCGCAAGCATTTTTGAGTGCCGGGCACCCGGTGTATCCCGTAACCCGGGGAATACCCCTGAACCAGACCCTGGAACAGATTCCCCATCCTGCGTTGACGCTGGTAGCGGTGGGCGAAAAAGACCTGCCGGCCATACTGCAGGAGTTGCGGCCTGACAAACGGTCCGCCCTGGGACTACTGCAAAATGAGCTGCTCCCCGACACCTGGCTTTCAAACGGAGTGACCGACCCGACGGTCATCTCGGTCTGGTTCGAGAAGAAAAAGGGCATGGACGTTAAAGTCCTACGCCCCTCCCCGCTGTTCGGGCCTCAGATGGAAGTGATGGCCGCTGCCCTGGAAGGCATTGGGATACCCTGCCGGCGACTTGCTTCGTTTGATGAACTGCTGTTGGAACTGGTCGTGAAGAACGTCTTTGTCTACATGATCAATATCTGCGGTTTGAAAACCGGCGGTACCACCGGCAAGCTCTGGGCAGAACATAACGAGCTCGCCCAGCGGGTGGCTGCCGAAATAATCGACCTGCAGGAAGCCATCACGGAAACAAGCTTTTCACGCCGCAAGCTCATGGATGGTGTCGCTGAAGGGGTCGCCGGGGACCCGGAACACAAGTGCATGGGCCGCAGCGCACCCGCCCGCCTGACCCGTTTTCTTACCATGGCGGATCAGGCCGGCATCGCGGCAGTAGCCATCCGCGCTATCCAGGAAGAGATTAAAGAAATTCGATCCTGATGAAAAGTTAGAATGTTTTTTACAGTAACCAGCAAATCGAATCGTTTTTCTATTCTGTCATTCTGAGGAGCAAAGCGACGAAGAATCTCAAACCATACCTGGAAGGGACTCTCCCGGCCGTCGTAGCTGAGCTACTAAGGCGGAGTCGGCTCGCAGCGCTCAGAGTGACAAAAAGAAAGTGAAGGGGGAAAGGGTGGCAGTCGGTTGGGCTAAAGACGGGGCGGTACAGGAGCAAATAGATGCCAGTGTGTCCGATGCCGTGAAACAGGCCCGGAGCAAACTGCCCGCAGGCGAGGGTACCACCCACTGCCTGGAATGCGAGGAGGCAATTCCTGAAGCCCGCCGCAAAGCCATCCCCGGGGTCCGCTTATGCATAGATTGCCAAGCCGTACTTGAAAAACACCAGAATGACAGCAGCGGCTTCAACCGCCGCGGAAGCAAGGACAGTCAATTAAAGTAATGAAAGTAGGAGGCGGCTGCCTCAACGGAAAAAAGACCATTGCCCGGATTATCGACCTCATTGCCCAGCGCGGACGCGGCCACGTTTTCGTGGTCTCGGCCCTGAACGGCATCACCGACTTTCTGATTGAGTCCATGGATGCCGCCCTGGCCGACGAGGCCAACATCGCGAAAATCATCAGTCGCCTGAAAGCCCGGCATGACCTGGTGGCCCGCCACCTGATCCGCAGGCCGAAAGAGGCCAAGGGCTTCAGCCAGGACCTCGCAAAAACCCTTTCCAAACTCGAACGGCTATACTACGGCCTGAATTTTACCGGGAAAGTTTCACCGCGCCTGCGTGACGCAATCGTCAGTTTTGGAGAGCGCTTTTCGGCCCAGCTTTTGACGGCCATATTGAGCAGTCGGGGCATACCGACCTCCTACCATATGCCGCAACAGGTCGGCATGCTTACCGATGGCAAATTCGGCGACGCGACCGCCAATATCCCGGCCACGGCCCGGAATTTCAAAAAAAATCTGGCGCCTGTCCTCGGGAACAAGAAGATCCTGTTCATACCCGGCTTTTACGGGGTCAGCAAAAACGGGGACATTACCACCTTCGGGCGCGGGGGCAGCGATTACAGTGCCGCAGTGGTAGCCGCAGCGCTAAAAGCTGAGATCCTGGAAATCTGGAAGGACGTGGACGGGTTCATGAGTGCGGACCCCAAACTGGTGCCCTGCACGGAATTGATACCGATCCTGTCCTACGAGGAAGCCTCGGAACTGGCCTACTTCGGAGCCCGGATCCTGCACCCGCGTTGTGTGGAACCGGTGCGCACCCGCAAACTGAACATCACCATTAAAAACACCCTGAACCCGGATGCTGAGGGTAGTTTGATTACCGCCCGGAGTCCCCGCTTGAAGACGGTCATTAAAAGTGTGGCGCACGATTGCAACATCGGCATCTTGAAGGTCCATGCAGCGGGTGTGGGCGCCCGCCCCGGCATCCTGGCGGAAGTGGCCACCTGTATCACCAATAACGGCATCAACATCAAGGCGGTGGTCACCTCCCAGACCTGCATCAGCCTCCTGTTGGCCGGCGAAGACCTGTCGCCGGGCGTCGCCGCCCTGAAAACCCTGCGCCCGAAACCCTTTCGGCGGCTGGAACCGGTTGAGGATATTGCCCTGATCAGTATTGTGGGCGAAGGGCTCTTAAGGCAGAAAGGAATCGCGGCGCACTGTTTTGCAGCGGTTGCCGAGGACGGCGTCAACGTGGAGATGATCTCGTTCGGCCCCTCCCGGGCGGCGCTCTACTTTTTGACCAAAAAGTCCAACCTTAAAAAGGCCGTCAATGCCATCCATGGTCGCTTTTTCACTTGTAGTTGACCCTGGCGCGCATCTATCGCTATAGTAAAAGCATATGGATAATAGGCTCAAAGACGCCTACGATGCCCTCATGGCCCTGGGATTCGGCAACTACGAAGCCAAGGCCTACTGCGCTTTGCTGACCCGGTCGCCCGCCAACGGGTACCAGGTGGCCCAGGCCAGCGGCATCCCGCGCGCCAAGATATATGAATGCCTGCAGCGACTCGTTTCCCGGGGCGCCGCCATCCAGGTGGAAAGCCAGGATAGCGCTGCCCGCCTGTTTGCACCCACGGACCCTAAAGAGTTGCTCAACAATATCGCCGGCGGCCTGGAGGCATCCATGGACCGGGCCCGCGATGCGCTCAAGCATTTCGAAGACTCTCCCCGCATGGTTGAAGTGCTCTGGCGGATAACATCCCGACAGGACCTGGTTGACCGCGGACTCAAACTCACCAATGATGCGCACAAAACCCTGCACGCGGCCATCTGGACGGAAGAATTTGCCAAGCTTCTGCCCAATCTGCTGGCCGCCGCCGAACGCGGTCTGCGCATCGCCCTGGTACTCTACGATCCACATCCCGGCCTGGCTGAATTGCAAAAGCTTTGCCCGGGCGTTATCCAGCACAACCGCAGCAAGCGGCAGGCCATCCCGGTCATGGGCCGCCAGTTTGTCCTGGTGGCCGACATGGAACGCTGTATCACCGGCACGGTTTTTCCCAATAATGTGGTCGAAGGGGTGTTCACCATGAACCTGGGGCTGGTCAACCACGAAATCTACCTGGAACGGGTCATGGTGGCGGCCGGAGAGCCGATCACTGAAATATTCGGCAGTGATCTTGAAAGGTTGGACCCGTTTTCCCCGCCTGATACATCCACATCCTGAGTAGCAGAAATTTTGGCAACCGGAACCCGGCCGCCGCGCCTGTCGGGCGTCTCGTCCGGTGACGCTTGGAAAGCGAAGGCGGAAGCTCGTGGAGCGCAAGCTGGACCTTGAACCAAAATTTTTTTGAAATGGCTCCTGATAACAAACCGTTGCTTTACGGAAAATGAACTGATAGTTCCTGGAGCATGAACGAGTATCAAACAGAACAACTGGAAACGCTTCGCATGATCCGGCACCAACTGGATTCCACGGCACCGCCTGAAATAAAAAAATTAACGGCGGAACTCACCGATTACCTTGATTTTCGATCTCAGGTTACTTCTTTTTTGGAAACACATTTCAGCAGAGTCTGCACGGAAGCCTGTTATAAAAACAAACGCAGTGCTTGCTGCTCGAAAGATGGGATTATTGCTTTCTTTGGGGACGTGGCTGTCAAAGCCTGAACAAACTGGAGCAAGCCATTCAAAATCCTTTTTATGCCAACAAGTGCATTTTTCTATCCGAAAGTGGTTGTCTTTGGCATATCAAACCGATTGTCTGTGAAATGTTTCTTTGTGATGAGGTTGAACAAAAGGCGTTCACAGATAATCCGGACGCAAAAAACCAGTGGGAGGCATTCCAGACCTTGAAAAAGCGGTATACCTGGCCGGATAAAACTGTTCTGTTTGAAACCCTGGAAAGCTATTTTATACAAAAAGGATATAAGTCTCCCCTCATGTATATTCACTACAGCCCGGGCCTCTTACGAATCAAACAAAACCGGGATAGGCACAAAAAGTAAAAAATCGTTCGCAACTGCCCTCATACTTGGATCAGGTCGCCTATACGCACCTCTCTGCAGGCCTAGACTGGAAACTCACAAAATCATGGCACCACAAAGCCGGCTTTATACCTCCCTGTCAATCAGGATTTTTTCCTTATGGACATGGGGTCTCGTAGCACCCGCCCGATCACTACCAAATTATACATATATTCAGGTACTTATGTAGATACAGCACCATTGCTTGAATACCGCCCGCCAGTTTTCCCTGGGTACATACCCATTGACAAATCCACCCCTAAACTTTTTAGTGACTACTATAGTAGTCACTAAACAAACGTCGGCCATAGGGAGCGTGCCATGCTGGATTTCAATTCTGATCTATACCATTTCGGACTTTCCCAGATACCGGACCAGACGATCATCGCAAATGAAGAGACGTTTGGCGCCCATCACTATGAAAGAATCGGCGTGGTCATCCGCCAGGCTCAGAATTGCTGGCTGACAGATGCCCATGGCAATCGGTATCTTGATTGCCTGGCCGCCTATTCAGCCGCCAATCCCGGTCACCACCATCCTAAAATTGTTTCGGCACTGACCAACGCGCTCACGGGGAATTATGGCAGTGTCATCTCCAACGTGGTCTATACCGACCCTTTAGGCGTGTTTCTGCGCAAGATGGCTGAATTCGTACCCCAGTTGGGAAAACGCTTCGGTGAAAACGGCAATAAGGTCCTGCCTAAAAACGGCGGTGTTGAATCAGTGGAAACCGCCATTAAAATGGCCCGCTACTACGGCTGGCGGAAAAAGGGCATCCCGGACGGAAAACAGGAGATTATCGTCTTCGACAACAACTTTCACGGGCGCATGATTACCGTGGTTTCTTTTTCCACCACCCCCAAATACCGGGACGGTTTCGGACCGCTGACCCCCGGATTCGTCCCCGTTGCTTACAATGACCTGGAACAGGTCAAAAAGGCTATCACCCCGAATACTTGCGGTATCCTCGTCGAACCCATGCAGGGCGAAGGCGGCATGCGCGTCCCGGACACCGGATTTTTAAAGGGGTTGCGGCGCCTGGCCGATGAACACGACCTGCTGCTGCTGTTTGATGAGATCCAGGTGGGCCTGGGCCGCAGCGGCAAGATGTTCTGCTTCGAACATGAAGGTATCGTACCCGATGGTCTGGTCTTGGGAAAAGCGCTTTCCGGCGGTCTTGTGCCGCTATCCGTATTTATCACCAACCGCAAGTTGATGGATATGGCTTTCAATATCGGATCGGACGGCTCCACCTTCGGCGGTTATCCCCTGGCCTGCGTGGCCGGCATCGCCGCCCTGGATATTTTAAAGGAAGAGTATCTCCCGGAACGCAGCGCTGAACAGGGACAAAAACTAATGGCGGAATTAGAAGATATTGCCTCGCGGTCGCCGCATATCAAGGAGGTTCGTGGGAAAGGCCTTTTTATCGGTATTGAAGTCAGGGAAGGCAACGCCATGAAGTTCTGTCGGCAGCTGCTTTCATTGGGGGTCCTGGCCAATGACAGCCATGGACATACTATCCGGATTTCACCGCCGCTGACCATCTCCGATGAAGAACTCGACTTCATGGTCTCCCGGCTGGAACAGGTGCTAATCGGCTAACTCGCCGCAAATCCGAATTAGAATTTTGAATTTGTTTCGGGTTTGCGGCGAAAACCTTGAGAACATTCCGTGCTTAGTATTTAACTCACCTGGGAAGAAAAAGCCGATCATGGCTGGTCAGGTAGGCCCTAATAGAAGCTATCTCAAAAAACGGATTTTGGTTCAAGGTCAAGGCGGGCGCTACATTCGAACCGGAGGTGCCAGCGAAGCCAATGCCTTGCGTGGTAAATACTATTGTATTTCGAGGATTTGAATTTGGCGCTCAACGCCGAGATAGGGCCAATCAGTCTTCGCTCTGCGAGCTACGCCTGACAAGAAGACTTTTTTGAGATAGCTTCTACTTGATTTTGTGTTCTTTGATCGACGACCGCTCGATGTCGATGATCTTGCTGCCGTTTAAATATTCAACCGTTTCGTAGCGGGTTATCCCCATTAATTTGCCGGCAATCTCCTTCATGCGCTCCACCTGGTTGACTATCTTCTTCAGGTAGTCAGCACCGGCAAATCCTTCCGGAACATCCAGCTGCAGGAGCTGGGAATACCCCATAATGCTCTGCAAGGGCTGGTTGAGCTCGTGACAAACGGCACCCGCCATCTCGAGGACGCCCTGCAGCCGCTCGAATTCAATCCGCTTGGCCTCTGTTTTGGCCCGCTCGGTGACATCCCGAACCAGCCCGCGAAATCCGACCGGATTCCCGTTCTCGTCCTTTGCCAGGGACACCACCATTTCAAGGTGGGCATTACGGCCATCCTTGCCAACCTGGAAGCGGGAAACCCGCGAGGGCTTGCCCGTCCGAAACACCTCATTGAAAACAGTATACATTTCCCGGGCTGTTTCCTCACAGGCGTATTCGCGGTTGTTCATTTCAAGAAGCGCCTCACGGTCAAACCCGGTGATCTTGCACATGGGATCGTTGACGAACGTAAGGTTGCCCTTCAGGTCCAGTTCGCAATAGCCTTCGTCGATACTGTCGAGAATGGTGCGATATTTCTTTTCACTGGCCTGCACGGCCTTTTCAGCCTCCTTGCGCGGCGTGATATCGATCAGGGACCCGATACTCTGGTCGGTACCGGGTATCATGCTGACCCGCAGGAGGATGTGCCGGGTTTCGCCATCGGCGTTAACGAAACGAAACTCGTACACATTGGGTGGTCCTGTATCCTCCTGACGGCGACGATAATGATAGGCTTTCATCCTTTCCCTGTCGTCCGGGTGCACAAAGCGTGTCCACTGCATCTTGCCTTCGATCGCCTGGCGCGGATATCCACTTAGTTCTTCAAACTGTCTGTTGACCATGGCGACAGTGGTATCCGCCTCCATGACCAGCAGGGCGGTGTTCGTATTTTCAAACACGGTTCGATACAGGGCATCACCGCGCGGATCATGCGGGTCAAAATCAACTGCTGCTGCCATACGCTCTTCCGAATTTCTCGCGACCGCCGCTTCCGTTCGTACTTTCAACATAAACACCTGAGTTATAATCGTTTCTTCAGTCAAGCCGGCTCTGTTTCAGTCGGCTGCGCATGCCTGGGCCTTACCCGTACACTAATCAGTCTTTAAAGCCCGCGGTTTTGCTCACTTTTCAGTTATATCGGATAAAGCCAGCCAAAACTTTATCGGTTTCCGGCGATAATCAGAAATCTATCCCGAATACCAGGGATAGGTTTCTATATTCAGCAACTCGTGGGGTGCTTTGAGGTGGGGTCGCGGGTCGGATATAATGGACGCAATTGCCGGAAAACCTTCTATACGGGGAGCAGGCCGTGAGGCTAGTTCTCGGCGAGCTTTATCCGGGCCGTCCGCCTGCCGACGGCAAGCAGTTTGTACCTCCGGCCGGACAATGTGAAGCGCTGTTTCGCTTTTTTCAAAGGAATCGCATAGTGGTAGGCAAACCCTTGATCCAATTGAGGTATCACCACATCTATCAAAACATTTCCATCCTGCCGCCCCCGATAGATCAGGCGGGTCTTGCCGACATCTGCAGGTTCGTCCAGGCGGAGAAGCACCTGGCTGCCGGGTTGTGCGGCGGCACTGGCCGCCGCCCGGTTCGTCATGGTCCGGTTTGACCAGGGATCAGCCGGATCGAGCGCCTCGGTAATCAGATAATAAACGACCCAGAGTAAAAAGAGCCGGGCGCGCCAATCGCTATTTCCGGTACGATACATACGCCCCTCCGCTCCTACCTGTCTATTACCCTTTTGGTGTATATGTCAACCCCTATGAGTGTTTTTACGAATACTATTCTATTTTTTAGGGCAATAATATCGCCTATAATTACCCATATGTACCCAAAACTCGGTAACGACAGAATTTGACCCCCGCCGGGTTTACATATGCCCAAAAGGGCGCTAAGGTCAGGTGCCATACAACGGTTCTGGGACCACATGCTGCCAAAATATGGGAGAGACCAATTCGATGCAGACAACAGAAGTATCCGATTATATTGTTAAATGGCTGAGCGACTATTGCGACCAGGCGGGAATGACCGGTTTTGTCGTGGGGGTCTCCGGAGGAACCGATTCCGCGGTCACTTCCACCTTGTGTGCGCTAACCGGAAAAAGCGTTCTGGCCCTCAACATGCCGATATACCAGGCCACGGATCAGGTGACCCTGGCATACGAGCATATCCGCTGGCTTGAAGCGAATTATGGCAACGTGCAGGGCATCGATATAAATCTGACCCCGGCTTTCAAATCCATTGAAGAGGCCCTGCCGACCGAAATTCAGGATGGCCTCTCCATGGCCAATTCCCGTTCCCGCCTGCGGATGCTGACGCTTTATGCGTTTTCCACCCATTACCGGATGCTGGTGGCCGGCACCGGCAACAAGGTGGAAGATTTCGGCGTCGGTTTCTATACAAAATACGGCGACGGCGGCGTGGACCTCTCCCCCATTGCCGATCTGGTTAAATCAGAAGTCTACCTGCTGGGTAGGGAACTCGGCATTCTGGAGAAAATCATCTCCGCCCCACCTACGGACGGGCTCTGGGAAGACGGACGGACGGATGAAAGCCAGATCGGTGCTTCCTACGATGAATTGGAATGGGCCATGTCCTACGACCCCGATTCACAGCCGGACCTGACCGCCCGCCAGAAAGAAGTGCTTGCTATCTACCTGAGCTATCACCGCGCCAACCGGCACAAAATGGTACCGATTCCGGTCTGCAAAATCCCGGACGATTTGAAGTGAAAACCCGGCCGCCCTTGATAGAACTACAGAACGTCACCGCGCGTGTCCGCAATATTCCCATCCTGGCAGAGACCTCCTGGAAAATTGAAGCCGGCAGCCAGTGGGCCGTCATCGGACCCAACGGCTCCGGGAAATCGACCTTGGTGGGCATTTTGACCGACAGTGTGCCGGTGATCAAGGGCCGGACTGTACGCACCTGTCCGCCGAATGCCGCGCAATCACTCTCCTTTGAGATGATCGACCGACTGATGGCCCGGGAAGAACGGCTGGAAGAAGCCCGCCACTTTGCCAACCGCCAGGAAGAGACCACCACGGCCCGGGCAATCATTGCGCCGGATGGAGCCGGTGACGACCAGGCGGAACTGGACCGCATCGCTCAAACGCTGGATATTCCCCATCTGCTGGACAGGAGTTTTGCATGCCTCTCCTCAGGAGAAATCCGCAAGGTGATGCTGGCCAGGGCCCTGTTCGCGCAACCACAGCTTTTGATTCTGGACGAGCCTTACGAAGGCCTCGATACCGCTGCGGCTGAAAAGCTATCCCAACTACTGCCCCATCTCATGCAAAACGGTACCAGCGTCGTATTGGTAACCCACCAGCTCAACCGCATCAGCCGGCACTTTACCCATGTCCTGTGTGTAAAATCCGGCCGGGTCTTTGCACAGGGACCCCGGGAAGAGATTCTGGTACCGGAAATGATAGCAGACTTGTACGATAACCGGCCAACCGCTGTACCGGTTGCAATAGAGCCCGCCCCTGAGGCAGTGAACGGCGAAGATCCGGAATTGATTTGTCTGGAGAACACGACGGTTGCGTACGGGGAAAAGGTCATCCTGGATCGGCTGAACTGGACCTTTCGCGAGGGAGAACACTGGGCAGTCCTGGGGCCGAACGGTTCCGGCAAATCCACCCTGGTCAAACTCATTACCGGCGACCACCCCCAGGCCTACGCCAATCGCATTCGCCTGTTCGGACGGCCGCGCGGTTCCGGAGAAAGCATCTGGGATATCAAAAAGCAGATCGGCCTGGTTTCGGCGGAATTGCAGCTGCGGTACCGCAAAGGCACCCGGGTTATCGATGTCATTCGATCCGGATTTTTCGATTCGGTCGGCATATATCGGTGTTGTAGCGGGGAACAGTGCCGGGCAGCGGATAGATGGCTGGAGACTGTTGATCTGGCTGCCAAACGGGAAACGCCTTTTGACCAACTATCATATGGGGAAAGACGACTGGGCCTGCTGGCCCGCGCCATGGTAAAGACACCGCGACTGCTGGTCATGGATGAACCCTGCCAGGGACTGGACACGGAAAACCGCGCCCGGATTCTTGCGATCGTAGCACAGCTTTGCAGTCAAACTGCCACCCACCTGTTGTATATCACCCACTTGCCTGAAGAGATTCCGTGGGCCATCACGCGGATTCTCCGTCTGGGCTAAATAATAATTGTCAGTAAATAGAAAAGGCACGGAATATTTCAGATAATCTGTGCCTTTATTCTGAAAATAGAACTGAGGACTAATGGTCGCTATTATGCAGTTTCGATGCTGGGTGGACGATTGTGGTTTGTCGGAGACGTCACAAGGTTTTTGACTTAGTCTTTAACATCTTGGGTGGTTCTCTGTTTGTCGCCTTTTGAGCTCCTGAATTTATCGACAATTCCAGGGATAGAATCAATAAGTCCTTCAACTCTACCGGGTTTTGTCGGTAGAAATGAGATTTTGTCTTCATCAATTATGATAAATCCAATTGGTTCAACCCTTGCTCCACCGGCGCCACCACCAGCAAAACCGCCCCGCTTGTCGTTCTCCTCTCCTTCTCCTCCACCAACACCAAATCCTACCATTATTCGCGACACAGGGATTACCATCTTGTTATCAAGGGTCAGGGATCACCAACTACGGTTTTTGTAGATGCTATAGCCTTGAGTTCGCCTATTATCGAAGATAGGGTTTCTTTAAGTTGCGCGGACATTGTAGCCTCCTTTTTTAGTCTTTATAAATGCGCGGGCAATGTTAAGCATTGGCAAGCTGAATGCTAAGGGCAGCGCCACACCCAGGACACTGTAAATACGAAAAATTGCTTGAGCATTCAAATTCAAGTTTGTCGAATCTGCCATCATATCGGGGCAGTAAACAAGTGTGACCCTTTTTCCAAAAACCGGCCTGACTGTTGCGATTGCCCCGAATATCATACCTGTAATGTCAGGTGATCCAAATCCGCCTTGCAGAAAAATATTCATGGAACAATGCTTCGAATTTCTAAAGGCTTTAAAAAGCCGGCAACCCAAATAGAGCACCCGTTTGGCTGCTTTGAATTCTTTAAAAAACAGACGTTCTAAATCAATTTGGCCGCTTTTTTGCCTTCTTCCGGATTTTTCAAGTTTAAAAGCAAATGGAAATAATTCTATCCTCATATCACTCGACAGCGAGCTGTCTACTCTAAAGGTTATTCTGACAGGCGCTACGATTATATATGAAATTATAAATATTATGACAGTGGCCAATAGTAGTAACATCAGGTAATAATATGATCCTCTATCGTGATGGCCATAAAGAAGAGTCAACCAGTGCAGATTATCCTAAAATGGCTTTGAGATCCTCTTCTGCCGAGGAAATCGGTTTAATGTCAAAGTTCCGTACCAGTGTGTCCAGTACATTCGGTGTCATAAAAGCAGGCAAAGAAGGCCCCAGGCGGATGCCCTTGATGCCGAAATAAATCAGCGCCAGCAGTAGGCATACTGCTTTTTGCTCATACCAAGAAATAATGAGCGATAAGGGCAACTCATTTACATCCACATCGAATGTCGTTTCAGCTTTCACTATATATGCGTTACGATCTGCCGGTACCTTTCCATGACCTGGCTCATAACCGGTTCAAGCTCATCGGGCTGTAGGATCAGCAGATCGCCCGGTTCCACCTTGGAGAAAATGTAATCCACAGCCAGATCCGGCTCCGGAAAGATTTCGATATTATCATTTGGAAAGCCGCCTTCGAGCAGTCCCTCGAGGACCAGTTGCGGGGTTTCACCCGCAGGTCTGCTGCGCGGATCGAAATCCACCAATACAATGTAGTCGTATACCTTCGCCAGTGCCTTACCGTATTCAATAATCTGCTCTATTGTCCGGTTGCCCGTTCCGTGACATAAACCAAGCTTTCGGCCTTGAGACAGACGCGGTAATAATCTGGCCATGGCACGGGCTGAATCCGGGTTATGGCCATAATCCACCAGAACCTTGAATTCTTTGAAATCGAACAAATTCATTCTGCCCTGGTTTTGAGTCGCTGAAGGATAAAATGTCGTAACACCATTTCGAATTTGCTCCGTAGGCAGATTCAAGCCATGCAGCGCACCGATGGCGGCGAGGGCATTGGCAATATTAAAATCAACGATACCTCCAAAGGTAATGGGGATTTCGTCAACGGTGCAGACAATAATATCCAAGCCGCGATCTCTAATAATGACATCGCGTTTATCCAAGGTAACAACGGTGCCCCCCTTCAGGATATGCGCTAAAAGTTTCGGATTTTCCGGATCTGCGGAGAATAGAATTATAGCTCCGCGCGCCCGCCCAATGACGTCCATGGTCATGCTGTCATCCGCGTTCAAAACAGAAGAGCCTGAATTTTTGACAATTTCCACTACCGTCGACTTTACAAGACTCAGGTCTTCCCGGGATTCGATCCACTCGGTCCCGATATGGTCGCTGCCAATATTCAGCAAAACGCCGACATCAACCTCATCAACCCCGACACCTCGTCGTATAATCCCTCCTCGGGCAACCTCTAAAACAATGTGGTCTACAGTTGGTTCTCTGACGACAATCCCGGCACCTTCCGGGCCACTGTAATCCCCTGTCAAAACCGGGTTCCCATCAATCAAAATACCGGTAGTGCATGCCAGCCCTACGATTTTTCCTGAATATTTTAGCGTATGGGCAATTAATTTACTGGTCGTTGTCTTGCCACTTGTGCCGGTCACAGCCAAAACGGGAATTTCTGTGTAACCCTCCGGAAAAAGCATATCCACTAAAGGTTTCGCAACATTTCTGGGTTGGCCATTCGTCGGCTCTAAGTGCATTCTGAATCCCGGTGCGGCATTTACTTCAACCACTTTTATGCCAGATTGATCTATGGAAAGCGATATGTCTTTTGCCAAGGCATCTACACCCACGCAATCCAATCCAACGATCCGGGCGGCCCGTTCAGCCATCAAGCGAATATCGGGGCTTACCTCATCGGTTGCGTCGGTTGCAGTACCCCCTTGGCTGAGATTGGCCGTTGCTTTTAGATAGACTTGTTCGTTTTCTACTGGTACGGAGTCCGGAGAAAGCTCTTTAAGGGCTAAGAGTCTTTCAGTCATTTCATCGATTTCAATTTGTGTTAGAACTTTTTCATGCCCAAATCCACGCAGAGGATCTGAATTGATTTTTTGAATAAGATCTTTGATGGAGGATTTTCCATCACCAATAATATGAGCCGGTTCACGCTTGGCAGCGGCAATGAATTTTCCGTCTATTACTAAAAAACGAAAATCCCGTCAATATACTCTTCAACAATCACATCACGGTGATAAGCTTGAGCCGCTTTAAAAGCCTTTTTTAATTGATCCAAATTGGTAATATTGACCGTAGACCCGTTACCGTGATTTCCCACCTCCGGTTTTACAACGACAGGTGCGCCTATTGCATTGAAAACGGTTAAAGCCTCTTTTGGGGTTGAAACCTTCTGGCCATTTGGAACCGGAATGCCGGATCTCTTCAAATACGTCTTCGCCCTTGTTTTTTCATCGGCAGTTTCAACGGCAATGGCCGAAGTATGAGAGGTTATGGAAGCCTGTATCTGTTTTTGGCTGGCGCCATACCCCAACTGGATATGGCTGTTGTCGTTTAGCCGGATAAAAGGGATGCCTCTATATTGGGCCTCTTTCACAATACTCCAGGTAGTGGGTCCCAACATATGATTTTCACGCAGAACCTTGAGCTCTGCAATAGCCCGGCTGACATCAAAACTCTTTTCCTGTGCGACCGCCTCGAAAAGCGAAACGGCTTCTTTTGCGGCTTTTAATCCTGCAGATTCTACAAGGTACCGGAAAACCACAATATAGAATCCCTTTTTTGATGTATCCAGTGTTTTCCCGTATCCGACTTCCATTCCTGCCAGGCATTTCATCTCAATGGCAATGTGCTCTATAATATGGCCGGCCCAGGTTCCTTTTTGAAGTCTCTGGATAAAGCCGCCGGGCTTTCCAATGGAACATTCGTGCTCTTGAAGACTTGGCATGAGTGCCACCAGGCGATCCGAAAATCCATCCAGCTTGTCGGAAGGCTGATTTTCGTAATTATTGATGTCCAGAACCATGAAAATGGCCGTATGGCGCGTGTGACGATTCGGTCCACGCAATGCTCTTAACTCTTTTATCTCAATCATCCATGTTCCCCTGATTCTTTTTGTACTGGCATTAAAAACCGTCTTTTCTTAAAATTGTATCCATAGCCATTGACCAAAGAGTGGATGCGAATATTTTCAACGGCGATGGGTCCTCCCGGTTCAATATCCATGATGTTGGAATACGCGATGTCGCTGCCGCCAACAATAATGACCTGTCCGGTACCAATACTCTCGACAGTCCCATCCCCCTTTAGGACAACACCTGAATCTTCACCAATGCCGATCCCTATACACGACGGGTTTGTCGTGACAACCTGAACCAGGCGGCCGATGCGCCCCCTGGCCATAAAATGGGTGTCAAAGATAAGGTTTTCGACGAACCCAAAACCAGATGTGGTGTGGACTCTTCCTTTGAACAGTCCTTCTTCACTTTTGCCTTCATAAATCATGGTATCTGAGAATACGGCGGCGCCGGCACTGGTCCCGGCGACAAGGGCGCCGTCTTCAAGACGATTTTGGATGGCCCTAAGTATTTTTGACCCACCCAGAATGGTCGTCAAGCGCAACTGATCGCCACCGGCCAGAAATATCAGATCAACCTTCTCGACCTTTTTCGCAAGCGCGCTGTCATTTGCATGCCCCCTGTTTTTGATGATTAATATATCGATGCTGGCTGCCCCTAAGGTAGAAAATACCCGGTGGTATTCTTTGCCTCGCTTTTCGGGCTCCGAACTGGCCGTGGTGATGACACAGGCAGCATAGTCGGCCTTGCCGATTTCCTGGACAACGCGTTTAAGGACAGCCTGTTCATCTACCTTGTCTTCATTTCCACCGATAGCAATGAGGCGTCCTCGAAATCTGGGTTTCAATGCCATGATCATGTAGTGGTCCAGTAAAAACGGACACGGTTTTAAGCAGCATTGTTTAATTGTTCTTTTTCATAATTAATCGGGCTGAGATATCCCAGCGTCGAATGTAGCCGCATCGCATTGTAGAAGCCGATGTAG
>Ga0209783_1000104_pt1 | contig 34302 bp, 33 predicted proteins | sample WorMetfiPIANOSA1_FD_187395 | JGI IMG/M metagenome (GOLD analysis project Ga0209783, IMG submission 187395) | Marine gutless worms symbiont microbial communities from Max Planck institute for Marine Microbiology, Germany - Olavius filocauda... | ecosystem: Host-associated > Annelida > Digestive... | reverse complement strand
CCAGGCTGATAGCATCATCCTTGAACCCTTGGGTGAAACTCCGTCTGGTTTTTTGAGTACTCATTGGACACCTCGCTTTCTGATATTTCGTTCTTAGCAAAGTGTCCGTTTCTTTTAAACCACATCAAACGGACTATTGCACTGTTGCTGAATTGGCTGAAATAATATTGGGTTTTGTCTAAACACTTAACACATAAAACCTAAAACAAGGGCTCTACTCCAAGATATCTTTCAGCTCCGCCTTAATGGCATTCAAATGCTGCCCGGTCCATTCAGCCGCTGCCTCGCTATCACCAGCTTTGATAGCAGTCACGATTTTTTCGGCTGTTTCGATCGAGATTTCCCGGTACCCCGGCGAGAGCCGGGTCGTCCGTAGTCGCAGGTGGTGAGCCACCACCTTGTTGAGAATCAGGCGTGTCAGCTCGCATAAGATCTGGTTTTCGGAAGCCTCGGCTAAAGCCTGGTGAAAGTGGATGTCGGCCTCAAGAAAGCTCTCGTAGGCCTCCCCGCACTGCCGCATGTCTTGGATAGCGTTTTCCAGGCGGCGTATTTTTTGGCCTTCCGCCCTCTCAGCGGCCAGCCCGGCGGAACGGCCCTCCAACAGTTCGCGCACATCCATGAGGTCCAGGATGCTGCCGGCTTTCAACGCAGCGTCGAATTGGGCCAGGGGAGCAGTCGCCTCCGGCAGATCCGCGGCTATATAGGTACCGCGCCCCTGGGCCACATCCAGATAACCCATGACGGCCAGAGCATTAATCGCTTCGCGTACCGAGGAGCGCCCGACGCCTAAAAGTGTGGACAGTTCACGCTGTGGCGGCAACCGGTCTCCGGGCGATAAATCGCCTGACTTGATCTGATTGAGAATTTGCTCCGCCACCATTTCCGGCGCACTGCTTTTACGGATGGTCTTGAAATTCACACGCTCCCCCGTGGGAAATATCAACGGCGCCACGCCCGCGCCTCATTGTGCTTGGTTCACGTAAATTAACTGTTCCGTATCAAAGCCCTTTTGCCTGGCTGTCTCCACAAACCGGGCCAACAAGGCTGCATCAATCGCAGGCGTCCGTGATAAAAACCAGAGATAGGAACGATCCGGCCCGGATACAAAGGCGTATCGGTAATCCTTTTGGTCCAATTCGAAAACAACATAGCTGCCGTAAAAAGGCCCGAAAAATGAAACCTTCAGATAGCCTTTAACGGGCGACCCAACAAAATAGGCCCTCCCCTCGGCGGTTTTCCAACGGTCTTGTCGGATGTCATACCCCCGGTTGATCACTCGTACGCCACCATCTTCACGCAGAGTATATTGCGCAGTGACGCGTTCCAATCCTCTCTCGAAAGAATGGTCGAGCCGTGCAATTTCGTACCATTTCCCAAGATAGCGCCCAAGTTCAAAGCCGGTTACCGGTGAAACGGTTTCCGGATATCCCAGGCAACCACTATAGAAAATGAGGGAAATAGCAATTATGATTCTTGACATGCGAGTTCCCATTCTCTGCCCATCGCCCGATTGTCGCATCATCGTCAACCTTTATTTTCACTGGCTGCCAGATGTGCGTTTGTCCTTTTGAAAATGCGTATTAAAAACCGGCGTGTTCTGTCCGCTCGATAATTTCATTCTGTAGCTCAGCCGTCAGGTCCACAAAATAATCGCTGTACCCCGCCACCCTGACAATCAGATCCCGATAGTCATCCGGAGACTGCTGGGCTTTTTTCAGGATATCCGCGTCGACCACATTGAACTGGATGTGGTGGCCGTCCAGCTTGAAATAGGAACGGACCAGGTGCATCAGTTTGGCAATCCCGGTATCGCTCTCCAAAACCTGCGGAACGAACTTCTGGTTCAGCAGGGTGCCGCCGGTGCGGATGTGATCCATTTTCGCAGCCGATTTTACCACGGCCGTCGGCCCGTGGCGGTCAGCACCCTGAACCGGGGAGATGCCCTCGGAGACAGGCACGCCCGCCGGCCGGCCATCGGGCAGGGCCCCGATGACACTGCCGAAGTAGACGTGGCTGGTCGTCGGCAGCATCAGGATGCGGTGCAATCCGCCCTTGGTATTGGGCCGGCCGTTGACCGCCTGGTAATAGACCTCGAAGATCGCCTGCATGATATCATCGGCATAGTCGTTGTCATTGCCGTATTTGGGCGTTTCATCCAGCAGGGCCAGCCGCAGCTGCGCATGCCCGCCAAAATCATCCTGCAGCGCCGTCAGCAGCCCCTCCATGGAGACAGTCTGCTTTTCGAATACATGATATTTGATAGCTGCCAGGGAATCGGTAAGGCTGCCCAAACCGACACCCTGAATATAGGACGTGTTGTAGCGCGCCCCGCCGTCGTTGTAGTCCCGTCCTTTGGCAATGCAGTCATCGATGAGCAGGGACAGGAAAGGTACCGGCATGTACTTGGCATTGATGCGCTCGATCACATTGTTGCCCCGGATTTTGATGTCCACAAAGCACTGCAGCTGGGCTGTATACGCCTCGAAAAGCGCCTGGTAATCGGCAAAGTCAGCGGCCAATCCGGTTTCAAGACCAATCTGCTCGCCGGTGCGGGGGTCCCTACCATTGTGGAGGGTAATTTCCAGGATTTTCGGCAGGTTGAAATAACCGGTGAGAATATAACATTCCCGGCCGAAGGCCCCGGCCTCCACGCAGCCGCTGGCGCCCCCGTCACGGGCGTCGGCCACGGATTTGCCCTGTCGCACCAGTTCCTGGACGATGGCATCGGTGTTGAAGATGGAGGGTTGGCCGAACCCGGTCTTCACTATTTTCAAGGCCCGCTTGATGAACCGGTCCGGGTTCTTTTTACTCAACTGCACCATGGAACTGGGCTGCAGCAGACGCATTTCCTCGATGACATCCAGGATCAAATAGGTCAGTTCGTTGACTGCATCCCGGCCGTCCCGCGTGACCCCGCCCAGGTTGATCAGGGCGAAATCCACATACGTATTGCTCTCTTTGGAAGTAATACCGGTTTTGGGCGGCGCGGGATGGTTGTTGAACTTGATCCAGAAGGCGCTCAACAGTTCCCGGGCCCTTTCCGCCGTCAACGTTCCCGCCGCAATCTCTTTTTGGTAGAACGGATAGAGGTGCTGATCCAGCCGCCCGGGATTGAACGCATCCCACGGATTCAATTCGGTGATCACGCCGATATGCACAAACCAATAGTACTGCAAAGCCTCCCAAAACGTCTCCGGTGCCCGGGCCGGCACCCGGCCGCAGATGGCTGCCATCTGCTCCAGTTCCTGCTTCCGGGCCGGGTCCGTCTCAGCGGCCGCCAGTTCACGGCATCGCGAGGCATGCCGTCCGGCAAAGACGATCAGGGCCTCCGCGGCAATGGACATGGCCTGCAGCTGCTCAAGGCGATCCAACGCCCGGGCATCGGCCTCAAAATCGAGACCCCCAATGGCGGCTTCGATCTGGTCCTTGAAATCCAAAAAACCCTGCTTATAGATCTTGTCGCCCAACACGGTGTGGCCCGGGGAGCGCTGCTCCTGGAACTCGGTAAACACACCGGCCCGGTAGGCCACCTGCCACTGGTCGCTCATGTGGGCAAAGATCTTTTCACGGACGGTTTTGCCTTCCCAGAAGGGGATAATCTTTTGGGTGTAAAGCGCCTTGGTCTCCGGTTCGGCTTTAAAGGGAACTTTCTCGCGGGTGTCAAACACGTCAAGATCCGCGGTGGAATGCAGGCAGACTTCCGGGTATGTGGGTGTTGCCTTCGGGGCCGGGCCCCTTTCGCCCAGGATCAATTCCCCATCTCCAATATGGATATACTTGTTTTCAAGAATATGCTTGAAGGCCAGGGCTCGCTGCACCGGGATCGACACCTGCCGGGCTGCATCCCCGCTATAAAAGTCCGTCAGGAGTTCAGCCCTTTCGCCGGAAATGGTCGGGATGGCCTGCAGGCTCTCCTCACGCAGTTTTGCAATTCTAGCGTTCATATCTATCCTCCCACGCGGACCGTGAAACCATAGCGCGCTATCCGGTCCTTTAACATGTCCAGTTGTTCCGTAGTGGGCGCGGCGGCACCATTCATCCGGTCGGATAGGCCGAGCCGCTGGTATTTGGCCGCGGCTGTCCGGTGGTACGGCAGCAAATCAAAACGTTTAATTTTCCCCGATGCGGCCGCCATTTGCGCCAGGCGGTCAATGTTCGCAGGGTTGTCGGTAATGCCTGGAATGACCGGGAAACGGACCTGCACCTTGGCGCTAGCCTGGGCCGTCCGAAAATTGGTCAGGATCAGGTCATTGGAAACCCCGGTAAATTTTCTATGGGCGGCGTCATCCACAAGTTTCAGGTCGAAGAGTATCCGGTCCGCCTGTACCAGGGCCTTGTTGAAAATATCCGGAGGCGCATATCCGCTGGTATCCACCGTCGCATGGATATCCCGCTGCCGACAAGCATCCAGCAAAGCAAACAGGAATTCGGCCTGCATCAAGGGCTCACCACCGGAAAAGGTTACACCGCCGCCGGACTCGTCATAAAAAATGACATCCTTTTCCACTGCCGCCAGGACCTCTTCGACGGTCATGCGGATTCCCAGCGTTTCCGGTGGGCGACCGGAACCGGCAGCCGGTTGGCAGGTTTCCGGGGCCATGCGAACGCCTTCCGGATTATGGCACCACCAGCAGTCCAGGGGGCACCCCTTGAAAAACACGGTCGTCCGGATGCCCGGACCATCGTGGATGGCATATTGTTTGATCCTGAATATTATCCCAGTGTTCGCGCTCAAGCTTATCTTCCGAAAACCTGTTTTTATGTTTGGAAACCTGACCATAAACCATTCCACATCCCCTTCAAAAAGCAATCAATTTATCAGGTGTTCAGACCATTAATCCAATTAATTGTACCTCCCCTATCCTCGACACATCCTTATCCTGCATTATGTTCAAACAGCGCCGGTCGTTCCCATCATTAAAATAGCTGAATGTAAAAGAAATCTTTCACGCCGCCAGCCACCCCAATACATATTCAAGGAAATCATCATGAAGCAATTCATTTATATACTGTTACGGCTGGCAATCCCGGCCACTGCGCTGGGGTCCTCCGGGAGGATGGTCAATTACCAGGTAAATGGCGAAGCCTATGAGGGTTACTACATCAGCCCGGGCCCACACGCGCCCCTCGTGGTCCTGATCCATGACTGGGACGGCCTGACGGACTATGAAGTCAAACGGGCCCATATGCTGGCCGAGCTGGGCTATGCCGTATTTGCCGCCGATCTCTTCGGCGCCGGTGTACGCCCCAAAGAAGTCAAAGACAAGCGCCAGCATACCGGTGAACTATACAAGGACCGCATGAAAATGCGCGCCCTTTTGAATGGCGCTTTAGCGGCCGCCAAAACAGAAGGCGCTGCAGTCGCCAATGCGGTTACGGCCGGTTACTGTTTCGGAGGTGCGACTGTGCTCGAATGGGCCCGTGCCGGGGCAGATTTAAAGGGGTTCGTAACGTTTCACGGCGGCCTGAAGACACCCGGGGGGCAGGATTACAGCCGCACCCGCGGTAAGGTGCTTATCTTGCACGGGACAGCCGACAAGAACATCACCATGGATCAGTTTGCCGCTCTGGCCAACGAACTGGAAGCGGCCGGCGTGAAACATGAGATGATCACCTACGGCGGCGCGCCCCATGCGTTCACCGTTTTTAAAAGCTCGCGCTACCGCCAAGCAGCCGACAAGAAATCCTGGCTGCGGTTTCAGGAGTTTTTAAAAGAGGTGCTCTGATCAGAGATTCGCGGCCCTGTCCTTTTCGCGCAGCAGGCTCAGCCATATTTTGGCGCGGTCCAGTTCCATGAAAGCCCTGGCTCTCAGAGGGGTGACCTTGGCTACCAGGGAAAACATGGTGGCCAAGCCGTAATCCTTGAGGTTGGACACGAGAATAGCCACTTTCGAGTCGCCATACTGCTTTCGGTAGATTCCAAGAATGTCCAAAGCTTTCAGCATGATATCAGTTGAAAGCAAGTGGTCGGCCTCGGTGAAATCCGAGATAATGTGGGCGCCCGGCCGATAGCCGGGGTATTCGGCGGCCTGTTTGATCGCCAGGAAAAAATCCTCGCCGGTCACCCTGCCTTTCCACTTCCAGTAGAGGGTATCTTCATCGGCGTTGAAATGGGCTTCAAAGGGCACGGGTATTCCCCTGTGGGACGATTGATCCGGGATTTTCGGGATGCCTGTATCGCGCTGGCCAACGCGAACTGTTCGGGTGAGTGGCATACAATACGGATGGCCGCCGAGAATGTCAATCCGGAAAATGGCGGTATCGGTCTGCATTACTTGTCGGTGAGATACGGCGGCGCATGCCACGTTCGATCGCACGGGGGAGCATGCTGATTCCAGTCACCGGCCAGGCACTCCGGGGTGCCTGACGGCAACTGGAACCCGTTGCCAAAATCAGGCAATCATGTTGACAATCGCCCGCCCCTTGTGCTGGCCAGCAAGCATCCGGTCGATGCACCGTTCAAGATCCCCAAGGCCGATCTCCTCGACAACTGCTTCCATATTTGGAATCTTCCACTCGTCGGCCAGCTTCTCCCAGGTCTTGAGCCTTTCGGGCATGGGACAGTTCTGGGAATCAATCCCCACCAGGGTGATCCCGCGCAGGATGAAAGGATAGACGTTGAGGGGCAGTTCGGGCGAGGCCACGTTGCCGCAGCTGGTCACGACCCCGTGGGGACTGACTGATTTGATGGAGGTGGCCAGGATGTCGCCGCCCACCGTATCGATGCTGCCGGCCCACAGGTTTTTCAACATAGGACGCCCGCTGGTATCCGTGGCGTCCTCGATACTGATCACACGCTGTGCACCGATGTCCTGCAGGTAGTCGGCCTCATCCACCAGCCCATTGACCGCCACGACGGCATAGCCCAGCTTGGCGAGAATCGCTACGGCAATGCCGCCGACCCCGCCGGTGGCTCCGGATACGAGCACTTCGCCGTGCTCCGGACGCACCCGTTCGGTCAATCTGAAAACCGACAGGCCGGCGGTAAAACCGGCGGTGCCATAGCACATGGCTTCGCGAAGAGCCATCCCGGCCGGCAAGGGGACCACCCAACCGGTCGGCACCCGGATGTACTGTCCAAATCCACCGGCCGTATTCATCCCCAGGTCATAACTGGTGACAATGACTTCGTCGCCGGTCTGAAAAGCACTGTCTGTGCTTTCCGCCACTACGCCGGCCGCGTCTATACCGGGTGTGTGCGGATAGCTGCGCGTCACGCCCTTGTTGCCGCTGGCGGAAAGGGCGTCCTTGTAATTCAGGGCAGAGTAATGGACCTGGACCACCACCTCTCCCGCAGGCAGGTCCTCCAGGGTTTTATCCTGTATCTGCCGGGTGTACTGCTTGTCTTCGGTCTCTGAAATCACCAGAGCCTTGAATGAAGTGTTCTCCATGGCAATCCTCCGTGTTTAAGTATGTTGGCATCCGTCATATAGAGGCTATCTCAAAAATGTCTTTTGGCCCAATCTCGGCGTTGGACGAAAAATTCAAATCCTCGAAATACTATAAGTATTCCTCCGGTTCAAATGTTGCGCCCGCTTTGATCTTGAACCAAAATCCTATTTTTGAAATAGCCTCCTGGAACATGATCAAACCTTTAACTGGACAAGATACTCATCCAGGGTGCTGATGGTCAGATCCAGGTTCTTTTGCGATTTATCCGAGGTGTACATGACACACGCGCCCAGCAGTCCTGAAAAAACCAGCTCAACCACCCGGTCCAGGTCCACGCCCGCTGGCAGCCTACCGGCGTCACGTTCAGCGGCCAGCATCCGCTGCAGCAGGGATTTGAAACGGATAAAACCCTCGTTGACCACGGCTGCCAGGTGGGGCCGCTGGTCACTAAGTTCGATGGCAAGGTTCACAAAAATACAACCTCCGGGGAAATTGGTGCTGTCCACCAGGTAGTGATCCTTGTAGTTTTCCAGGATCTTCCTGATCTTATCGATAGGTCGCGGGATTTGATCCAGACCGGCCAGGTTACGTTCCCGCCAGATCATGCGCGCCTGGCTGAGCACTTCGAGAAATAACTGCTCTTTGTTCTTGAAATGGTTATAGAGACCACCTTTGGATGTATTCGCCGCCTGAATGATATCCATGGTCGAGGTGGCCAAAAAGCCTTTGGTGGAAAATTGCCGGAGAGCTTCGATGACTATTTTTTCTTTTAGGGTCATGATCGTCCTGATTCAAAAGGGGAGACCGGTCGGTCTCTCCATTTTTTAACGGAATCGGTTGCAATTTGCAACCCAAAAATATGAAGGCCGGAGCAGAGATCTGCTCCGGCCTTCACTATAATTAATTTCAATACTGGAAATAAATTTAGAAGTTGCTACTCGCCGAGATATGCCTTCCGAATCTCCGGATTATGCAATAACGCCCCGGCCTCATCTTCCATCTTGATGGTGCCTGTTTCTAAGACATAGCCGCGTTGGGCGGCCTGCAGGGCCATGTTGGCGTTCTGCTCCACGAGAAGGATGGTGGTCCTGTCTTCTTTGTTGACCGTGGCAATGATATCGAAGATTTTCTGAACGATCAGGGGTGCCAGGCCCAGAGAGGGTTCATCGAGCAGCAAAACCTTGGGCCGGGTCATCAGGGCCCGGGCCACGGCCAGCATCTGCTGCTCGCCGCCGGACAGGGTGCCTCCCTGCTGCCGGCGCCGCTCCTTCAATATCGGGAACAGGTCGTATACATGGGCCAGGTCAGCCTCGATGGCGGCTCTCTCCTTGCGGTAAAAAGCCCCCAATTCCAGGTTTTCTTCAACTGTCAGTCGCGGGAAAATCCGGCGGCCTTCAGGTACCTGGCAAAGCCCCATGGGTGGCAGTTTTTCGGCCGTAATGCCGTGGATGGGCTTGCCGTTATAGATGATCTCACCCGCTTCAATGGGGACCACTCCGCAAATTGCCATCAGGGTGGTGGATTTCCCGGCGCCGTTGGCGCCGATCATGGCCACGATTTCACCAGGAAAAACCTTAACCGAAATCCCTTTCAACGCCTTGATGCGTCCGTAGCTGGAATAGACGTTCTTCAATTCTAAAATCGGCTCAGCAGACATCTAGCCCTCCTTCTCCTCAGATCTGGTTCCGACGCGCTTGGCCGGAATCAGGCCGGCCGGCCTGAAGAGCATCATGACCACCATGGCCAGACCAAACACCAGCATACGGTAAAGTTCGAATTCACGGAACGCTTCCGGCAGAACAATCAGGGCGGCCACCCCCAGGATAATGCCGGGGATCGACCCCATGCCGCCCAGCACGACCATGCAGAGCACCATGGCCGATTCCAGAAACGTAAAACTCTCCGGGCTTACAAATCGCATCCGGGCGGAGAAGAAGGCGCCGGCCAAACCGGCAAAAATCGCGCCCATGGCATAGGCCAGCAATTTCAGCAGAAACGTGTTAACGCCCATCAATTCAGCCGCCGTCTCATCTTCGCGGATAGACTCCCAGGCCCTCCCGATGCGCGAGTAGTTCAGCCGGTAGACGGAAATGATCGTAATGACGGCCAGGAGCAGGGCGACATAATACAGGTAATAGAGTTTTTTCAGGTGAAACAGCTCGAAGTGAAAACCGTTTTCGAAACTGGGGATGTATATACTGGGCACCTTGACGCCTAAAATACCGTTGGGACCGTTGGTCAGTTCCATCCAATTGTTGAGAATGAGGCGCACGATTTCGCCGAATCCCAGGGTGACAATGGCCAGGTAATCACCACGCATCCGCAGGGTCGGGTAACCAATGATGCAGCCGGCAATCCCGGCAAACAGAGCCGCAAAGGGCAAGCAGACCCAAAAGGACATCCCGTAGGTCGTATTCAACAGGGCATAGGAATAGGCACCCACACCGTAAAAGGCAATATAGCCCAGGTCCAGCATCCCGGCCAGCCCGATGACGATATTCAGGCCCAGGCCCAGGCAGACGTAAATCAACACATTGATGGCCACATCCTGGGCATAGCGCGATGTCCATAAAGGAAAGATACAGGCCAGCACAAGGGCCACGCCCAACCAGATCCAGACCGGAACCGTGCCGTAGAAGATACCCGCTTTATCCCGGGCAGCCGCCAGCGGTGTGGTTACCGCGTCCAAGTTGCCGCTCTTGTTCAGGAGATAAAGCAGCAGGCACACGAAGGATCCGCATGCTATGTAGAGCCAGACGGTGAAGGTCTTGCCGAAGGAGAGCGTGCCGTCCGGGTGAATCCCCAGCAGCGGCCACAGCAGCCCCAGCAGCCACACCAGCCCGATGGCATAACTTTTCCAGATTTTTTTAAACTCTTGTATCATCGATATTCTCGCCCATAATACCAGTCGGTTTGAAGTATAAAACCGAGATCAATATGATAAAGGCCACCACGTCTTTGTACTGACCGGAAATGTAGCCGGCCATAAAAACCTCCACCATGCCGATGATCAGACCACCGAGCATGGCGCCGGTGATGTTACCGATTCCACCCAGCACCGCCGCGGCAAACGCCTTGATACCGGGCACGAACCCCATATCGTAGCGCACCGAGCCGTAGTAAAGTCCCACCATGATGCCGGCCGCCGCAGCCAGTCCGGCGCCGATGGCAAAGGTCAGGGCAATGATGCGGTTGGCGCTGATGGACACCAGGGCCGACATGACCTTGTCCTGGGCCGTGGCCCGCATGGCCATCCCTATCCGGGTTTTGAATACCAGGATATTGAGTACCACGAGCAGGAAGGCCGTCAGCCCCACGATCATGATCTGCAGTACGCTGATACTGATCATGCCGAACTCGAAACCACCCTGGAAAAGCTCACCGGGATAGGGCGCATCGAACACACCCTGGGTGAGCATCAACCCGTTGGACAGAAAAATCGACATGCCCAGGGCGGACAGCAGAGCTGCCAGACGGGATTCCCGCCGCAGCGGCTTGTAGGCGACCTGTTCCACGGCCATGGCCAGAAAGGAGCAATAGATCATGGTCAGAATAAAAGAACCGGTCAGGCAGAGCCAGGGGTGGGTATGCATGAAGCCCAGCCCGGCAAAATAGTTCAGCAGAATGACCCCCACGTAACCGCCGGCCGCAAAAAATTCCCCATGGGCAAAATTGATAAGCTGAATCACGCCGTAGACCATGGTGTACCCTAAAGCAATCAAGGCGTAGAGGCCTCCCAGGGTCAATCCGTTTATCAGCTGTTGAATAAAATATTCCATTTTAGTCCAATTGTGTAATTCAGTTTCACGAATTGATAAAGATTACCCGGCCGCTTGGACCGGGTAATCTTTGATAGAGCAATTATTTCACGAAGCCGGCTTCCGGTGTCCAGTACAGTTTGTACTCACCGTTCATAATCTTAAACGCAACATAGGAAGAACCGGAGTCGCCGCTTGGTTTGAACTTTACGTGTTTGGAAACACCCTGGTAATCCAGCTTGAGCAGGGCAGCTTTCACTTTGGCGGGATCGGTGCTGCGAGCCATTTTAACCGCCTTGAAATAGGCGATGGCGGCATCGTAGGCATAGGTTCCATAGGCGCCGATTTCACCGTAATTTGCGGTGAATCTCTTTTCATAGGCTTTGTAAGCCGGGGTGCTCTTGTCCGTGTAGCCGTAAGTGACGAAGACACCTTCGGCCGCAGCCTTGGCAACCTTGATGAAATTGGGATGATACATGGCGTCCTGGGACAGGACTTTGGATTTCAGGCCCATACGCTTGGCCTGGATAGCCATGAGGCTGCCGGAAGCATGGTTCTGCAAAGACATGTAGAACACATCCGGATTGGCCCGTTTGATCTTGGTCAGAACGGCGGAGAAATCCTTGTCGCCCTGATTGACATGATCGTGACCCAGAACGTTCATCCCCATCTTCTTGGCATTCATGCGCACGCCGTCAGCCAGTCCCTGGGAATAGGTGGTCTTGTCGTCGACGATGAAGATGCTCTTGGCTTTCAGGCCTTCCATCATAAACTTGACGGCAGCCGGAGCCTGGTCATCATCCCGTCCGCACATGCGGAACATGTAAGGCAGACCGCGGTCGGTTACATCCTGGTGGGTGGAGGCCGGGGTAATCATGAGAATGTCTTCTTCGGCCAGAGTCGCCGAGGCCGGGATGGTGGAAGAAGAGCAGTACGCGCCGATGACGCCGGTCACTTCAAGGTTGATCAGCTTATTGGCCGCAGCTACGGCCTGCTTGGGGTCACAAGCCGTATCCTGCGGAAACAGCTCGATCTTGTCAAACCCCGGGATCCCGCCTTCGTCATTGATCACGTCGATGGCACACAGGACACCATTTTTGATGTCATTGCCGTCGGCCGCATACGGACCCGTCAGGGGACCCATGGAGCCAATCTTCAGCGTCTTTGCGGATGCGGTGGTCATCAGAAACGGCACCAGCACCAGCCCCATCACCAACATGATAAGCTGTTTTTTCCTCATCTTTTCCTCCTTGTTAATTAGGCAGTACGCCCCCAATTCCTCTATTGAGAGGTACCAGTTGAATCGCTGGCCGGTTGCCCCAGATACGCTTCAATCACCTTTTCGTTATTCTGGATTTCGTCCGGCCCGCCCTCTGCTATCTTTACACCGTGGTCTATACACACGATGCGATTACACACACCCATGACGACCTTCATGTCATGTTCAACCAGGAGAACATCCACGCCCAATTCGGAAATCCGGGCGATATCCTGCATCAGATCCGCACTTTCCGCCGGGTTCATGCCGGCCGCCGGCTCGTCCAGCAGCAGCACGTTCGGTTTCGAAGAAAGCGCCCGGGCAATTTCCAGGCGGCGCTGGTGACCGTATGGCAGATTACTGGCCACCGTGTCGGCGAAATCTTCCACCCCCATAAATGCCAGGGCCTCGCGGGCATCCGCGCGAATCTGGCGTTCTTCTTCCTTCTGAGAGCGGGTGCGAAAGATGGCCCCTACCACGCCCTTTTTTGAGCGGCAATGGCGCGCCACCATGGCATTTTCAATGGTGGTCATGTTGGTAAAGAGCCGAATGTTCTGAAAGGTTCGCGCTATCCCATTCTTAAAAATTTCGTGCGGTCGTTTGCCCAGAATGGATTGGCCGTTGAAGAGCACATCCCCGCTGGAAGCCTGGTAGACCCCGGTCAAAACATTGAAAATGGTCGTCTTGCCGGCACCGTTAGGCCCGATCAGCCCCAGGATCTCTCCCGAGTTGATCGTAAAGCTGACTTCGGAAAGGGCCAGCAACCCCCCGAAACGCACACTGATGTCATTGAGTTCTAATTTTGCCATAATTCGAGTCGTAAATTTGTTCCCGGGTTAAACATACTTATGATGCATCATATATTTATTGAAGCGGCGCACATGTTTTTGGGCCAGCGCCCGCACATCGGCCGCCTGTCCCTTTTTAACCAGTTCGACAATATTGCACAAATCCTCGAAGTTTTCATTGAGCCGCGCTTCATCCGGCGGCAAAAAGTCATCGTAGTAGCGCTGAATATTGTCGTGAACCATCTTGTTTACAAATATATAAATGGGGTTACCCGTGATGCGGGCCAGTTCCTGGTGCACCTGCTGATCCACGATTAAAAAGTCATTCCAGCCGTCCGCACCCCGGTCGACATAGACACGGGCTTCCTCCAACAAGGCCTCCAGCTTTTGAATGTCGTCTTGGGAAGCCCGCTCCGCGGCCACGGCGGCCACGGTACCTTCGACGCCCTCACGGAACTCAGCCAGATGGGTCAGGGAGATCTTCTGAAACCGGATCAACAGATCCAGGCTGTCGCTGAACTGGCCGGCCGTGTCTTCCGCCTTGACCACGGCCCCGCCGTTTACCCCGAGCCTGATCTCGATCAGGCCTTTTTGTTCCAGCACCCGCAGGGCTTCGCGCAGGGTTCCGCGACTGATGGCAAAGGTCTCCTTGAGCTCTCTTTCCGGCGGAAGCATATCTCCCGGCTTCAAGGAACCACCCAGGATCGCCTCCTGAATCTGGTCGACCACATCCTGAAAAATCCGGTTTTGCCTGGCAGCCCGAAACATACACCCGTGTCCAAAACGTTTTACGGTTGGCTTTCATGCGACCGCCCCGCCAGTTTCACCCACCAGTTTCAATAGGGGCGGACTTTGTTTCATGGAAAACCAACCGATTTATAATGGTTCGACCTTTCTATGTTTCTTTGAGCATAATGTCAAGCCAAAACCCGAGTTCACTCCAGACATTAAATATCATTCAGTCAATGCCGCGCGGACTTCATTTGTCCGTATAGACGTTGGCAATACAGCACAGAAACGAGGCCGGCTCATCACCGATATTTTTCATGCCGTGGGGCTCCAGGCTGGGGACGTAAACAAAATCTCCGGCCCCGGTGACCACCGTCTTGACAGCCGCCTCTGTCTCCATATCATACTGGTAACACTCAAATTTACCATTCAGAATATACATGGTCTGGCGATAAAAATGGTTGTGGACGGGTATTTCGCCGCCAGGCTGTATAGTAAAATGGCGCAGGCCGTATTCCGGATAACCGGTGCCGTCGTCACCGAACTTGGACAACCAGCGAATGCTGGTGCCGATCACGTCCCGCTGGGTGCCCTTAAATGGAAACTTGTCGATTGGCACCGCTTCGCAATCATTGAAACTTGCAATATCCATGCGTTCCTCCTCCGGTAGTATTTTAGGTCTATCTATGTTAGTTAAGAATTTTTGAGCAACCGGCGACAACCGCTTCCCGGGATAGGTTCCATGAACGATCTTTTCACCTTTCTCGCCCGCAATGCCATTGTTTACCAACGCCACGATCACCCGCCGGTTTACACGGTGGAAGAAGCCGGTCGCCTGGTCCCCAACCTGCCGGCGGCCAAAACCAAAAACCTTTTTTTACGGGACCAGAAGGGCCGCCGGCATTTCCTGGTTTGTGTAGAAGCTGCCAAACGGATCGATTTAAAGGCCTTGGCCGGAATTCTGGATGTCAAACGCCTCAGCTTCGGCTCGGCGCGCAGACTGGAAGCCTATCTGGGCGTTACCCCGGGTGCCGTTTCAGTTTTCGGCGTCATCCACGATACCGGGCAGGGCGTAGAAATCATATTTGACCGCCCACTCTGGCAGCAGCCCGCCTTCCAATTCCACCCCCTGGTCAATACCAGCACACTGTGCATCAGCCGGGAGGAACTCAACCGCTTCGTGGACCTCACCGGCCACAAGATCACAGTAGTGGACCTGCCTTGAAACTCAGGCTACAATACAGTTCCATCCGGGTAACCCTCACCCGGCGTACCACCGCGGACAGCGATGCATTTGATCTCTACACAGGCCGCTTTGGGCAGGGCCTTGACCGCTACGACCGCCCGGGCCGGTTTGTGGTCTGGAAAATAGCCCTCGTAGATTCCGTTGAAGGTCACGAAATCTTCCATGTCGGTTAAAAACACATCCACGGCGGCTACCTGGCTGAGCGCAACCCCGGCCGCCTCCAGCACCTGGCTCAAATTATCGAGAGCCTGCTTGGACTGGGATTCAACCGTATCGCCGACCAGTTCACCCGTCTGCGGATCCATACCCAACTGTCCGCTCACAAAAACCAGGGGACCGGCCGCAATACCCTGGGAATAGGGTCCGATAGCGGCCGGCGCCTTGTCTGTCTGTACAACTTCCGGTTGCATGTAAAAATCTCCTTAAATTTATGGTTTAAATTCGTGGCCTTTCGGAAAAGCTTGAATTGTTACCATTCTAATCAGCGTCAGGTTCCCGGTTCCCCGTTCAACGTTCAGGGTTGAAAACCAAGGGCCTTAAACCCATATAACATGAACCTTTGACCCTGAACCTTGAACCTCTGAACCAAGTTTCTATTCGTTAACTTTTGGCTCCTTTTGGCCTCGCAGTTGCCGGAATCCGTGCAGCGCCTACTTATTTGAACGGTAAAAGTGCACCTGCGCCTTCTCCAGCGTGGCCAGACCGCCTTTGATCAGGCTGTCGATCTCTTCCAGAAAGGCTTCGAGCTTCTCACGAGCATCCACGATCTCGACGATGACCGGCAGATCCTGGGACAGCAGCAGGATCTTACTGGTGTGAATGCGACTGTTGGCCCCGTAGCCCATCATGCCCCGCCACACGGTTGCCCCGGCGAGTCCACTGGTGCGAGCCTCTTCCACCAGCCGCTGGTAAAGTGGTTTCCCATCCACCTTTTCACTCTCACCGATAAAAATACGCAGCAAGCAGCCATCCTCGGGCAGTACCATAGGATTACCTCCAGATTTGCCAGGCGAGGACGTGACCCAGCCATACCGCCCCCAGGCCGAGAAACAGATGCGCCCCGATATAGGTCAGGGCCGCCAATTGCTTTCCGTCGCTCATGAGGGTCAGGGCCTCGTTGGAAAACGTTGAGTAGGTTGTGAAGGACCCCAGGATACCGATAAACACGCACAGCCGGACTTCGGCCGAAAACATGCCGCGGGTCTCGGAGAGGTAGGAAAGCAGTCCGATGATCAGGCATCCCAGAATATTGACCACCAGGGTACCATAGGGGAAATCGATGCTTTTAGACCAACTTTGCACCTGACCACTGATGGCATATCTCAAGATTGCGCCTACAAAGCCACCCATGCCCACACAAAGAATCCGGATCACCATTTTATCTGCCTCGCGTCAGCAAAGTTAGGGCCGCCCTTGAGAAAGCCCCCCGGGCGGTGACCAAAGTTATCGGTGCAGTTCAAGCCCAATGGGGATGTGCCTATGAAATACACGGTTGGCTTTCTTCTGTCCAACTGTTTGTGGGCCGCAGGGGAGCGGGCTTGATTTTTGACATTCACCCGGCTTGCGTGTATAAAAAAGCTGGCGACCAACAGCCAAGCACGCAGCACCCAACCATGTGAAAGACAGTTACCCTATGAACAGATCACGACTGTGCTATCTGCCCGTAATGGTTCTCTTGAGCCTCGTCTGGGCCTGCGGGGGCGCGCCCCGCCAGGTGACCCAAGCCCCGGTCATGGCGCGGGACGGCGCCCGACAAATCCAGAAGGGGAACCTGCAATATACCAAAGGCTGCTACCAGCGGGCGGCCGCGCATTTTTCCAGGGCCCACGCCGAATTCACCGCGGCGGATGACCTGCCGGGTATCGCCGTCAGCTTGAACAGCCTGGGAAATGTCTACCAGGCCACCGGGGATGTGGACAATGCCGTGGCCTTTTTTGACGAGGCCCTGGCCATCAGCAGGGCCCGGGACGATCGGCAGGCCGCATTGCAAGCCATGGCCAATAAGGCGGCCGCATTTATCGGAGCCGATCGTCTCGATGATGCCCAGGCGGTGCTCACCACTGCGGCAGCGCTCGAGCCCGGGGCATTTTTACCCCTGCAGATCAACCAGGGGATCTTGTTTTTCAAGCAAGCGGCCTACCCCCAGGCACAGGCCGCTTTGGAATCAGCGCTGACCGACGTTGCCAAGGAGGATCAATCTTCACGGGCCAAAATCCAGTTCGCCCTTGGCCGCGTGAAACAAGCCCAGGGCGATGCGGCCGGCGCCGGTGATCATTTTCAGTTGGCCCTGACCGCAGACCGGGCCGCGGGTTTCTATGCCGGCATGGCCCAGGACCACATCCAGTTGGGTGCAATCCGCCAAGAGCAGGGTTCTGCGGCTAAAGCCGTGGCCCATTACAAGCAGGCCGTCAAAATTTATGCCCTGCTGGGCGACGCGCCCAAGGTCAACGCCGCCATCCTTAAGCTTGAGCAAGCCGCGGAAACAGCCGAAGCTGACATTCGGCTTACCATCCATTTCGCCAAGACATGGTTGGAAGACAAGGGATTGCAAAGGCCGTGCCGGTAGGATTTGAAGAGTTAACAGTGACTACATTTGAAGCGCCGCTGCGCGGCACCATTCTTATCAATGGGCAGCATGCCTTAACCCTGGCCCAGACCGGATACCGGTCGTGCTTTATGCAGACATCGCGTTATTAGTTCACGTTCCAATGGGAAAGATTGAGAGTATAGCACCAGGGCAGGCTTTAGCTCACTTTGAACTTTAAATCACTTTAAGCATTTGTCTAATCAGACCTGCACCTGCTCCATCCCCCGGGCCAGGGATTGCACCTGCCCCAGCATGTTCTCCGAAAGAGCCCGCCATTTGGGATGCAGCGCCTTGCCTTCACACCACACGAATTCCAGGGATTCAAAACGCTCGGCAATGCAGTGCTGGTCATGTTCACCGTAGATAACCGCCGGGTAGTATTCGATGTAAGTCATCCGGGCCGGATCGACAGCAAAATCCTTGACCAGGCAAGTGGCGATGTGCCCGGCGCAACTCTTGATGGACATGCTGCTCTCCGGGTGATCGGTGGCCAGGGCAATGAAAGGTTTCAGGAGGGCCAGGTTATGATCGCCACCCCGGGTCAGATCGTACAGGCGCAGGCGGCATTTGCCGCTGGCCAGCTTCAGGCGCCCGCCGAATCCATCCCAGTTGTAAATACCATCGTAGAGTAGCATACCCCCGCCCTGTGGTGTGTTCGTTTATAGTACGATTATAAACATCTTTTGATTGAATACAATCAGCTTTCTATGCATTGGTGGCGGCCGTCAGTGTGTCAGGGCACTGTAGATCCGCCACAGTTTGTCCGGCAGTTCGCGCACATCGGAAATCGCCGTGTGATGCACCGGCCCGAAAAGATCATCCATGGCGTTGGTTGTCCTGATATTCACGGTAATCCCATGGGTGAATATGTTCTGGGAGCGGGCTTCGAAAATAGCCTTGCGGGTGTCATCGATGGCATATCTTTTTTTATAACCCGCATCATTGGGGAACCCGTCTCCCAGAACAATGAGTAATTTAATTGCGGTGTCAATCCGGCGAAAATGCCGGACAGCATGCCGAATGGCCGCCCCCATCCGGGTATTGCGCTGGGGTGCCATGGCGTTTATGCGGGCCCTGACCGCGGGCCCCATGCTTTCCGGAAACCCTTTCAAAGTATAAAAGTCGACCCCCAACCGGCCGGTTCCGGAAAACCCGGATATGGCGTAAGTATCGCCCACGACTTCCAGGGCTTCGCAAAATAAAACGATGGCTTCCTTTTCAACATCCAGGACCGTGTCCGTTGACCCCAATACGGGGTTGGCGGTGGATTTAGAAAGATCCACGAGCAGCATCACGGCCACGTCCCGGGCGGCTTTCATTCTTTTTATATATAACCGGTCGGACGGCATGCTGCCCGCCTTCCGGTCCAGCGCAAAGTCAAGCATGGCCCGGTAGTCAAAGTCGTCCCCCTCAATCCATTGACGCAGGATCTGAATACCTTCCGGCTTGAGCAGTTCGAACGCTGTTTTTATCCTGTTGACCAGACCCCGATGCCGCTGCAGGGTCTGCGGATAAAATCCGTTTTCATGGCCGGACAACTCTTTTTCCGTCAGGCGGGTGTGGTCCACCAGATAATCGTTTTGGGTGCAATCCCACTCCGGATAACGAAAGACGCCGGCACCCCGGTCGTCCGGATCTGCGCCGTCGGGCCCGCAGTCCGGCAATATCTCCGTAAGCCCGAGCCGTTCCGGGTCCAGACTGGTGGTGTCTGCGGTCCCATTGCAGCCGGCCGCCGCCGCAAGTTGGCCGAGGTCACCTGCACTCAGACGGCCGCTGTTCGCTTTGAGCTTTTGGGTCAGATCCGAGCGGTACACCTTGATTCCGGATTGTTTCAGCCGCTTTTGAAGTTGGCCGGCAAGGGCCTGCTCCTTTCCAAAGCGCTGGTGGTGCAGGGCCGGTCGGACACACCGACCTAAGGGGAATGCCAGGGGGCGATATTCCGTCGGATGCACAGCTGTCGCCCGCAAGGCAGCCAACACCAGGGGGTAGCTGGTCTGGACAACACCGGCCGTGGTTTCAACTGTGGCCCTGTTTGCGATCATGTTCTCAAAGACTGCCAGCACCTGGTCCAAAGCCTGTAATTCCCCGGCCCGGGTCACCGGTATCAAGCCGGAAACACCCAATGCGATCCGGGCGTAGAGGGCATACAAGAAAGCCGGGGTGTCGGCACTTTCCGCCAGGCGTGCTGTTTCCCGGCCGATGATATCGCGGGCTGCCCGGTCGACACCGGGATACTTGGCGGCCAGCCGTCGGATCCGGCCGTGTTCGAACACGGTAAACAGGTCCGCCGCGAGCGCCGGGATGGCAAAGGTATCGAAAAAATGTTCCAGGTCCGACCGGGTGTCCCCAACGGCCGCGGCCTCCAGATCAAGATCCCGGCGGTCGGCGGCTTTCTCCAGGTCGAAATCAAAGGTTCCGAACTCGGCACAGCCCGCCTCCAGCCGAATGAGGCAAAGGCCCAGCTCCGTATTTCCCTGAACGGTGGCCAAACGATTGATCACCGGTTCCAGAAAGAACGTGGCCCCATCGAAATAAATGCCGGCATCATCCAGTGACCGGGCGCAGGCCGCAGGTATGGCTTCCATCGATTTCACGGCAAGTCCGCGCCCAACCCGGGCCTGCAGGTACCGATCGAGACGCCCGCGGAGGGTGCTGAGCGGCACCGCGACCTGGAGTGCCCGGCAGGCCTCCACCCCCGGCAGGGAGGACAATTCGAGAAAGCGGATTCCGTGGTCCCGATCCCGTTGAAAAACGCGCAGACCCTGCCGGACAAATGCAGTCAGGGCATTTTCATCCAGCAGGCCGGCGCCCTTTCCAAGGCCGTCGAAAAATGGTTCCAGCAGGGCATCATCGGCGGCCAGTGCATCACCCAGCCGGTCCAGCTGCCACGCTCGGCGGCCCATTTCCAGGGTGGCCGCCAGCCGCGGCAGCCGTTTAGAAATAATCAGGCAGCGGTTATAGGTCAGCGGGCGGTCAAACACGGTGGCCAGCAGCTCAAGATAGGCCCGGGCACCGGCCACATCATTTTCCGCCAGAAATCCGGAGAGGGCCGCCAAAGGATCTTTCAGGGTGTAGGCCCCTTTGGCCAGCATGATATCCGTTACCGCCATAAACCGCGCGGTAAACGCCGCCTCGTCATGGGCAGTCACCTGAACCAGGGCCTCGGCGAACAGCTTGCCCAGGGTGGGGCCGTGCCCTCCGGCGGCATGTACCAGCCGCCCGTAATGCCGCACCTGTTCAGGTCCGGTCAAGCCAACCAGGGCGGTAAGGCCCCGGGCATACGCCTGCCCGAAGGAAACTTCCGTTACGAAGCCCTGCAAAATTTCATCCACCAGGAAACGAATGTCCGCATCTGAATAGTGCTGCGGGCTGGACCCGAGGGCCGTGCGCAACTGGTCAGCCAGTTCCGGATCGGCACCGGCCAGATATTCCAACGGGTCCTGGTCAGACACCATATGCCACCGCCCCGTCGAGACGTCGCTGGACAGCCTCCTCACAAGTGGATTTGCGGAGATGGCGGGCAGAAGATTTGTTAGAATATGTCATTTATGAGATCTGCCAAGGTCTCCTGCAGCCGCTCGTCATCTGTCAAGGGCAGGCAAATGGCTGTTCGGCAGGCAATTTTCAGTTCTATCCCGCGGCTGATCAGTTGTGCGGCATAAATCAAAAGGCGGGTACTGGCTCCCTCGGTAAGGCCGTGCTCCCGCATGTTTCTGATTTTCTGGCCCAGAAGGACCAGTTGACCGGCCAGTTCGAATGCGACCCCCCCCCCTCGTGCGCGACGATCTCGGCTTCCTTTTCAGGCGCCGGATAGCTGAAATCAAAGGCCACAAAACGCTGCCGGGTGCTCTGCTTCATATCTTTCAACACGGACTGGTAACCGGGGTTGAATGAGATCACCATTGAAAAATCAGGATGTGCTGATATGGCTTCGCCTTTTTTGTCGATGTTCAGTATGCGGCGATTATCGGTTAAGGGGTGGATGACGACCGTGGTGTCCTTGCGGGCTTCCACAATTTCATCCAGGTAGCAGATAGCGCCGTCGCGCACCGCCCGGGTCAACGGTCCGTCCACCCAGACGGTTTCATCACTCTTTAAAAGGTAACGACCGATGAGATCGGATGCGAACAGGTCTTCGTGGCAAGCCACCGTCACGAGCGGGCGCTGCAGACGATAGGCCATGTACTCGACAAAACGGCTCTTGCCGCAGCCGGTCGGGCCCTTAAGCATCACCGGCAGGCGGGCGTCATAGGCGGCGGTGAACATCCCGATCTCACCATCCGCTTCCAGATAATAGGGTTCCTCGGTCACCAGGGGTAATCTTTCGTCGGCACTGGGATCAGTCGTCATGGCTCGCAACCTGTCTCACGCTAGGGTGGATGAATGCTCGGCCGGGCAAACTGTGTCTTGCATTGACACGCTAAATCGACTACTTATATTCGGTCCTAACCAACAGCCCGGGATATGGAAATATACAGATAATGACCGCTTTAAACAACCCCAATGCCGTGCACCATCTGACGTGCGACGATAAAGAGATTACCCTGATCGGCACCGCTCATGTTTCCAAAGAGAGCGTGGATCTGGTCAAGACAGTTGTTGAGCAGGAGCGCCCGGACACCGTGGCTGTGGAGCTCTGCCCTTCCCGCTTTCAAACCATCAAGCAAAAAGACCAGTGGCGGGAAATGGATATCATCAAGGTGATCAAGGAGAAAAAGGCTTTTCTGCTACTGGCCAATTTCATGCTGGCCTCTTTTCAGAAAAGAATCGCGGCCAAGCTGGATTTTAAACCCGGGGCCGAGATGATCCAGGCCATTGAAAGTGGTGAAGCCGTGGCGGCGGACATTCACCTGGCCGACCGGGACATCCGGGTCACCCTGTCAAGGACTTGGCGCACCATGGGGCTGTGGGCCAAGATCAAACTGCTTTTCCAATTAATCCTGTCGCTGGGCGAAGTCGAGGACATCGATGAGGAAGACATTGAAAACATGAAAAACCAGGACGTCCTCGAGTCCCTGCTGGCCGAATTGGGACAGGCCATGCCCGTGGTAAAAGATATCCTGATCGATGAGCGGGACCAGTACCTCTGCGAAAAAATCAGATCCGCCCCGGGCCGCAAAGTGGTGGCCGTGGTCGGGGCCGGACATGTGCCTGGTATTAAAACGTACTGGGAAAAAGAGATTAATCTCGACCAGCTGGAACAACTGCCCCCCAAAGGCCGCCTGGCAGGCACCCTCAAATGGATCCTCCCGGGCCTGATCCTGTTGCTGCTGGCGGCCGGGTTCTACATGGGCGGCAAAGATGCCGGCACCGGGATGCTCACCTGGTGGATAATAGCCAACGGCGTTCTGGCCGGACTCGGGGCGGTCATCGCCCTGGCTCACCCGCTTACCGTTGTCTCATCGGTGGTAGCCGCACCGCTGACATCGCTCAATCCCATGATCGCAGCCGGCTGGGTTTCGGGACTGGTGGAGGCCTTTGCCCGCAAACCCCGGGTTCGTGATTTTGAAAAACTGCCCCAGGACATCCTGTCCGTCAAAGGTTTCTGGAAAAACAAGGTGACCAAAATCCTGCTGGTCGTCGTATTCACGAATCTGGGCAGCTCCATCGGCACTTTCGTTGCCATCCCCATGATGCTGCGTTTTTTCTAGTTCTTTTGCCCTCCTGCCTGTGATAATTTGGTTGGTGCTGCATTGAACGCCTATCACCATTTAGATAAAACCAACGTCCTCTTATAGTGGGAGTAGACTATGATTCCAGAGCAGCAAATCGAAGAAAAAGCCTTGAAAACCTCCATGCTGGCTGCTTTCATCCTGGCACTCTGGGGCCTGTTGATGGCCGCTTTATCCCAGTCCGGGGCCGTTCTGCTGGACGGCGGCATGTACAACCTGATTTCAGCCATCATGACCTTCTTTTCGATCGAAATCACCCGCCTGATCTTCGGCCGGGAAACCCGGGAGTACCCTTTGGGCTATTTCGCATTCGAGTCCCTGTTTGTATTCATCAAGGGGACCGCCATCCTGATCCTGGTGCTGATGGCGCTATACGATAATATCACGTTGCTGCTTTCCGGTGGTCAAGAACCGGCCCTCGGTCTCTTGACGCTGTATGTCAGCCTAGCGGTTGTCGGCTGTTTTGCAGTGTATGGGGTGCTCCGCAAGAGTTTAAAAAAGGCGGATTCGGATCTTCTAAGGGCCGAGGCCTGGCTGCTCAACGGGGCGGTCACCGGGGCCATCGGGATTGCGTTTGTGATTGTGCTTTTGATCCAGGATACCGCCTGGGGTTGGACCACCCGTTATGCGGACCAGGTGCTGGTCATCGGCATGTCCCTGCTATTTATCAAGGAACCGCTGATCCTGATGCGTAACGGCCTGAAGGAACTGCTGCTGGCCGCCCCCCAGAAAACCTTTTCTCAGCCATTTATCGACCGGTTCCTGCCCCTGAAAGAGGAATTGGGCGCCCGGCACCTTTCCCTTGAAATATTGAAAACCGGCCGGCGGATGTGGGTCACCGTGTTCATGGACCCTGCCGAGGACACCGTGAAGGTAGAGGCTTTCATGGCCATGAAAGCCCGACTGCAGGCTCTCGCCCGCGACATTCATCCCAATGTGCAGATTGAGCTTATTCTGAACAGATCATGACAGGCCGGCTTGACCTCATCAGGTAGACACGCAGGCAAGCTTAGACTCTTTAGTTTATAGGCTCAAAATGGGATCGAAAGGTTAGAAGTGAAGAAAAAACCGGAATGTTCTCAAGGCTAACGCCGCAAATCCGAATATCGAAACCCGAAACAAAAGGGCAAATCAAAATGACCAAAAGAAACAAACAAAACCTGTAATCACATTAGGCAAGCCTATATTTTTGTCATTTGAATTTTGAATTTATTTAATTTCGTGCTTCGTATTTCGGATTTAGTTAACCCATAAAACCGATATCAAGCAGTCCATATATATTTGCCTTAATTGTGTGACGCAACATTAGGCAGGTGGTGCAATAATCGTCAGCGTCCGCTTGATCTCCTGGCCGCTGTCGGTTGTAAAGGTCTGCTGCTCGGTTGAAAGCCGCCCTTCGGCAAACAGCTGAATACATTCCGGGTAGAGGATCCATTCCTGTTTCAGGCCGTTTGATTTGATGGTATCCAACGAATCCCCGGGTTGGATTTCAAATGCCCGCTGCCCGATGATCGGACCGGAATCCTCACCGTAATCGATGAAATGGACGGTGCAGCCCCCGATCTTGCAGCCGTAGCGGTAGGTATCCCCGTATCCATCCACACCTGGAAATGAGGGCAGCAGCGCCGGATGGATATTCATGATGATCGGTTTGCCGGGGACGGTATTGATCCTGTCGATCAGGTAGGGGGTCATATTGCGCATGAAGCCGGCCAGAACCAGCAGATCGAAGGGATACGGCCGCATGGCCTCCAGCAAGGCGGCCTCGGCCACGGCCCTGGTGTGCAAAAATGCATTGACCTTCTCCGGATTGGTTTCGGGCGAAAAAAAACCTTGTTTCTCAACGAGATATTCAAGATCAAAATCAGCCGGCAGGGAAACTGAGTCGGGATTTTCGCGGTATTGCCTGATAATGCGGCCATAATCCACCACAAAAGTGGGAATGCCGTGCTTTGCACCCCGCTGCAACCCCTTGGCACCCGGGTTGTCTGACCCCACGAATACCATCTCGCCGTCGATCTTGCCCGCCTCGCAGCAATCGATGATTGCCTGCAGATTGGTCCCGCCGCCTGAAATCAATGCACCGATCTTGATTTTATCCGCCATGCCGCCTCCTGTATGGTTGGTAGGTCCCACTGTTAATATCAAGGAATTAGCAAAACCTCAAATGCGTGTCAATTACCGTATCGGGGCCGGCTTTACACGGTTGACAACAAATACCAGCACGATTATATAAGAGCCATCACCTAAAATTAGAAAAGGAAACCAGGCCAATGGGCGACAATGTAATTGAAATTGAAGACAGCTCCTTTGATACTGAAATTTTACAGAGTGAAAAACCCGCCCTGGTAGATTTCTGGGCCCCCTGGTGCGGGCCCTGTAAAGCGATCAGCCCCGTGATCAACGATCTCGCCGGCGAATTTGGCGACCGGGTCAAATTTACCAAGTGCAATGTGGATGACAATCCGGTGACGCCGGGGAAATACGGGATCAAGGCTATTCCCACCCTCATCTTTTTTAAAGATGGCCAGGTGGTGGAACAGATCACCGGCATGGTTGCTAAATCCAAACTGGAAGAAGCCCTTAACAAACTGTTGTAAGCAACGCCTCTCTCCATAAAGGCGGCAGGACTCTCAAAAACCGGTGCGGCCGACGGCAGGGCTTCACCGGTTTATTTATGCTGGACCGATAGAAATCACCCCATGCAAAAGCTACGCACACTTACCGTCTGCAACCTGATGACCGGCCTGGCCGCGTTGAGCCTGCTTTCCGGCTGCGCCTGGTTCAGCCGGGAGGACACCCGACCGGCGCATGAACTGGCCCAGGACGGTATGGATGACTACAAAGCCGGGAACTACAGCACGGCGATCGAAACCTTCGAGCGACTCAAGGACTGGTACCCTTTCAGCAAATACGCCATCCTGGCGGAGCTCAAGATCGGGGACGCCTACTATAAAAAAGAAGAATACGAAGATGCGGTTTTTGCATACGAGGAGTTTCTTAACCTCCATCCGCGCAACGAAGCCGTCCCCTATGTGATGTACCAGATCGGGCGGTGCTATTTTGACCAGGTGGATACCGTTGATCGCGATCAAGCCAATACCCGCAAGGCCTTGGAAAGCTTTGGAAAACTGGTTGACCGCTACCCTGTGGACAGCTATTCCCGCCGCGCCCGGCCCCATATTGCGGTCTGCATAAAAACCCTGGCCGGCCATGATCTGTACGTGGGTCGTTTTTATTTTAAAAGCCGCTACTACAAAGCGGCCCTGAGTCGGTTTCTGGCCGTGATCAATGACTATCCGGATGTGGGCCTGCAGCACGATGCCCTGCAATACCTGACCATTCTGGAAGCCGAGATCAAACGGGATGATGACGGCAGCCGGCATTATTTCCCCGGTAAGAACCCTCTGGAGCAAAATCAGGACAAGCCCACGCCGGACGAATGAAGCCGCTTTTTCCGGCGCCGGTCGGAACTCCGGGCAAGAAATCCAGGGCCCTGCAATAAAAAAGCTTTACACGATCAAACCCATATTATATGGATAGCGTTTGCAGTTTTAAGCGGCGGGCAGCATACCGCCGGAGCATCTTGAAATCCGAATCAAATGCAGGAGACGATGTCATGTCTAAAGTATGTGAAATATGTGGGAAAAAACCTGTCGTGGGCAACAATGTCAGCCATGCGCACAATGTCACCAAGCGGCGTTTCAACCCCAATCTGCAGAGCGTGCGCGCGATGGATAAAGGCCGCCCCAAGAAAATGGTGGTCTGCACGACCTGTATCAAGTCCGGACGGGTGGTTAAAGTCGCGTAAAGCGGTCGCCCGCCAAAAGTTTCGTCTGCTGGGCGGCCTGCCTTATAGAAGCCATCTCAAAAACGGATTTTGGTAGCGGCCCGGCCGCCGCGGGGTTCTACCCAAAGGAATACGGGCGTATTTCGAGGATTTGAACCAAGTGACACCGAAGCCTATCAGCCGTTGTGTAAGTGGCGGCTGAAGATCGGACCAAAATCTTTTTTGAGATGGCTTTTTTTATCCGACCCGCTTTACATCCTGAACATTCTTGACCTTTCTGATCGATGCCAGTATCCGCCGCAAATGTGCGGTGCTCCTCACGCCAACCGAAAAACTGCTTTCCACGTGCTTGTCGTTCCCGGTTTTGGTGTTGGCGCTGAGGATATTGGCCTCGTTTTTGGTGATGCAGCCGACGATATCCGCCAGTAACCCCACCCTGTCGTAGGATGTAACCTGGAAATCTGCCGGGAACGTCTCGGATGCTTCCATATTCCACTCTACATCGATCCGGCGTTCCGGGCTCATCTTGAGCGCATTCACACAGTTGGCCCGATGTACCGTCACCCCGAAACCGCGGGTGATATAACCGGTAATGTTGTCACCGGGAACCGGCTGGCAGCACTTGCCGAATTTTATCAGGATGTCGTCCACCCCTTTTACCACCACGCCGGTTTTCGGCTTCTTCTTGCGAACCCGCCCCATCAGCTTGTTCAAAATGGATTCGCGGCCTTCCGCGTCATCCGTTTTCGGCTCGATGCGCCGGATGATTTGCAGGGGGGTAATCTTGCCGTAACCGACGCTGGCGATCAGGTCATCCAGAGTTTTGGAACCGAAGTAGGCAACCGCAGCGGCCATCTCTTCCGACTTGACCTGGGTGTTGAAATTCAGTCTGTGCTTGCGAAACGTCTTTTCACACATTTCCCGCCCCAGGCTCAGGCTGCGTTCTTTTTCCTGAATCTTGACCCACTGCCGGATTTTGGATTTGGCTTTTACCGTCTTGACGAAGCTCAGCCAGTCTTTGCTGGGATGATGGTTCTTCTGGGTGACCACCTCGACGATGTCGCCGGTCTGCAGCGCATACTGCAGGGGCACCAGGCGGCCGTTCACCTTGCCGCCGACACACTGATTGCCAACCTCGGTGTGAATCAGGTAAGCGAAATCGACCGGTGTGGCGCCCTTGGGCAAAGTCTTCACCTCGCCGGTAGGCGTAAAGACGTAAACTTCATCGGGGAACAGGTCGATACGCACATTTTCCAGGAACTCGTTGGGGTCCTGGGTGTGCTCCTGGTTCTCCACGATGTTCTGTATCCAGGCAAACGTGTCGCGCACTTTGTCTTCGACCTGGTTGCCCTCCTTGTAACTCCAGTGGGCGGCAATGCCTGATTTGGCCACGTTGTCCATTTCGTAAGTCCGGATCTGGATCTCGACCCGCGCACCCCGGGGACCGATAACCGTGGTGTGCAGGGACTGGTACATGTTGGGCTTGGGACGGGCGATATAATCCTTGAACTTGATGTCAATCGGCTTCCACAGGGCGTGAATCAGGCCCAATACCTCGTAACACTGCGGTACCGTATCCAGAATGATCCGAAACGCGATGATGTCGTAAATTTCTTCGAACGGCAGGTTCTGGGTCTGCATCTTGTGATAAATACTGTAGACCTTCTTGTGCCGGCCCAGCACCTTGCCCCGCAGGTCGGCTTCGGCCAGTTTCTGCAAAATGATCTGGCGCACAGTCTGGATATACTCCTCCCGATCGGCCAACCCCTTGCTGACCAGAGAACTGATCCGGTTGTAATCGTCCGGGTACAGGTACTTGAAACAATTGTCTTCCAGTTCGTGCTTGATCCAGTAGATACCCAGCCGTGAAGCAATCGGGGCGAAAATGTCCATCGTCTCCCGGGCAATTTTGGTCTGGGTTTTCTGGTCGTGAAACTCCAGGGTGCGCATGTTGTGCAGCCGGTCGGCCAGTTTAATGAGGATCACCCGGATGTCGTCGGCCATGGCGAGCAGCATTTTGCGGATGCTTTCCGCCTGACGGGCCCGGGCGTTTTCAAACGGCAACACACTGAGCTTGGTCACCCCGGAAACGATGTGTTCGACTTCGGGGCCGAAGATCTCCTTGACCTCATCGGCGGTGGCATGGGTATCCTCGATGACATCATGCAGCAGGCCGGCCACGACACTGACGGTGTCGAGTTTCATTTCGGCGAGGATGCCGGCCACTTCAATCGGATGCGACAGGTAAGGTTCGCCGGACAGGCGCACCTGCCCGTCGTGCACCCGGGCCGAATAGACATACGCCTGGTTGACCACCCCCAGGTCCGCCTCGGGGTTGTAAGCGGTAATTATATCGATGATGTCGCCGATACGGATCATAGCTAATAAGATTTAGCGAATACTACTCTCTCTTCCGAAGGCTCTCCACAGCAGATACATCTGCCGACGGCATCCGAACCCATCTTTTCAAATGGAATGCAGCGGATGGTTACCTTAAGGTCTTCTTTAATGCGCTCTTCACATGCATCGCCGCCGCACCAGTGAGACAGGGCAAATCCACCGTGAATTTCCGGCTTTTCAGTATTCTCCGCCGTGAAAAAGTTATAAAAATCCTGGTTGGCGTCGATCTCCCGCGTGTGTTCCTGCTGGTAAGCCAGAGCCCGGTCAAAGAGGACCTGCTGAATTTCATCCAGGACCGTTCCAATGGTGGCGACAAACTCTTCCCGCCGGATGCCGGCCTTGTCGCGTGGTGCTTTATCCCGCCGGCCGACGAATACGGAATCCTCGGCAATATCGCGCGGGCCGATCTCCGCCCGGACCGGGATGCCCTTTTTGATCCAGTCCCAGGTTTTGCCGCCGCCGATATCGCGATCGTCAATCTCGACCTGCACAGGGCGTCCGTAATACGTCTGATCTTTCAAATCGGCTGCCAGGCGATTGACATAGTCCATCACCATCTGGCGATCTTTCTCTTTCCGGACAATCGGAATGAGGACCACATGGGACGAAGCGATACGCGGCGGCAGCACGAGGCCGTCGTCATCGCTGTGGGTCATGATCATGCCGCCGATCATTCTAGTGGAGGTGCCCCACGAAGTCGTCCAGGCGAATTCCTCCTGCTCTTGGGCGGACTGGAACTTGATCCCCGACGCTTTGGCAAAATTCTGTCCGAGAAAGTGGGATGTCCCGGCCTGCAGAGCCTTGCGGTCCTGCATCATCGCTTCAATGCACTGCGTGTCGACCGCACCGGGAAACCGCTCGCGGGCGGTCTTGCGCCCCTTGATGACCGGGATGGCCAGACACTCCTCCACAAACCGGGCATACACATCCAGCATTTGCGCGGTGCGCTCGATGGCCTCTGCGGCCGTTGCATGGGCGGTATGCCCCTCCTGCCAGAGAAACTCGCTGGTCCTTAAAAATATGCGGGTGCGCATCTCCCAGCGGACCACATTGGCCCACTGGTTGATCAGGATGGGCAGGTCCCGGTAGCTGCTGACCCACTTGGAAAAGGACTCACCGATAATGGTTTCCGATGTGGGCCTGACCACCAGCGGTTCACTCAGTTCCCCGGCCGGCACCAGGCCGCCCGCAGCCCCCTTTTCCAGGCGGTGATGGGTCACAACAGCGCACTCGGTGGCAAATCCTTCCACGTGCTCAGCCTCTTTTTCCAGATAGTTCAGGGGGATAAAGAGAGGAAAATAGGCATTCCGGACCCCGGTCTCCTTGAACATGGCATCCATGTCGCGCATGATGTTTTCCCAGATGGCATAGCCCCAGGGCTTGATAACCATGCACCCGCGCACCGGTGATGGTTCGGCCAGATCCGACGCTTTAACGACCTGTTGGTACCATTCTGGATAATCTTCGGCCCGGGTAGGGGTAATAGCTGTCTTGGCCTGCTTCTTTCCCATAATCTCCTCTCAATCTAGATGGTGCTTTAGAATACTTACTCTTGCTGTTTATCCTTCGTAAATTTCTCCACTTCATCAAGTAAAACCGGTACCAGGTCGTCCTGATCGAACTTGCGGACAACCTTACCCTGGCGGAACAGAACCCCGGTGCCGTCTCCGCCGGCAATACCGATATCGGCCTCCCGGGCTTCACCGGGGCCATTGACCACACAGCCCATGATGGCGACCTTCACATCGGCCCGGGAAGCAAACAGGGCGGATTCCACCTGCTCGGCAATATTGAACAGGTCGACTTTGCAGCGCCCGCAGGTCGGACAGGATATGATTTCCGGACCGCGGCTGCGGATATCCAGCGACCGCAGGATCTCATAGCCGACCTTTATCTCCTCGACCGGATCACGGGTCAGGGAGACCCGCAGGGTATCCCCGATGCCCTCGGCCAGCAGCATACCGATGCCGACTGCGGATTTGACGATGCCGGCGTACAACCCGCCGGCCTCCGTGACCCCGACATGCAGCGGCAGATCGGTCCGGCCGGCCAGTTGACGATAAGCAGCCACGGTGCGATAGACGTCCGAGGCTTTCAGCGACACCTTCAGTTCGTGAAAATCCATGGCCCGCAGGCGCTCGATGTGCCGCAGGGCGCTTGCCACCATGGCGTCGGCGGTGGCCTGCCCACCGTATTTTTCCAGCAAATCCTTTTCGAGCGACCCGGAATTCACACCGACGCGGATAGCCAACCCCAGGTCCCGGGCACAGTCGACCACTGCCCGGACTTTCTTTTCACTGCCGATGTTCCCCGGGTTGATCCGTAATCCGTCTGCCCCCGCCCGGGCGGCGGCAATGGCCAGCCGGTAGTCGAAATGGATATCCGCAATCAGGGGGATATCGATAGCCGGCTTGATTTGGGCGATGGCCGTGGCAGCTTCCTGGTCCGGTACCGCCACGCGAATAATTTCACAACCGGCCGCGGCCAGTTCGTTGATCTGGTCAACCGTGGCAGTCACGTCCTGGGTGTCCGTGTTGGTCATCGACTGCACGGCAATGGGGGCGCCGCCCCCCACCGGGACGGATCCCACCTTGATCTGCCGGGTTTCTCTTCTTTTTATGCTGAACGGCATTTGGTCTGCGCGACCTCTCTATCCTATTTGAATCATAGTCAATCCGGCACAGCGGCATCCCGCCTGCGCAAAATGCCGTTGAACCCTTCAGCGGGGTTGTGCACCAAAGGAATATATAAGCATATTTCGGGAATGAGGCAATAACACCGCCAAGTGTGGATGGTATCGGATTTTTCTGTTTAGTCGGTTTTAACAAAGCCCCTGCCCGAGTTCAAGGGAAATTGGCCCCGACAGCGGATTGTGTTTTCCCCGGCTTGACTTATATTCATGATACTGATGTTATTATGATCTTTCCATCAACGACCGGAGGAGATGCAGGTTGCCGCAGCCGAACCACATAACCGGCCCTACAGGATATCTGAAGCTCATGTTCCGGCTGCTGGTGGTAACCGGATTTCTCACCTTTTGCAGCGTGTACGTCTACTTGTTCACCCCGGAACCGCCTCCGGAACCGGTGTTGGACCGGATTTTGCGCACCGGTAAGATCACCGTCCTGACCCGCAACAATGCCAATTCCTACTACCTGTATCGCGACCAGCCCATGGGGTTTGAATACGATCTCGCCAAGGCTTTTGCCGATCACCTGGGCGTGCGTCTGGAACTGAAGGTAGCCGAGCGCTGGGAGGGCATGATCCCGGACATTCAGACCGGTGAGGCCGACATGATCGCGGCCGACCTGACCATTACCGCCAAACGTCTGCGCCAGGTGGCTTTTTCTGACGGCTACCTGACCACCCGGCAACAGATCATTACCAACCGGTACCATCCGGGTGTGCGCAGCCCCGCTGATCTCAACGGCCAGACGGTGCACGTCCGCCGGGGCACCTCCTACCAGGAACGTCTGGAGGAACTGCAGGCCACCGGACTCAATATCGACATCCGGTTGCATGTGGATATCCCCACCGAGGAGCTGATCCGGCAAGTGGCCGCGGGGGAAATCGGCATCACCTTGGCCGATGAACACATAGCCCAGCTCAACCGCCGCTACTATCCGCGAGCACGCATCGTTTCACCGGTCAGCGAACGCCAGGCCATCGGTTGGGCCGTCCACAAAAAAGCACGCAAACTGCGCCGTGAAATGAACCGCTTTTTTGAGCAGATCAAAGACGATGGTACGTATGCGGAGATTTACGACCGTTATTTTTCCAACCTGGACATGTTCGATTACGTGGATGTGCGGTCCTACCACCGGCGCTTGCGCACCCGCCTGCCCAGCTATCAGGCCATCATCGAGGAAGCTGCCGAGTTGAATAATTTTGACTGGCGCCTGATTGCCGCCCAGATGTACCAGGAGTCCCATTTCAATCCGGCCGCCCGGAGCCACGCCGGAGCCTATGGCCTGATGCAGTTGACCACCCAGACCGCCAAGAGTCTCGGGGTGACCGACATCCTGGATCCGTTGCAGAATATCCAGGCCGGGGTGCTGCATTTGAAGATGCTCTATGATTTCTTCAGTAAGGCTCCAGAACCCGATCGCATGTCCATCGCCCTGGCCGCCTACAACGTCGGGCAGGGCCATCTGCGGGATGCCCGGGACCTGGCCCGCCAGTTCAACCTGAATCCGGACCGGTGGGCCTCCTTGGAACAGACCCTGCCCATGCTGCGCTATCGCAAGTACTACAAGAATGCGCGCTACGGCTACTGCCGGGGAACCGAGCCCATCAAGTATATCCGCCAGATCTATTTTTACTACGACATCCTCAAGCGCCACGGCATTGAGTACGAGCGCATCCATGACCCGGCCGGCAATGAGGGGGCCTAGAACCTGGGCCTGGAGAAATCGTTGAACAGCCGAGTCAGGGCATATGCACCATCTGAACTCGCAGGCGGATCAAAAGACGAATGAGAATAACGCCCCTCAATAGTCCCCCTCCCTTGACGGGAGGGGCTGGGAGAGGGTAACTTCCTTGGAATGCTGAACAATGATGTGGTTTAAAAGAAACGGACACTTTGCTAAGAACGAAATATCAGAAAGCGAGGTGTCCAATGAGTACTCAAAAAACCAGACGGAGTTTCACCCAAGGGTTCAAGGATGATGCTATCAGCCTGG
>Ga0209783_1000103_pt1 | contig 34307 bp, 26 predicted proteins | sample WorMetfiPIANOSA1_FD_187395 | JGI IMG/M metagenome (GOLD analysis project Ga0209783, IMG submission 187395) | Marine gutless worms symbiont microbial communities from Max Planck institute for Marine Microbiology, Germany - Olavius filocauda... | ecosystem: Host-associated > Annelida > Digestive... | reverse complement strand
ACGTGGTCGACCGGGTGACGGCGATGTGGGGCGACCTCGGCCTCCCCGGCAGCGGCAAGCCGATCTGGAAGTAAGAGCCCTTCTCCCCAGGGGGGAGAAGGTGGCCCGAAGGGCCGGATGAGGGGGTTCCGGTGCCGGACACCCGAACACCCTCACCCCAACCCCTCTCCCTCCAGGGAGAGGGGCTTTCTCTTGACGAAGCACCTTGCGGCCCCTACCCTTTTTCTCATGACCACTCGGGACCAGCGCGCCCTCCTGGCGCTTCGACTTACCGGCCCGGCGCTTTAGACGCGTCGGGGGCCGCGTTTGCGGCCGTCTTCCAGGTCTCACCGGTAAGAATAAGGTCTCGATCCCATGGCACATATCCGCTTATCAGCCTCTCTCCTTGGCGCGCGACTAGTCCGCGGTTGCCGGATCTGAGCCGACGGCCCGATCGCCGTTTCCGCGCAGCCCAGCCAGAGACATAGGACCGCATTCGCGCCGGCAGATAGCCCGGCGCATCAGGAGAGAACCGATGACACGCATGCCGATCCACAAATACCGACCGTTCGAGCCGATCGACCTGCCCGACAGGCAATGGCCGGCCCGGACCATCACCAAGGCGCCGGTCTGGTGCAGCGTCGACCTGCGCGACGGCAACCAGGCCCTGATCGAACCGATGGGCCCCGAGCGCAAGCGCCGGATGTTCACCCACCTGGTCGAACTGGGTTTCAAGGAGATCGAGGTCGGCTTCCCCAGCGCCTCGCAGACCGACTTCGATTTCGTGCGCACGCTGATCGAAGAAGACATGATCCCCGACGACGTCACGATCCAGGTTCTGACCCAGGCGCGCGACCACCTGATCGACCGCACGTTCGAGGCGATCCGGGGCGCCCACCGGGCGATCGTCCATCTCTACAACTCCACCTCCACCCTGCAGCGCCGGGTCGTGTTCGGCACCGACGTTGAAGGCGTGAAGGCGATCGCGGTGGCAGGCGCCCGGCGCATCCGCGACCTGGCCGACGCACAGTCCGAGACCGACGTCCTCTACGAGTACTCGCCTGAGAGTTTCACCCAGACCGAGATGGAGGTGGCGCGCGAGGTCTGCGAGGCGGTGATGGACGTATGGGAGCCGACGCCGGACCGGCCGGTGATCTTCAACCTGCCCGCCACGGTCGAGGTGGCCACGGCCAATATCTTCGCCGACCAGGTCGAATGGTTCCACCGCAACGTCAAGGACCGGAAAAGCATCGTCCTGTCGGTACATCCCCACAACGACCGCGGCACCGGCGTGGCCGCGGCCGAATTCGCGGTGATGGCCGGCGCCGACCGGGTCGAAGGAACGCTGTTCGGCAACGGCGAGCGGACCGGAAACGTGGACATCGTCACGCTGGCGCTGAACATGTTCACCCAGGGCGTCGATCCCGAGCTCGATTTCTCGGACCTGGACGCGGTGCGGCAGACGGCCGAGTACTGCAACCAGCTGCCGATCCACCCGCGCCATCCCTATGGAGGAGACCTGGTCTTCACGGCGTTTTCCGGTTCGCATCAGGACGCGATCAAGAAGGGCTTCAAGGCGATGGAAATCTCCAACAGCGAGGTGTGGGAGGTGCCCTATCTGGCAATCGACCCGGCCGACGTGGGCGGCACCTATGAGGCGGTCATCCGGGTCAACAGCCAGTCCGGCAAGGGCGGCGTCGCCTTCATCATGGAAAGCGAGTTCGGCATGGAGCTGCCGCGCCGGCTGCAGGTTGAGTTCCAGGGCGCCGTCCAGGAGATCGCGGACGGCACCGGCAAGGAGCTGTCGGCGAAGGAAATCTGGGACGCGTTCGAGGCCGAGTACCTGTCGCCGGGGAAGGACGGCTATGCCTTCACCGAGTACGCCACCGAACCGGACCGCGGCCACCCGGGCCTGCGCAACCTGACGGCGACCCTGAAGAACGGCGCCGGCACGGTCGAGGTGCACGGGCGCGGCAACGGCCCGATCGACGCCTTCGTGCACGGCCTGCGCGAGCAGTTCGACATGCCCATCGAGGTGATGGACTATCACGAACACGCCATCGGCGCGGGCGCCGACGCCACCGCGGTGGCCTATGTGGAAGTCAGGGACCGGGACGGCCGGACCCTGTTCGGCGTCGGCCGCGACGCCAACATCGTCGCCGCCTCGCTGCAGGCGGTGATCAGCGCGGTGAACCGGATCAACCGCACAAGCTAGACCCGAACCCCCTCATCCGGCCCTTCGGGCCACCTTCTCCCCCTTGGGGAGAGGGGTTGGGGTGAGGGGGTTACGGCCGCTAAGCCGTCTTCGCCGCGGACGCCTGTTCCGAGATCATTTCCGCCGCGGCGCCCTCCACGGCCTTGGCAACCTCTTCGTCGGTGGCGTCCTTGGCGACATGCACCTCGACCTTGCGCGGCGCCAGGTCGATACCGTTCTCCTCGAAGGCATCGCGGACGCGCTGGTAGACTTCCCGCCGCAGGACGAACTGCTCGCCGGGCTTGGCCATGAATTTGAGCCCGATGATCATGGCGTCGTCTTCCATGCGCCGCACGCCCTGGGACTTCAGCGGCCCCAGGAAGCTCTTGCCGTGCACCGGGTTCTGCATCAGTTCCGCGCCGATCCGCTTGACCAGCTTCTTCACCAGGGTCACGTCGGTGCCGAAAGGTACCCGGAATTCCAGCTTCAGGATCACCCAGTCGCGGCTGTAGTTGGTGATCTGCCCCATCTCGCCGAAGGGAATGGTGTGGATTGCGCCGCGATGGTGCCTGAGCCGGATCGACCGGATCGACATCTGCTCCACCGTTCCCCTGAGCGCGCCCACCTCGATGTATTCGCCGACGCGGAAGGCGTCGTCCATCAGGAAGAACACGCCCGAGACGATGTCGCGCACCAGGGTCTGGGCGCCGAAACCGATCGCCAGGCCGACGACGCCGGCGCCGGCCAGCAGCGGGCCGATATCCACGCCCAGCGACGACAGGACGATCATCGTCACCATCACCGCCAGGGTCACCATCACGAACTTGCGGAACAGCGGCAGCAAGGTATGCATGCGCGCGCCCTCGCCGGCTGCCCCGCCCTCGTCGCCGGCATGACCTGCGGCCGCCTGCGCCGCCTCCAGCGGCGCCAGCTTGGAATCGATCGCCGTCTTGACCAGGTTCCAGATCAGGTCGGCGACCATCAGCGTCAGCACGATATCCACGGCGCCGCCGAAGATCCTGCCGACGACACCGCCGCTGGCGACGAACTCTTCCCAGTCGATGCCGGCGGCATTGCCGATCAGCGCCAGCGACCCGATGAACAGGATCACCCGGACGAAACGCTGAAACACGCTGGCATATTGCAAACGCACGCGGTTCCGGAATTCGGCGTCCGACCGCTTCTTCTCCTCCGCAAGGCGCGCGTTGTATTGCTCTTCGGTCTCCTCGGCGATGTCCACGGCCGCGGCCGCCGTCTGCGGCGCCAGCGCCTCCATGTCCTCCTCGCTTTTGGCGTCGACGCAGTACCGGATGAAGTTCTTCAGACCCACATCCAGGACCGGAACCAACAACAGAAGATAAAGCAGCATCAACATGCCGGCGGCGCCGACGGCGTAGTTCAGCCAGGCATAGGCCAGGTAGAGGCTCGCAAGAACAGGCCAAAGATCGGCGAAGCCACGCCGCAACGTGGACGCACCGCCGTCGCTTGCCTGGCCCCGCAGGTAGGCCTGCATCTGCTGCCGGGTCGCCCAGACGAACGCGACAAGAACCAGCGTGTTCGCGCCGGAGAACCCGACCAGCAGCAGTCTTTGCCCCGCTTCCGACAACCCGAGATGAGCCATCGCCAGCGTGAACATGTTCCCAGTGGCAAGCACGGCCAGCCACACGGTGAGCCAGCTGTAGATGGACTTCGCGGCCCGATCGCTGAGCCGGGCCAGCCTGATCTGCGCGGCGTACGGTGCCAGCACGAAGGCCATCAGGACGCGCCCCAGGCGAACCAGGACGATAATTGCCAGGATCACGAACACCGCAAGCCGGGCGCCTTCGTTCCCTTGTATGCCGAATGCCGCAAGGATGTTCCGGACGACAATGATGCCGCCCAGCGCCCCCACCGCAAAGGCGCCGATCGCCAGCACATCGATCACCCCGCGCAGGCCGATCCGCCCGACAATAGCCAGAACGCCGGTGGTCCTGGCCTCCTCGAGTTGCCGGCGGACCTTGCCCGTGGCGCGGCCGAACAGCCATTCGACGACGCAGCCGATCATGAACCAGACCGCCGCGAAAAGCGCGATCCGCCACAGCTTGACCGATCCGTCCTCTGTCCATCGATCGTACGCGTCGCGGAACGCCTGCGGCATCGTCGGCAGCGTCTCGCCCAGGCTTGCCCAGTTCCGGCCAAGCCGTTCGAAGCGCGCCTGAAACGCCTCCGCCATCGTCAGGCTTTCTGCCGCGGCCTGCGCGCCGCCCGCGCGGCGCAGCTGCAGCCGGAACAGCTCCCGGATCTCCTCGTCGGTGAGACCCGCAAGCTGCGCGTCGATCTGCGCCGGCGTCAGCCGGCCGGTCAGGCTGTCCAGGGTCTGGTCGGCGGATCCGGCTTCCGTGCCGCCCGATGCGGGCACGCCCGGCACCTGCGCCCATACCGGCGCCCCTAACCCGCAAGGCAAAGCACTGCAATGGCTAGACGGACGAATGACACGGTATGGCCCCCTCCTCTGGTCGGGCGCGGTCGGCGTCCCGTGAGAACCGGACTTTAGGGTTCCCGGCAGGGCGCGGCAAGGCGGACGGCACGCGCCGTCGACGCTGGCGAATGTTCGAATCCGGCCTTAGAATCGGACCCATGGACGCCGTTTCCACCGCCCGGCAATTCATTCTGGACCATCCCTGGGCCGTCATCGCCGTGGTCGTCGTGGCGATCGTGCTGTTGCGCGGCCTCAGCGTCCGGGCGCGGGCACGGATCCGGCGCGCCGACCGCTATGCAGGCGCACCGAAAGACCCCTCTGCGGTCCGCGATTCCGGGCCGGTCGTCAGCCGGGCCCGGCGGCAGATGATCATGGCCTTGATCGCGCTCGCCGTTGTGGCCATCTTGGTTATCATCCAGAATCTGCATTAGGCCGCCCCCGAGGCCCTTACGCCGCACCGTCCCCTATTCACCTGCGCCGCCGGAGAGCTTCATGAGCGAGTCGCCCAATCCCCTCGATCTGCTGTCGGACCTGCTGGCCCGCGCCCTCGCCAAGGGCGCCGATTCCGCCGATGCGGTCTATGCCCGGTCCGATTCGGTCTCGCACGCCCAGCGCATGGGCCAGGTAGAGAAGCTGGAGCGGTCGGAGTCCCGCGACCTGGGGCTCAGAGTCTTCGTCGGCAAGAAACAGGCGGTCGTCTCGTCCAGCGACATAGCCTCCGAGACCCTGGACACGATGGTCGACCGCGCAATCGCCATGGCGCGGACCGTGCCTGAGGATCCTTATTGCGGCCTCGCCGACCCGGACGAGCTGTTCGCCGGCCCGGTGCCGGACCTGGACATCTTCGATTCAGCCGAGCCGTCGGCCGAGACGCTGATCGAACGGGCCCGTGCCGCGGAAGGCGCGGCCCTTGCGGTGGGCGGCGTGACCAACTCCGAAGGCGCCGAAGCAGACTGGGGCAGCGCGGAAATCGCCCTCGCCGCATCCAACGGCTTCTCCGGAACCTATCGCGGCACCCGGCACAGCGTTGCCGTTTCGGTTCTGGCCGGGGAAGGCACCGGGATGGAAAGCGACTATGAGTACTGCATTTCCGTATTCGGCGAAGACCTGGATGCGCCGGAGGAAATCGGCCGGAAGGCGGGCGAAAAGGCCGTCAGGCGGCTCAACCCCCAAAAGGGCCCGACAGAGCAAGTGCCGGTCATCTACGATCCGCGCGTCTCGAACGGCCTGGCCCGGCACCTTGCCGGCGCCATCAACGGCGCATCGATCGCGCGTGGCACAAGCTTCCTGAAGGACAAGATGGGCGAACAGGTGCTGACGTCCGGGGTGTCGCTGGTCGACGATCCGCACCGGCACCGTGGATTGCGGTCCAAGCCCTTCGATGCGGAGGGACTGCCGAACGGCGTCTTGAACCTGGTCGACAACGGGATCCTCAAGAGCTGGGTGCTGGATCTCAGCGCGGCCCGCAAGCTGGGCCTGCAGTCGACGGCGCGGGCCTCGCGCGGGACCTCCTCGCCGCCCTCGCCCGCAACGACGAATCTCTATCTCACCGCAGGCTCGTTGTCGCCCCAGGAACTGATGGCGGACGTGGCATCGGGATTCTACATCACCAACCTGATGGGCATGGGCATCAACGGCGTGACCGGCGATTACAGCCGCGGCGCCTCGGGCTTCTGGATCGAGAACGGGGAACTGACACACCCGGTCAGCGAGATGACGATTGCCGGCAATCTGAAGGACATGTTCCTGAACCTGACACCGGCCGACGACCTGGAATTCCGCTACGGCATCGATGCGCCGACTGTCCGGATCGACGGCATGACGGTGGCGGGAACGTGAAGATCCGCGCGCGGATCGCCTCGGCCATCAAGGCCGCCGACTGGCGCCTGTTCCTTGAGGACTACAACAAGCAGGCCGAGGCGGTGCTTCTGGCGCTGCGCCAGTCCGGCTACGCCGTCGTTCCCGTCGAGCCAAGCAAGGAGATGCTGCGGGCCGGGGCCAAGGCGCTGGAATACGGCGAGTCGTCCAAGTCCGACGCGATCACCGCGATCTACAAGGCGATGGTCAAGGAGGGCAAGGCATCTGGCTGAAGACGGTCAGAGTCCCATTCCCTACACCCGAACCCCCTCATCCGGCTCTTCGGGCCACCTTCTCCCCTCGGGGAGAAGGGACCAAAAGCCCCTCTCCCCCGCGGGGAGAGAGGTTGGGGTGAGGGGGTTCCGGTGCCGGAGGCAACCGAGGAACGTTCCTAAACCATCCCCAGCGCGGTCTGACGCACCCGCCGTTCGGCCGGGAAACGCACCCGGACCGTGGTCCCCGCATCGGGCTTGCTGTTGATCGTCAGCTCGCCGCCGTGCAGCTTGACCAGCGCCTGCGCCAGCGGCAGGCCCAGTCCGGTCCCCTCGCCGTTCACTCTGGGGGTGCCGTTGACCTGGCCGAACCGCTCCAGCACCATTGGGATGTCCTCCTCGGCGATGCCGACCCCGGTGTCGGTCACCAGCACGTCCAGGGCGCCGTTCGGCCTGCCGTCGCAGCGGACCGAAACCGACCCGCCCGACGGCGTGAACTTCACTGCGTTCGACAGCAGGTTCACCAGGATCTGCTTGACCGCCCGCCGGTCGGCGCGCAGCAGGCAATTTGCCCGATCGCCGACATAGCCGATGCGAACGCCGCCCTCGGTCGTCTGCCGGCGTACCATGCGGATGGCCGAATCCGCCAGATCCGCCAAGTCGAGTTCTTCCTCGCGCAATTCGGTCCGCCCGGCTTCGATCCGGGACACGTCCAAGAGGTCGCTGACCAGCGACAGAAGATGCATACCGCTCTCGCGGATATCGGCCAGATACTCCTCCACCGTGTCGGGATTTCGCGGTCGGAGGTTGCGGTCCATCAGCACCTCGGAAAATCCGATGATCGCGTTCAGCGGCGTGCGCAGCTCGTGGCTGATATTGGCCAGGAACTCCGACTTGGCGCGGTCGGCATAGCGTGCCTCTTCCAGCGCCGACTTCATCCTGGTCTCGCGCTCGTTCGCCTCGGTCACGTCCAGGGCAAGGATCTCGCAGCGCGCGGTGCCGCCGTTCGGGACCGCGTATCCGGAAGCCAAAACCGTCACAACGGCCCCCTCGGCGGCGGCCAGGCGCAGCGCGATGCCGTGGGCGGCGCCTCTCTCGGCGATGCGTTCCAGGAACTGGCGACCCGCTTCCGGATCGGCGAACGGGCCGGAATCCGCGGCACCCTCAGCGGCCAGCAGGCTGGGCGCGTCTTCGTAGCCAAGCATCGCCGCGAAGGCCGCATTGGCGTCTTCCAGCCTGCCGCCGGCAATGGTGAAGGCGCCGATGCGTCCGGCCTCCAACAGCGCGCCGTAACGGGTTTCCGCCGCCGCCTTGACCCTGTCGGCGATCTGGCGCCGGTCGCGGTTCTCGAGATAGCCGCGCAGCGCCATGGCGAACTGGCGGACCTGGTCGTCGCTCAGTGACTGGCCGTTCCTGGCAGCGACCGGCAGCGGCAGCGGCTCGGCAAGGACGGTTTCTGCCTCGTGCGGCACATCGGCAACGCTTGACCGATTGTCGCGCACCGCCGAGACGCAGATCCCAAGCGCAACGACAGCCGAGCCCAGCAGCACCGCAAGAATGCCGTTCCAGATCGATTCCTCGCGCTGGCGGATCTGCGCGTTCGATTCAGCCGACTGCACCGCAAGAGCCGTTGAGACTTCGCGCAACTGGATGTCCAGCCGATCCACCAGCCTCCTCAAATCCGCAAGACGCGTTTCGCCGGCACCGTCGTCGCCGCGCTCGTACGCTTCGACCGCCTGGACCGCCGTGGACACCAGGGCAGAGATGTCCTGTTTCAGACCCACCGCAGCTTCCGGCGCATAGTCCGCCATCTGCCAGAGTTGCTTGTCGATGTTGGCGGTGTGGGCGACGACGACATTGCGGATCTTCGACGCACTTGAGCTGTCGCCCAGCATCGAGCGCGTCAGCTCCTCCTGAATGCCGGCACTGAGGCGTGAGACCGTCTGACTGACTTCATTCAACTGCGCGAGATGCACGGTCGCGGTGTCATCGTGCATCGCCGTTTGCCGCAATTCGTTCGCAAGAACGGCGATCCCGACAAGGGCGGCCAGCATCAACACGGTCAGCGTGATGACCGGCGCAGCCAAACTCCCCCTACTCGTCACTCCTAATAAGTTCCCCTACTCCGCCGGTGCCAGCCTTTGAAGGCGTCACCAACCGGGCTTCTGCCCGTGGATCCTCTCGGGCCGATCGCATTGGGCATGCCATGGTGTTGCGGAGGTTTATGCCCGTACTCCGGCATCGTTGCCTGACCGCACCTATTGACCATTGGCGCTTCGCAATGGCAACAGAGAATTGCCATAGCATGCGCCTGCCTCCCGTTATGCGATTAACCACACTGTCCGCGGCATTATCATCCGCGGCCGGCTTGGAGTCTTGGTTAAAATCAAACCGCTTGATCGAATTCAAGACGCTCGGGCAGCGCGTTTGAAACCGATAGCGTGTTTTTCCCTTGCAAAAATGTTCCCTTTGCGTGCGCACGCCCCGGCATGTCAGCGCTGCGTTTTGGACCGGCATCAAACGGACCCGCATCGGCTTCAATCCACTTGTAATTTCACGGTCGTTCGAACATCTTTTTCGCAGTCCGCAGCGGGCATCCAGGAGGAAATGCCCGTGCGGCACGGCGTTGCGTCCGGCGGAAGGAAGTCGCAAGGGTGGCTAAGGAAGATCCGATTGAGTTCGACGGGACTGTGGTCGAGGTCCTTCCCAATGCGATGTTTCGCGTGCAACTGGAAAACGAGCACGAGATCCTTGCGCACACGTCGGGTAAAATGCGCAAGAATCGCATCCGCGTGCTGGCCGGCGACAAGGTCACCGTCGAGATGACTCCCTACGACCTGACCAAGGGCCGCATCACGTACCGTTTCAAGTAGCAGGATCGCTCAGGCCGTGCGCCGGGCGGGCGCCGAGGCATGGTCGGCATCGACCAATGCGGCGGCTTCCCGGATGACCGCCACGCCTGCGCCGGCGCGACAGGCATTCTCGCTGAGGAACCGGCGCCAGGCCCTGGCGCCGCGGCAGCCGTTGAACAACCCGATGATATGCCGGGTCATACGCTGCAGCGGCACGCCGCGCTTGAGCTCGCCTTCGACGAAGGGAGTGTAGCGTTCCAGGATCGCATGCCGGTCCGGCACGGGCGCAGTATCGCCGAACAGCAGACGCCCGGCGTCGGCCAGCATGTAGGGATCGTTGTAGGCGGCGCGCCCGATCATGACGCCGTCGACATGGGTCAACTGGTCCGCCGCCTGGTCCAGGCTGGCGATGCCGCCGTTGATGACGATTTCCAGCGCGGGGAAGTCCCGCTTCAGGTGATGCACCAGGGCGTAGCGCAGCGGCGGCACCTCGCGGTTCTGCTTGGGCCTCAATCCACTTAGCCAGGCCTTGCGTGCATGCACGATGAAGGTCTCGCAGTCGGCTGCGGCCACCGTTTCGACGAAGTGTTTGAGGTCGTCGTAGTCGTCCTGGTCATCGACCCCGATCCGCGACTTCACGGTAACCGGGATCGAGACGGCAGCGCGCATCGCCCGCACGCAGTCGGCCACCAGCTCGGGCTCCTGCATCAGGCAGGCGCCGAACCGGCCGGACTGGACCCGATCGGACGGACAACCGACATTCAGGTTGATCTCGTCATAGCCGTATCCGGCTGCGATCTCCGCCGCCCGCGCAAGGTCATCGGGATCCGATCCGCCAAGCTGCGCCGCGACCGGATGTTCGGCACCATGGAACGACAGGTGCCGGTCGCGGTCGCCATGCAGGATCGCGCCTGTCGTGATCATCTCCGTATAGAGCAGCACCTGCGGCGAAATCAGCCGCAGGAAGTAGCGATCGAACCGGTCGGTGCAGTCCATCATCGGCGCGACGGAGAGACGGCGGTTCACGCCCATCGAAACGTTGCTCGCTCCAGGTGTCATCAGGCGCGGAAGCTATCACGCATTGGCCGGGCCGCAATACAGGCCGTGGCCTCAGCGGACAAAGAGGAAGATCTCCGTACCGTTGCGAAGGATTTGCAGGGCGGCGACGCGGCCCGCCTTGTCGAGCGCAGCCTGCAATTCCTTTACCGACGCCACCGGTTCGCGGTTGACCGCCAGGATAATGTCGCCCTCGCGCACCCCCTGCTGCCAGGCGGGACTGCCGGGCGCCACCGCGGCAACCAGGACGCCGTCCCGCCCGCCGGTTTCCGGCGTGGGCTCGATGTCCTGGAACGTTGCTCCAACCAGTCGTTCGGTCTTTTCTTCGGCGGGCGCGGCGGCGGCCTGGGGCTCCCGAAGGGTGGCGCGGACGGTCTCACGCTTCCCCTTGCGCACAAGGGTCAGTTCGACGGTCTCGCCGGCGGGGACCAGTCCGACGCTGTTGCGCAAGTCGGACGAACTCCGCAGCGGGCGGCCGTTGAACGCGACGATGACATCGCCTGCCTTGATGCCTGCATCCTCCGCGCTCGACCCCGACGCCACTTCACGGACTACAGCCCCTTGCGTCTCCTCCAGCCCGAGCGCCTCGGCGATATCGGGCGTCAGGTCCTGAATGATGATGCCAAGCCTACCCCGGCGCACCTCGCCGTGAGCGACCAGCTGCGTCATGATCGCCTTGGCGTTGCGGGTGGGAACCGCGAAGCCGATCCCAACATTGCCGCCCGCGGGCGCGATGATGGCAGTGTTGATCCCCACCAGTTCACCGGTCAGCGTAATCAAGGCCCCGCCGGAGTTGCCCGGGTTTATCGGGGCGTCCGTCTGTATGTAATCCTCGTAGCCCTCCAGATTGAGGCCAGAGCGGCCAAGCGCGCTGACGATCCCGGACGTCACCGTCTGTCCCAAGCCGAAGGGATAGCCAATCGCGATGACGAAGTCGCCGACCCTGAGCGCTTCCGAATCGCCAAACGGCAGCGCGGTCAGGTTGTCGGGTTCGATCTTCAAAAGGGCGATGTCCGTGCCGGGATCGCTGCCGACCAGCGTGGCCTCGAAGCGACGCCGGTCCTTCAGCGTCACGACAATCTTCTCCGCATTCTCGATGACGTGGTGGTTGGTGATGACATAGCCTTTGCCGGCATCGACGATAACCCCGGAACCGGCGCTCAGGCTGGGCGGTGCCGGTGGCGCTTCGGGCAGATCGAAGTACCTGCGGAAGAAGGGGTCGCGGAAAAGCGGGTTTTCTTCCGCAGGCGCGGGGCTCTGCACCGAGATATTGACCACTGCAGGCGTTACACGGTCCAACAGCGGTGCCAATGTGGGCACGCCGCCGGGCCCTTCCAGAAAAGGCATGGCCGCCTGAACGGCCGGCGACAAGAGCGTCGCCAGGAGCGCCACGAGCAAGACCACCGCGTTGCGGGTTCGTCGCGTCACAATGTCCATTTTCCGAACGTCCTTGTTCGCTCACCAGGGGCCACCTCAGCGGCTGAAACCCACAAGACGTTTCTGCAAGTCGATCTCTGTTGGGACCGACGGTCGTTACGGATTTTGCCATCGAGGGCACCGGCGCAGGTTGATGCGCATCAAACCTCGGAAGTGCAGGCAGCGGGCGTTCAGGTAAAGGCCTCCATCACCCAACGGGGTCCGCTCAGTCGGCCTCGCTGATCTCATATTCCGCCCCAGCGATCCAGTCCGGATGGATTTCCGCGCCCCAGCCCGGCGCGTCGGTCACGGTCGCCATCCCGTCTTGGATTTCGTAAGGCGATTCCACGAACAGACCCTCCTGCCAGGGGTAATAGTCCCGGCCTTCGATGGAGAATTCCAAGTACTTGCCGGCGTTCGGGATCGCGCGCAGCAGGTGCATCGTAAACAGCGTCACCATCGACAGGTTGGCGCAATGCGGGGTGCAGGGCAGACCGGCCCGCTCGCCCATCGCCGCCACCCGCAGGATCCGCGTCAGCCCGCCCAGATAACAGACGTCGGGCTGGATGACGTTCACCGCCCGCATGTCGATCATCTGCCGCCAGGTCGGCAGCAGGCAGTCCTGCTCGCCGCCGGTGACGTCGATGTCCAGGGCGTCCGTCACCTGCTTGGTCTGCTCCAGTTCCCAATAGGGGCAGGGTTCCTCGTAATGGGAGACGCCGTTGTCTTCCAACAGCCGCCCGACCTCGATCGCGCGGGCCGGCGAGAAGCCGGAATTGGCATCCACCAGCAAGGCGACATCGTCTTCGAATGCCTGGCGCATCGTCGGCACGATCTCTTCGGTCCGGCCGGGCCATTCGTCCACGTCGCGCCCGCACTCGGCGCCGATCCGGAACTTGAAGGCGTCGAACCCGAAGCGGTCGCGCAGGGCCGTCAGCCGGTCGGCCTCGTCCCGGGGCGTGATATCGCGCTTCATGGACGAGCCGTAGGCCCTGAGCCGACCCGGCGTGCCGCCGATCAGCTCGCAGACGCTCTTGCCCTCCAGTTTGCCCCGCAGGTCCCACAGCGCCGTGTCCAGCCCGCCGATCGCCCGGCACAGGTAGGAGCCGGGGAATTTGTGCTCGCGCTCCGGGATGATGTCCACCAGGTGGTCGATATCCAGGGCGTCTTCCCCCAGGGCATGCGGGGCCACCTGGCGGTGGACAACCTGGGCGGTGATGTCGGCATGGTAGGGGGCCACTTGCCCCCATCCCTGGCTGCCGTCATCGGTCGTCACCCGCACGCAACAGATGAATTCGGTCGAAAAGGTCTCGATCCGCCTGATTTTCATGGGTCTTCCGCCCTGTCACCGTGGATCTCCGCCCGCCCGGACGCGCGCCGGGCAAAGCTTTACCAGGGCGCCGTGGCGTTGGCAAAAAAGCTGGCAACCGGCCGCCAACGTGGCAAGATGCGGGCAGCCCGGAACCGGAATGGAACAGGGGACGGCCAAGACACGAAACTGTTGTTTAGTTGAAATAACTCAAAGCGCGACTGACGCGATGGCGTGGGTCCCTTCGATCAGGACATTCTGAGCGTTGGCCCCATTTAACAGGTACAGGGAGGTACCATGATCAATTTCAAGACACTTGTCGGCGGCTTGCTGACCGCAACCATGCTGACAACTGCCGGCACGGCCGGCGCCGAGACGCTGCGGCTGCTCACCTGGGGCAGCTATGCCCCCGACAAGGTGATCAGATGTTCGAGGCGAAGTATCCCGACATCGAGGTAGAGGTGACCTTCTCCAACAACGAGGAGATGATCGCGAAGCTGCGCGCGACCGGCGGCGCCGGCTACGACCTGGCGCAGCCCAGCCACGACCGGGTCTATGCGGCGCAGCTCGAATACGACATCTACAAGCCGCTGGACCTGTCCAAGATCGATACCTCGGTCATGGATCCCAATCTGCTGGACGGCGTGAAGGCCAATACGACCATCGATGGCCAGGTCTATTCCGTGCCGCACCAGTGGGGCACGTCCGGGCTGATGGCGGACAAGACCAAGGCGCCGGAGTTCTCAAGCTGGGCCGACCTGTGCGATCCGAAATACAAAGGCAAGACCTCGATGCGCCTGAAGCGCACGATCCTTTTGGGAACGGCCTTCTCCATGGGCGAAGACCCCTTTGCGGCCTATGCCGATCTGGACAAGTACCAGACCATCCTGGACCGGGTTGCCGAAAAGCTGATCGCCTGCAAGGACAACATCAAGGCCTATTGGAAGGGCGGAGACGATCTATCCAGCCTGATGCTGTCGGGCGAGGTGATCGCTTCGGAGACCTGGGATTCGACGGCCTACAGGCTGTTCAGCGAGAACGCCAACATCGTCTTCATTCCGCCCAAGGAAGGCGCGCTGGCATGGATTGACACCTTCACGATCCCGCGCAAGGGCAAGGCGGACGATGCCGCCTACAAGTGGATCAATTTCGTCATGCAGCCTGAGATCGTGACCCTGATCTCCGGCAGTTCCGGCGCCATCGCCGCGGTCAAGGGCGGAACGGACCTGATGCCCGACGACAAGCGGGCGGCGGTGAAGGCAGCCTTCTCCGACGATGACATTGCCAACCTGAAGTTCTTCGCCAACATCCCGCCGGGTGTGGAGGACATGGAAGGCAAGACCCTGGAACGGATCAAGGCGGCGACCGGGGGCTGACGAAACTGCGTTCTGTAAAGCGTCAAGGGGAGGCGGTCACCGCCTCCCCTGTTTTCCTGTGATGGCCATGGACAACGACCTTGAATGCGTTGGCGTCTCCAAGACCTTCGGCGACCTGACGGCCGTCGACAACGTCTCCTTCGAGATCCCCAGCGGTTCCTTCTTTTCCATCCTCGGGCCTTCGGGCTGCGGCAAGACGACCCTGATGCGCATGATCGCCGGTTTCGAACAGCCGGCCAGCGGTGACATCAGGATCAAGGGCCAGTCGGTCCTCAAGCGCCCGCCCAACAAACGCAACGTGAAGATGGTTTTCCAGCACCTGGCGCTGTTCCCGATGATGAATGTCGAGGAGAACATCGCCTACGGTCTGCGCTGCAACGGCGTTGCTAAAGAGGAGATCAAGCGCGCCGTAGCGCACGTGTTGGACCGCGTCAGCCTGCCCGACGTGGGCAAGAAGGAAATCCATCAACTCTCCGGCGGGCAGAAACAGCGCATCGCGATCGCGCGGTGCATGGTGCTGGACCCCGACGTTCTATTGCTGGACGAACCGCTGGGCGCCCTGGACCTGAAGCTGCGCGAGAGCATGAAGATCGAACTGAAACTGCTGCAGCACCAGTTCAACACGACCTTCGTCTACATCACCCACGACCAGTCCGAGGCGCTGGTCATGTCCGATCATGTCGCGGTCATGAAGGACGGCGCGTTCGAGCAGATTGGGACGCCCCAGGAGCTCTATCACGCCCCGGCAACGGCCTTCGTAGCCGGCTTCGTCGGTGACAGCAACCGTTGGCACGGACGCGTCGTCACAGTCCGGGGCACGGAGGCCGAGGTCGAGACGGAGTCGGGGCTTGCCATGGTCTGCCAGACCGCCGGGCAGGCGGCGATCGAGCCGGGATCGCGCGCGGAAGTCTTCGTGCGCCCGGAGTTCATCTCCATCTCACGCGCCGGCAATGGCGGCCCGACGGCGCCGGACGGCGCGAATGTCCTGTCGGGCCGGGTCGACAGTTTGCTGTTCAATGGCGCCAGCAGCCGGGTGCTGGTCCGAACCGAACGGGACGAGCTGGTCGAAGCCGGCTTCCAGGTCACCGGCGGCGCGCAGGACCTTCGCCCCGGCGACAGCGTATCGATTTCCTGGCAGCATGACCGCAGCATATGTTTTCGGTCCGAAGGCTGATCGCGAACCGGCGGGGAGATCGTGCAAAAAGACGTCAAGCGCCTGACCCTGATCCTGCTGTTCGCGCCCTTCGTGCTGTGGATCCTGCTGCTGATCGTGTTGCCGCATATCGGCGTCGCGGTGCTGTCGGTGCGCGAGAAGGTGGCCCCGCGGGTCTATGAGTACGGGTTCGCCAACTATGTGGACTTCATCAACGAGCCGATCTACTGGAACACGCTGCTGCGCACGGCGTCGATCTCGCTGCTGGTCACGGCGCTCGCCCTGCTGATCGGCTTTCCGGTCGCCTACTACATCGCCAAGATTGCCGGCAACAGGACCAAGGGGGCGCTTTTCCTCTTGTGCCTGATCCCGCTGTGGGTGAGCGATCTGATCCGCGCCTTCGGCTGGATCCTGTTGTTGCGCGAGACCGGGATCATTTCGGGCGCCCTTCAATGGCTTGGACTGATCGGCGGACCCGTCGAACTGCTCTACAACGATGCCGCCGTCATCGTCGGCCTGGTCTACACGGTGATCCTGTTCATGATCGTGCCGTTGGTTTCGACGCTGGACGGCATGGATAACAGCCTGATCGAAGCCGGCTACAATCTGGGCGGAAACGGGCTGACGGTCCTGCGTCGGATCATCGTGCCCTATGCCATGCCCGGCATCGTCGCGGGCTGCATCATCGTCTTCATGCTGACCGCCGGCAGCTACCTGACCCCGATCCTGCTGGGCGGCAAGAACAGCAGCTGGTTCACCGAGCAGATCTACGACCAGTTCATCACCCGCTATAACTGGGAGTCCGGCGCGACCTTCGGCATCCTGCTGCTGGCCTTCACCTCCCTGGTCGTCTGGCTGGGCCTCAAGCTCAGCGGCCAGACCCTGGCCAGCACCGTGGCGAGGGAATAGGCGATGGCCGCAACCCGACCCACGCGCATGGCGGCCACCTGGGCCTTTCGCTGTTACGTCCTGGCCTTCTTCACTTTCCTGGCCGCGCCCCTGTTCTCGGCCGGCCTGTTCGCCTTCAACGACTCGCTGTTTCCGGCACTGCCGTGGCGCGGCTTCACGGTGGACTGGTTCTTCAACGATACCGAGCCCAAACTGGGCATGTTTCACGACCGGCGCCTGCTGCGCGGTCTCTACTTTTCTTTCGTCATTGCGGTGATCGTCTCCGGCCTGTCGGTCGCGGTCGGCACCAGCAATGCGTTTCTGTTCGTGCGTGGCCAGTTTCCGGGCAAGAACTTCCTTTACATGGTGATGGTCGTGCCGCTGGTCATTCCCGGCGTCATTCTGGGCATCTCGATCCTTGTCCTGGCCAGCACGGCTGCCAACGGAATCGAGGCCGCCTTCGACTACGAGATCGAGTTCCTCAGGCCCGGCCTGCTGCTGGTCATCCTGGGCCAGTTCTCCTTCATCACCACGATCACATCGCTGGTGATCACCGCGCGCCTGCGCAAGTTCGACTACGCCATGGAAGAGGCGGCGCAAAACCTCGGAGCGGGCCACGCGCGCGTCCTGCGGACGATCACGCTTCCGTTTCTGCGGCCCGCCCTGATCGCCGCCGGCCTGGTGGCGTTCCTGGTTTCGTTCGAGAACTTCAACACCACGCTGATGCTGGTTGGCTCGGACGCGCCGCTGACGATCACGATGTACGACCGCATGGTCAAGGTCGGCTCCACGCCGGTGCTGAACGCCGTGTCGTTCTTCCTGATGGTCGGCTCCGGCGCGCTCGCCCTGTTGAGCATCGTGGTCCAGCGGGACAAGGCATCCCGGCAGTCATGAACCGCGATGGACTATGACTTCATCCTGGTCGGCGCCGGCTCGGCCGGCTGCGTCCTGGCCAACCGCCTGACCGAAAGCGGCCGGCTCAGGGTGCTGTTGCTGGAGGCGGGCGGATCGGACCTCAACTTCTGGGTCCAGATGCCGATCGGCTACGGCAAGGCCTTCTACGACCAACGCAACAATTGGATGTACATGACCGAACCCGACCCGGGCATCGGCGGACGCCGCAGCTACTGGCCGCGCGGCAAGGTCCTGGGCGGCTCCAGTTCCATCAACGCGATGGTCTATGTCCGCGGCCAACCCGGCGATTTCGACGATTGGGACGCGATGGGCAACGCCGGCTGGAGCTGGGACGCGGTGCTGCCCTATTTCAAGCGGTCCGAGCGGAACCAGAACGGTGGCGACGCCTGGCGCGGCGACGACGGGCCGCTTTTCGTCTCGGACGTGTCCCGCGACCTCCATCCCATGTGCCAGGACTTCCTCCGGGCCGGTCAGGAATGCGGCCTTCCCTTCAACCCAGATTTCAACGGACGTACGCAAGAGGGCGTGGGTCTCTATCAGAACACGGTCAAGGGCGGGATCCGCATGTCGGCGGCACGCGCCTATCTGCGGCCGGCACGCCGGCGCCCGGGCCTGCGCATCGAGAAACGGGCGCATGCCACGAAGATCCTGTTCGAAGGGGCCAGGGCGGTCGGCGTCGAATACCGTCAGAAGGGACGGACCAGAACAGCACGCGCGGCACGCGAAGTGGTCCTGGCCGCCGGGTCGATCAACAGTCCGCAACTGCTTCAACTGTCCGGCGTCGGACCCGCAGCGCTGTTGCGTTCGCTGGGCGTCGCCGTTGTGCGGGACACCCCGGCCGTCGGGCGGAACCTGCAGGACCATCTGGGCATGGACTATCTGTACCGTTCGCGCGTGCCGACCCTGAACGACCAGCTTCACCCCTGGTGGGGCAAACTGTGGCACGGCGCCCGCTACCTGACGACGCGCCGCGGTCCGCTGTCGCTTGGCGTCAACCAGGGCGGCGGCTTCTTCAGCACCCGGCCCGGTTTGGAACGACCGAACATGCAGCTCTATTTCTCGCCGGTCAGCTTCACCAAGGCGCCGTCCCGCAGCCGCCCGTTGATGAATCCTGATCCGTTTTCCGGCTTTCTTCTTGGGATCCAGCCGACACGCCCCACCAGCCGCGGCCACCTGGAGATCGTCTCGCCCGACCCCTTCGCCCATCCGGCAATCCGGCCGAACTGCCTGTCGACGAACCACGACGTCGAGGAGATGCTGGAAGGGGTGCGGTTCATGCGCACCCTGGCCGCGGCGCCGCCCCTGGCGCGTCTGATCGAACGCGAGATCGCGCCGGGACCCCAGGTGCAGTCCGCCGAGGAAATGCTGGAGGACATCCGCCAGCGCGCGACATCCGTTTTCCATCCGGTCGGCACCTGCCGCATGGGCAATGATCCCATGCACGACGTCGTCGACCCGCGCCTGAAGATCCACGGACTGGCGGGCCTGCGCGTGGTCGATGCCTCGGTCTTTCCTACATTGACCTCGGGCAACACCAACGCTCCGACGATCATGGTCGGCGAGAAGGCCGCCGACATGATCCTGGAAGAACACGGCTAGAGAGGCGGCCGCCCGTGCAAGGACACGGCATGTTCACCCCGGACTTCAAGCGGACTCCCTATTGGTGGGGCAGCGGCGACGCACCGACTGCCGGCGAAACGCCGCTGCCGGAAAAGGCCGACGTGCTGGTCGTCGGCGCCGGCTATACCGGCCTGCACGCGGCCCTGCAGACCGCGCGCGGCGGGCGGGACACGCTTGTGCTCGACGCCGAGGCCGCCGGTTGGGGCTGCAGCAGCCGCAACGGCGGACAGATCAGCACCAGCATCAAGCCTACCTGCGCAGCGCTGGCGAAAAGCCACGGACATGAGACGGCCTTGTCGATTCTGAGGGAAGGCGAGGCGTCGCTGAGTTGGATCGGCGATTTCGTTCGCGACGAGGGGATCGCCTGCGACTTCAAGGTGGTGGGCCGTTTCCACGCGGCGCACAGCACGGCGCACTACGAAATGCTGGCCAAAAGGGTTGACACACGGGTTCAGGGATTTGACGAGGACGCGTTTCCGATTCCCCGCTCGGAACAGCGCCGGGAACTGGGCACGGACGTCTATTTCGGCGGCGCCGTTTTTTCCCGCCACGCATCGATCGATCCGGCGCGCTATCACCGCGGCCTGCTGCAGGCTGCGGTCGATGCCGGCGCGGCTGTGGTTTCGCACTGCCGCGTGACCGGGCTGGAACGCCGCAACGGCAGCTTCGTGGTGGAGACCCAGAAGGGTCGCGTGCAGGCTCGACGGATCGTCGTCGCCACCAACGGCTATAGCGGCGGCGTGACGCCATGGCACCGTCGGCGGGTGATCCCGATCGGCAGCTACATGATCGCCACCGAACCGGTCGACCCGGCCGTCATGGACGCGGTGATGCCGACGGAGCGCGTGGTCAGCGACACGCGCAAGGTCGTTTACTACTACCGCCCCTCGCCCGACCGGACGCGCATTCTATTCGGCGGGCGGGTCTGCCATGGCGAGACTGACCTGTCCACCAGCGCGGTCAGGCTGCGCGCGGAACTGGTCCGGCTGTTTCCGGCGCTTTCCGAAACGCGGATCAGCCATTCCTGGATGGGGTTCGTCGGCTATACCTTCGACAGTCTGATGCATGTGGGCAACCGCGACGGCCTGCACTACGCGATGGGCTATTGCGGCGCGGGCGTGGGCATGGCGAGCTATCTGGGCATGCGGGTCGGCCAGCAGGTTCTGGGGCTGAAGGAGGGGCGGACCGCATTCGACGCGCTGCCGTTCCCGACCCGGCCCCTGTACCGCGGCGCGCCCTGGTTCGTCCCGCCGATGGTCCTGGTCTACCGCCTACGCGACCGCCTGGGGGTTTGATCCTGCCGCATCGGGCTCCGTCGCTCTTCATGGTCCGTTAACCCTGTTTTTCGCACAGCCGCGGCGATTGTTGTCTGCGGCCCGGGCGACATTGTCCCCGAAGGCAAACGGGCCATTAACAAAGTCCTCATACGATGTCTGCGCTGCCGCAGCCGCGCGATGACGGCAATGCCGTCGGCCGTGGCCGAAGGGGGTTTTTGCATGGCGAGCAAGCGCGACCGTGATGGCCGCAAGACCGTATCGAAGAACCGCAATAAGACCGTCCCGTCCACAGCGGGCGGTGCGGACACGCAGCCTGTCGCCCTCCTGAAGAGCGTTTTCCAGACTGCGGAGGACGCGGTCGTCGTGACATCCGCCGACGCCGACAACCCCTGCATCGAATATGCGAACGACGCCTTCTCGCGATTGACCGGCTACCCCTTGAGCGAGATCCTGGGACGCAGCCCGAAATTCCTGCAGGGGCCCGGAACCTCCCACTCGGCCCGGGAAGCGATCCACAACGCGCTGGACCGCAAATGCCCGGCCCGGGTCGAGATGTTGAACTACGACCGCGAAGGCTCGGAATACTGGATCGATATCTCCGTCTTTCCGATCCTGGCCCCCGACGGCCAGGTCGCCCACTTCGCCGCCATCCAGCGGGACATCACCGAACAGAAACGGCAGGCGGCGCACCTGACCCGGGTGGAAGCCAGGCTGCGGGCGGCGATGGAAGGGTCGCCCAGCGCCTTCTACCTGCTGGAGGGGTGCCGCAGCGAGACGGGCGTGGTCACGGATTTCAAGCTGACCGACGTGAACGGCATCGGCGCGACCGAGATCGGACTGCCGCGAGACGAGATCATCGGCCAAAGACTGAGCGACCTTCTCAGCCTGAACGGCGCGGCCGGCCTGTTGAACCGCTACCGCGCGGTGCTTGAAACCGGCAAGCCGATCGACGAAGAGATCTGCATGGAACTGTCCACCGGCGGCACGTCGTGGCAACGCCAGCAGGTCGTGCGGGTCGGCGACAGCATCGCGGTGACCAGTCAGGACGTGACCGACCGCAAGCGTGCCGAACAGAACCGCGTGCAGGCCGAACTGCGCCCGCGCGGCGCCATCTCCAGCATCCGCGACGGCTTTGTCCTGTTCGATGCCCAGAACCGGCTGGTGATGTGCAATCAGCAGTTCGTGGACACCCACCCCTTCCTGGGCGACATCATGCCCCTGGAAGGCCGGGGGTTCGAAGAGATCCTGCGGATTGGTCTGGAACGCCAGGCCTATGACGACCCCCTCGCGTTGGACGATCCCCAGGCCTGGCTGGCGACGCGGCTTGAGAACCACCGCAACCCGCCGCCGGAACCGCTGGAACAACAGGCGTGCGGCGGCCGCTGGATCCGGATCAGCGAACAGCGCACCGCCGACGGCGGCATCGCCGGCATCTACAGCGACGTGACGGCGCTGAAACGGGCAGAAACCCGGCTGCTGGACGCCGTCGACAGCATCGGCGAAGGCTTTGCGTTGTTCGACGAGGACGACCGCCTGGTCCTCTACAACCGGCCCTACCTGGAATACTGGGGGGCGGGCGCCGACGAGATCCGGGCCGGCATGACCTTTCGCGAGCTGTGCGCCCGGTCCTGGGACGCCGGTCTTGTGCGTGACGCGGATGTCGATGCCGAGACGGGCCGCGAGGCGTGGATCGAAGACAGGGTACAAAGGCACCGTGCCGCCAGCGGCGTCATCGAGCGCACCATGCCCGGCAACCGGCACTTCAATATTACCGACCGGCGCACCAAGGACGGCGGCATCGCGACCATCGCGTCGGACGTCTCCGAGATCAAGCGCGCCCAGGAGATCATGCGCGACAACGAATCCATCCTCAAACGCAACATCGAGGACCTGGAGACCACGCGCGCCCTGCTGCAGGAGAAGTCGGACCGGCTGGCCGAACTGGCCGGCAAGTACGCCCTGGAAAGCCAGCGCGCATCGGCCGCTGCGCGCGCCAAGTCGCAGTTCCTGGCAATGATGAGCCACGAGTTGCGCACGCCGCTGAACGCGATCCTCGGGTTCTCCGACATGATCCGCGACGAGGCCGCCGGGCTGGAGGGCTACAATTTCACCGAATTCGCCGACGACATCTACAACAGCGGCGACCACCTGCTGTCGCTGATCAACGACATTCTGGACATGTCGAAGGTGGAGGCGGGCAAGTACGAGATCCATCCCGAGCCCATCGACCCGCGCGGCGCCATCGACTACTCGGTGCGCCTGATCCGCGGCAAGCCGGAGGAAGCGGGTGTGCGGCTGACCGTGGACATGGCAGAAGACCTCCCGCCGATCGAGGCCGACGAGCGGGCGCTGCGCCAGATCCTGCTGAACCTGCTGTCCAACGCGATCAGGTTCACCGACCGTGGCGGCGAGATCACCATCGGCGCAGCAGCCAATGCCGACGGCCTGACCTTTTCCGTCACCGACACCGGCATCGGCATCGCAGAAGAGCATCTGCCCCGGATCACCCGGCCGTTCGAACAGGTCGACAGCGAACTGTCGCGGCGCCACAAGGGCACCGGGCTGGGCCTCGCCCTGACCAAGGCGCTGGTGGAACTCCACGGCGGCACCTTCGTAATTGAAAGCAAGCTGGGTGTCGGGACGACGGTGCGGTTTTCGATGCCGTGGTACGACCAGGGCACGGCCGGCCTGGAGGACGGGCTGGCGGCCCAGGCGGGGCGCTAGCCGGAGTCGGGCCGCCCCCCGATTTCCGGCGCAAGACCGCCTGTTTGCGGGCAAGACGGCCTTGTACGAGGCACCCGTCGAGCCCATATCCGGGAAGGACGCCTATTAGAGGGTCCGACCCGTCTCAATCGGTCGTTTTGCCTGAATCAGGGGAACGACAGTAAAGGTCGAGGAAGCATGAACGTCGAGAAATTCACCGAGCGGGCGCGCGGTTTCATCCAGGCGGCCCAGGAACTCGCCTTACGTTCCAATCATCAGCGGCTGACGCCGGAACATATCCTCAAGGTCCTGCTGGACGACCAGGAAGGCCTGGCGGCCGGGCTGATCGCGGCCGCGGGCGGCAACGCCAGGCAGGCGCTGGACCAGACCGAGGCCGTGCTGGCCAAGCTGCCCCAGGTGGAAGGCGCCGGCGCCGGACAGCTCTATCTGGACCCCGCCACCGCACGCTTCACCGATCAAGCCGAAAAGGTGGCCGAAAAGGCCGGCGACAACTTCGTCACGGCGGAACGGCTGCTGCTGGCGCTGACCCTGTCCGAAAGCATCCCCAGCGCCGAAATCCTGCGCAAGGCCGGCGTCACTCCCCAGGCGCTGAACGGGGCCATCAACGACCTGCGCAAGGGGCGCAAGGCGGATTCGGCGACGGCCGAGGACAAGTACGACGCGCTCAAGAAATACGCCCGCGACCTGACCGACAGCGCCCGCCAGGGCAAGCTGGACCCGGTCATCGGCCGCGACGAAGAAATCCGCCGCACCATCCAGGTGCTGGCCCGCCGGACCAAGAACAACCCGGTCCTGATCGGCGAGCCCGGCGTCGGGAAGACCGCCATCATCGAGGGACTGGCCCAGCGCATCATCAAGGGCGACGTGCCCGAGCCCCTGCGCGACAAGCGGCTGATGGCGCTGGACCTGGGCGCGCTCGTCGCCGGATCCAAGTTCCGGGGCGAGTTCGAGGAACGGCTGAAGGCGGTCCTGGAAGAGATTTCCGCCTCGGAAGGCGACATCGTCCTTTTCATCGACGAGCTGCATACGCTGGTCGGGGCCGGCGCGGCCGAAGGCTCGATGGACGCGTCGAACATGCTCAAACCCGCGCTGGCGCGCGGCGAACTGCACTGCGTCGGCGCCACCACCCTGGACGAATTCCGCAAGCATATCGAGAAGGACGCGGCGCTGGCCCGGCGGTTCCAGCCGGTCTTCGTGTCCGAACCGACCGTGGAGGACACGGTTTCGATCCTGCGCGGGCTGAAGGAGAAGCACGAGCTTCACCATGGCGTGCGCATCACCGATGCGGCCATCGTCTCCGCCGCGACCCTGTCGAACCGCTACATCACCGACCGCTTCCTGCCTGACAAGGCGATCGACCTGATCGACGAGGCGGCCAGCCGGTTGCGCATGGAGGTGGATTCCAAGCCCGAGGATATCGACGAGCTGGACCGCCGCATCATCCAGCTGAAGATCGAACGCGAGGCCCTGAAGAAGGAAACCGACAAGGCCTCGAAGGAGCGGCTGGCCAGGCTGGAGATGGACCTCGACGGTCTGGAAAAGGAGTCCGCCGAACTGACCGGACGCTGGCAGGCCGAGAAGGACAAGATCCACGGCGCCCAGGAACTGAAGGAAGAGCTGGACGGCGCGCGGCTGGAGCTGGAAACGGCGCAGCGCGAAGGCCAGTTCGAGCGGGCCGGGGAACTGGCCTACGGCATCATTCCCGATCTGGAAAAACAGCTCGTCGAGGCCGAGAACGCCTCGGAAGAGCGTATGCTGAACGAAGAGGTGCGCGATTCCGACATCGCCTCGGTGGTCTCGCGCTGGACCGGCATCCCGGTTGACAAGATGCTGGAGGGCGAGCGCGAGAAACTCCTGCAGATGGAGGGGTCGCTCGCCAGGCGGGTGATCGGCCAGTCCGAGGCGATCACCTCGATCTCCAATGCCGTGCGCCGCGCCCGGGCGGGCCTGCAGGACCCGAACCGGCCGATCGGCTCGTTCCTGTTCTTAGGTCCCACCGGCGTCGGCAAGACGGAGCTGACCAAGGCCCTGGCGGCCTTCCTGTTCGACGACGACCAGGCGATGGTCCGGATCGACATGTCCGAATATATGGAAAAACACTCGGTCGCCCGCCTGATCGGCGCCCCGCCCGGCTATGTGGGCTATGAGGAAGGCGGCGCCCTGACCGAGGCCGTGCGCCGGCGGCCATATCAGGTCATTCTGTTCGACGAGATCGAAAAGGCCCACCCGGACGTGTTCAACGTGCTGTTGCAGGTGCTGGACGACGGGCGCATGACCGACGGCCAGGGCCGGACGGTCGACTTCAAGAACGTGCTGATCGTGATGACCTCAAACCTGGGCGGCGAGATTCTCGCGAACCAGCCCGAAGGCGAGGACTCCGATGCCGTGCGCGAGCCGGTGATGGAGGTGGTCCGTGCCGCGTTCCGGCCGGAATTCCTGAACCGGATCGACGACATCCTGCTGTTCCACCGTCTGACCCGCGAGCATATGGGCGGCGTCGTCGACATCCAGATCGCCCGCCTGGCCGCGCTCTTGGCCGACCGCAAGATCACGCTGGACCTGGACGAAACGGCCCGCGCCTGGATCGCCGACAAGGGCTACGACCCGGTCTACGGCGCCCGGCCCTTGAAGCGGGTGATCCAGCAAGCGCTGCAGAACCCGCTTGCCGAGCTGATCCTTCAGGGCGACGTCGCCGACGGCGAGACGATCCACGTCGCCGCCGGCCCGGACGGCCTGACCCTGAACGGCAAGGCGATCGAAGCGCGGGCGGCCTAAAGCCGGTAACACCCTCACCCCAACCCCTCTCCCTCCAGGGAGAGGGGCTTTTTGTTTCCTTCTCCCGGCGGGGAGAAGGTCGCCCGGAGGGCCGGATGAGGGGGTTACCCCCTCACCCGCGCCCGCTCCATCGCACAGATCCCCCACGCCAGCACCACCGCGCCCACCAGCAGCGCCACCGCGGTCAGCCAGTTGTCCAGCAGTTCCGGCGCGGCCAGCAGCACCAAGCCCAGCCCCAGCATCATCAGGCCCGACATCAGTTTCAGCACCCTGCCCTGGAATTCGCTGAGCTTGGCCGCGCCCAGCGTGACCGTGAAGACGATCACGATGATCAACAGCGGCAGCACGTAGATCACGTTGTAGAAGGCGAGATAGAGATAGTAGCCCGGCGTGGACAACGCGTTCAGGGTCAATGCCCGGGTATAGACCAGCGGAAAGCCGCTGGTGCACAACAGCTCGTAGGCGTTCGCCGCGATCGCCAGCGCAACGGTCCCGACCATCAGGGCCGGCAGGTTGTCCGCCGACAGCAAGCCCCGCATGCGCGCGAACAGGCCCGGCTTGGCGGCCTTGGGGATCGACAGGCTGGGTCCGCGGCCGAATAGGAAGAAATCCTTGATGTTGAACAGTGCGAAACCGACGGCGACCAGGCCGGCGACGACGGTCACCGCGCGGATGCCCTCCAACACCAGGAACAGGTTCAGCCAGGCCGCCATGAAGACGAAATAGAGCAGGCCGGAGAACAGAACGAAGGTGCCGCCGATCAGGAACATGCGGCCCCGGCTGTTGGCGTGGACCAGCAGGCTCAACAGGAACAGCAGCACGAAGAAGGCGCACGGGTTGAACGCATCCACGCCCGCCAGGACCAAGGTCAGGACCGGGAGCGAGAGCGCCGCGGCATCGACGCTGCCGACGATGGGCAGGGATACGCCCGTGTCCGTCGCCGGCCGCGCCGCCGGGAGGACGGACAGATCCTCTTCGATCGACACCCTGCAGGCCTCGGCCCGGGCTGCCAAGGCGGCGCCCGTCGTTTCCGCCCGATCGAATCCGACGATCATCTCGCCGCACAGGAAGAATGTGGGCACGCCCTGGATCTCCTCGCCCAGCATGGCAGCCATCATGCCGAACGCTCCCCGGTTGGCGGCGGAACCGGAGACCTCGTAGGACACGAGATCGAGCCACGGGTTTTCGGCTGCAAACGGCTCAAGGAAATGCTGGGCCCTGGCGCAATGAGGACAGGTCTTGGACCAGAAGAAGTGAAGTTTGACCTGGATTGAACCGTCCGCGTCCGTGCGCCCCCACATGGTTTCGCGCGGCGCCTGCGCAAGTGCCGGAGAGACCAGAACCAGCGCCATGGCGCAAAACACCAGCCTCGTCATCAGGGTTTTCAAGGGAGCTCCTCGTCGTTGCCGAACGCGCAACAAGGATGGGAATCGCATCGTTCCCCGATCCCTAGCACTGGCTCATACTGCACTCCCTATCGCCTGTTAACCCCGAAGCCAAGAGAGGCCGGCCGTCATGCTGCTGGAAGGATCATGTCACTGCGGTGCCGTCAGGTTCCGCGCCGTCTCGCACCACCCCTACCCGTTCAACCGCTGTTACTGCTCGATCTGCCGCAAGACCGCGGGCGGCGGCGGTTATGCGATCAATCTGCGCGCCGAAACCGACACGCTGGAGATCGAAGGCGAAGACGCGATCGCGGTCTATCACGCGAAAATCGACACGGAACAAAGCCCTGCCAAGCGCCACTTCTGCCGGCACTGCGGCTCGGCGCTGTGGCTGTGGGACCCGCGCTGGCCGGATATGACGCATCCCTTCGCGTCGGCCATCGACACGCCCCTGCCGAGCCCGCCCGAAACGACCCACCTGATGCTGGAGGCGAAGGCGCCCTGGGTCGAACCCCAACTGGGGCCGAACGACAAGCAATTCCCGCAATACCCCGACGAGTCGATCGCCGACTGGCACGAACGCCTGGGCCTGACCGACTAGACCTCAGGCCACCAGCCCCCTGACCAGCGCGAACGCGATGCCCCACATCACGCAGCCGATCGACGCGTCCAGCACCTGCCAGGCCCGCGGCCTTGCGAAGACCGGCGCCAGCAGGGTCGCGCCGAAGCCGAGGCCGTAGAACCAGACGGCGGAGGCCACTGCCGCACCGGTGCCGAAAACGATCCGTTCGTTGGGCGGGTATTGCCCGGCGATGCTGCCCAGCAGCACCACCGTGTCCAGGTAGACGTGCGGGTTCAGGAAGGTGAGCGCCGCCGCCACCCCCAGCGCCGCGCCCAGCCCGCCCTGGCCGCCGCCGTTTCCGCCCGCCTTCAGCGTTCCGGGCTTCAGCGCCAGGCGAAAGGCCCTGAGCCCGTAGAAGAACAGAAAGGCCGCGCCGCCGATGCCCGCGATCAGGGTCAAGGTCGGGTTCGAGGCGACCAGCGTGCCCATGCCCGCCGCGCCGGCGGCGATCAACAGGGCGTCCGCCAGAAAACAGAACGTGGTGACGGGAAACACGTGGGTGCGGCTGAGGCCCAGCTTCAGGACATAGGCGTTCTGCGCCCCGATCGCGATGATCAGGCCCGCGCCCAGACCGAATCCCTGCCAGGCCGGCGCAATCCAACCGGTGTCCATTCACTGCACCGTTGCGCCGGTGTCGGATGCCATCTTCCCCCTGCCCCTTTGCCTGCCGCCAAAACCCAGCCGGAACCCATAGCGGCTGAAACGACCCCAAGCAAACGGCTTTGCGCCCGGCGGAACGCGGTCTTATGGTGCCGGACGTCCGCCAAGCCACGAAGGGAACGGCATGCAGATCTATTCCAACTTCGATTCCGGCAACATCGAGATCCTGGGCTATCCCGACGCGGATTCCGCGCGCCTGAAGATCCGCGTGGATGCGGGCGGCGAGTTCTTCCAGTGGTTCCACTTCCGTGCCGTCGGGGTCAAGGGGCGTGCCTGCCGCCTGGCAATCGAGAATGCGGGCCATTCCTCCTACACCAAGGGATGGGAGGGCTACCGCGCCTGCGCGAGCTATGACCGGGAAACCTGGTTCCGGGTCGAGACCGGTTACGAAGACGGCGTGCTCACCATCCGCCACACGCCGGAGTTCGATTCCGTCTATTACGCCTACTTCGCGCCCTATTCCCTGGAACGCCACCGCGACCTGATCGCGCGGTGCCAACACGCGCCACTGGTGCGCGCCCAGTCGCTGGGCCAGACCCTGGACGGCGAGGAGCTGGATCTGCTCGAAATCGCCAATCCCGATGCGACCCGCAAGGGCGGCAAGTGGATCGTCTGGTGCATCGCCCGCCAGCATCCGGGCGAAACCATGGCGGAATGGTGGATGGAGGGCCTCTTGGGCCGGCTCTTGGATCCGGCCGACCCCGTCGCCCGCGCGGCGCTGGGACGCGCGACCTTTTTCGTGGTGCCGAACATGAACCCGGACGGCTCGCGGTGCGGTCACCTTCGAACCAATGCGTCCGGCGCCAACCTGAACCGCGAGTGGGCTGAACCGTCGATGGAGCGGTCGCCGGAGGTGTTCCTGACCCGCCAGAAGATGCTGCAGACCGGGCTCGACATTTGCCTGGACGTACACGGCGACGAGGCGCTGCCCTACAATTCTATCGCCGGGTCGGAGGGCATCCCGTCCTTCTCCAAAACCCAGGACAAGCTGCTGCAGCTGTTCAGGGCGTCGCTGATGCGGGCGAACCCCGACTTCCAGACCAGCCACGGCTACCCGGCGCACGCGGCCGGCAAGGCGAACATGACCATGTGCACCAACTGGACGGCCGAGCAGTTCGGGACGCTGTCCATGACGCTGGAAATGCCGTTCAAGGACAATGCCGATGCGCCCGACCGTGCTTTCGGCTGGTCGCCGCCGCGCGCGGCCAGGCTGGGCATGGGGTGCCTGGACGCCTTGTACGCGGTTCTGCTGTAGCTGGAGGCGGATTGACCCGGGCAGGACAAGGCCGCGCGGCGGCCGCAGCAGTCACCCTGCTGGCCTGGGCCGCGCCAGCTGGGGCGGCGGGATTTGCCGATTATGTCAAGACACCGGACCACCGCGCGGTCCGTGAGGCCGTCGCCCTGCGCCAGCTGCGCACCATCTGTCCGGACCGGCCGGTGCTGGCTGAGGTGGAAGCCCGCGTCCGGATCGTCCAGCCGGTTGCCATGTTGAGCGGCGCACGGTTTCCCGAGGCCGGGGTCTGGGAGGAGCGCCTGGTTGGCGCCGGCTGCGGCGACGGCCGACAGCTCAACCTGATCTTCGCGGCGAAGGCCGGCGGCAACCCGCCGACGGGTACGGCGATGTTTCCTGGCACCACCCATGCCAACTGGTTCCTGCAGCAGCAGGCGATGCGCCCGGCCGCGGTGGCGGCCTCGAAGAAGGCGCCCGAACCCGGCTGCCGGCGCTATGCGGTCGCGGATACCACCGGTGGTGCGGCGCCGCCCGAGAACCCGGTTCCGGGCGACCGATGGACCGAACGGTGGCGGCTCAGGGCCTGCGACGATTTCGTTGACATCACCATCACCTTCTCGGTTCCCCAGGCCGGCGGCATCGCCATCGAGGCGCAATGACGACCGATCAGATCCAGATCCTGGCGCTGCTGGCCGTCCTGCTGGGACTGTTCATCTGGAACCGGTTCCGCTTCGACCTGGTCGCCCTGGCCGGGTTGATGGCCGCGGTCGTTTTGGGCCTGATCCCGGCTCAGGAGGCCTTTCTCGGTTTCGGCCATCCGGCCACCATCACCGTTGCCGCGGTCCTGATCCTCAGCCGGTCGCTTTCGATCTCCGGCGCCATGGACTGGCTCAGTGGCCTGGTCACCCGTCTTGCCGGCGGACCGCGCGCCCAGATCGCCAGCCTGTCGGGAACGGCGGGCGTGCTGTCGGCCTTCATGAACAATGTGGGGGCGCTGGCCATGCTGCTGCCGGTGGCGCTGCAGACCTGCCGGAAGGTCGGTCGCGCGCCCAGGCTGGTGCTGATGCCGGTGGCGTTCGGATCGATCCTGGGCGGCCTTGTCACCCTGATCAGCACGCCGCCCAACATCCTGGTCGCCACCTACCGGCACGATGCCACGGGAACGGCCTTTGGGATGTTCGATTTTTCGCTCGTCGGCCTGCCGGTCGCGCTCGCGGGGCTCGCCTTCGTGGTTCTTATCGGCTGGCGCCTGATCCCCCGCGGCGACGAGGGCGACGGCGGCGAACGAGACCTGTTCCGGGTCGAACCCTACATCTCGGAACTCCGGATCCCGAAGGACTCAAAGGCCCATGGCCGGTCTCTGGCGGAAATCGAAACAATGACCAAGGAGCTGGACGTCGCGGTCATCGGAATGATCCGACGCGGCACCCGCTACCCCGTCGCCCCCCGCCACGAACCCCTGAAAGGGACCGACACGCTGATCGTCGAGGCCGAGCCAGAGGAGCTGGACCGTTTCGTCAGCGCGCTGGGGATCAAGGTCGCGGGCACCGGCGTGGACAAGGCCAGGCTCGTGCAATCGGAGGACGCCGCAATCGCCGAGGCGGTCGTCTTGCCCGGCGCCCGCATCGAGGGACGCACCATCGGCGCCATGCGGCTGCGCGACCGGTTCCGGCTCACATTGCTGGGGGTCTCGCGCCAGGGCCGCCCCTATCGCGGACGGCTCAGCAGCTTCAGGGTCCAAGCGGGGGACATCCTGCTGGTCCAGGGCCTGTCGGACGATATCCCGGACGCGCTGGGCCGGCTGGGCTGCCTGCCGCTCGCCGGCCGCGACATCCAGTTCGGCAAGCGCCGCAGCGCGCTGATCGCGGCAGGCCTGTTCGCCGCCGCCGTCGCGCTTGCCGCGGCCGGGCTGCTGCCGATCCATGTCGCTTTCTGCATCGCGGTCATCGGCGTGGTAGCGCTGAACATTGTCAGCCTGCGCGACGTCTACGCCGCCGTCGATTGGCCGGTGATCGTCCTGCTGGGTTCGTTGATTCCGGTGGGCGGCGCCATGGAAACGACGGGAACGACGGTGCTGATTGCCGATGCGATCCTGGCCGGCACGTCGGATTTCCCGCCCTGGGTCATCGTCGCGCTGCTGCTGATCGTGACGATGACCCTGTCCGATGTCCTGAACAACGCCGCCACCACGGTGGTGATGGCGCCGATCGCCTTCGGTGTCGCCCAGCGACTTGGCGCCGCGCCGGATCCGTTCCTGATGGCGGTCGCGATCGGCGCGTCGTGCGCCTTCCTGACGCCGATCGGGCACCAGAACAACGCACTGGTGATGGGGCCGGGCGGATACCGCTTCGGCGACTATTGGCGCATGGGTCTGCCGCTGGAGGTGCTGATCTGCGCGGTCGCGGTGCCGCTGATCCTGGTGATGTGGCCGCTGTAGCGGCGTTACTGCTTTTCCGATTCCTCGGCTGTGGCCAGCTGGGTGTCGCCCTGCAACGCCGCGAACTGGGACACCAGGCGGCGGCGATGGTCCTCGAAGGCCGCCAGTTCCTTGTTCTTCAGGTGGCGCCCGGACGGCAGCTTGATGCTCATCGGGTTCACCCGCCGGCCGTCCTTGTGGACCTCGTAATGCAGGTGCGGACCGGTCGACCGGCCGGTCGAGCCCACATAGCCAATCACCTGGCCCTGCTTGACCCGGCGCCCCTTACGAATGCCGGGGCCGTAGCCCGACAGGTGCGCATAGGCGGTCTTGTAGGCGCCGCTGTGCCGGATCCGCACATACTTGCCGTAGGCGCCGTTGCGCCCGGCGGTCTCGACAATGCCGTTGCCCGCTGCGAAGACGGGCGTTCCCGTGCGGGCGGCGAAATCGGTGCCGCGGTGCATTTTGTTGTAGCCCAGGATCGGATGACGCCGCTTGCCGAAGCGCGACGAGATCCGCGCGCCGTCGATCGGCGTCTTCAGCAGGGTCTTGCGGACCGAGCGGCCCTTGCCGTCGTAATAATCGTAGAAGCCGTCCGCGCCCTTGAAGCGGTAGTAGGTCTGCTTGTCGCCACGCAGGGTCATCGATGCCACGTGGATGTCGCCGAAACGCACGGGTTTCCCGTTTTCGTCCACGAAGGTCTCGTACATCAGCTCGAAGCTGTCGCCCGGCTGGATCTCGCGCTGGAAATCGACGTCGAAACTGAAGATGTGGATCAGTTCGCCCAGCACCTGCCGCGACAGGCCGCCTTCGATGGCCGCCTTGTACAGGCTGGACCGGATGGTGCCGCTGGCCAGCATGGTCCGGGATTCCAGCGGCCGGTCGATGGCCTCGGCGACATAGGCGCCGTCCTGACCACGGCGCACTTCAACGTCGCGGGTCACGCTGGCAACGATCCGCAGCTTCTGGATGGTGCCGCCGTCGGCCAGCAGGCCCGGGCGCATGGTCACCAGCACGTCCTGGCCCGGCTTGATCTTGCGCGGCGAATAGACCTCGGCCATCGCGGTAATCGCCCGGTGCGCCTCGGCGCGGTCGGCCCCGACGCCGGTCAACAGGGCCATCAGGGTGTCGCCCGGCGCGATCATCAGGGGCACGTCGTAGGAGGCGTATAATAGGGTCGCATCGACGGCGCTGTCGGCCGGCGCCATCACCATCGGCGCGTCCAGCTCGGCCTCGGCGGCGATCTCCGGAAGGGCGGCCATCTTCACCGCGCCCAGATCCTGGTGCACCAGGGCGACCGCCATCAGGCTCACCGCAAGGAAAACACCGGCCACGACGCCGGTGAGCAGGGGATTCGACCTGGGGTAATCGAAGAACTTACCTAACCGCATAGACCCTTCCGCAGGAAACCCTTGGCACCGCTGTTTCTTTTAAGGCTTTTAGTCTGAAACGCACGCATTTTTTACAGCGATTCGCACTCTTGGACTGGCCTCCCGAGGCGCCCCCCTGCAAATCGCCGGATTTCTGCGGCGTCCCGTCCGCGGCCCCTCGGACCATGACGATAAGGGACGCCTTCCTTGAATCAGGTTAACGGGCCGGCCCCTCAGGTCAAGTCGGGATCGCCTTTAATGGTCGATTTGCATACGATCGCAACCGAAGAACGGCCCTGCCGCGACCGTTAACCGACTGTGACAGATTTGTTTCAAATTAACGTTTGACAGGGGCCGGCACCGGGCCTATAAGCCGCGTCCACCAGCGCGGTGCGGGTGGCCCGAACCGCGCTGTTTCGCTGCCTGAAACGGGCAGCCGTTCTTGGACATTGTTGGAATGGAAGGGATGCGCGGGCGGCGGGCCTTGTGTGTGAGTGTTTTGCATTGGGCACACGGTCTTGTCTGAGAGCGCATCCTGTCGGAAATCACACCGTTTTTGTGA
>Ga0209783_1000102_pt1 | contig 34622 bp, 31 predicted proteins | sample WorMetfiPIANOSA1_FD_187395 | JGI IMG/M metagenome (GOLD analysis project Ga0209783, IMG submission 187395) | Marine gutless worms symbiont microbial communities from Max Planck institute for Marine Microbiology, Germany - Olavius filocauda... | ecosystem: Host-associated > Annelida > Digestive... | reverse complement strand
TCCCCAAAATCAGTTTCAATACCGCAAGGAAACGCGGGGCAAAACGGCCCAAACCTGCAAAAACGATTACTTCGGCGTCCTCGAAAGGGATTATCGATCAGCCGCTTGGGCGTCTTTCACGGGGAACGGCATAAGGTTGCTCCAGACAAAGGCGGGTGGAGGGTTCGGGCGCCACGTCTTTTGCCGCTGCGATTTGAAAGCACCTTTCGCTTTAGAGGTCGAAGCTTGCCCTGACCTTGTTTCGGGCTTGGTCAATAAGGGGGCCACTGCCTTGGCATCGACGTTGAAATTGAAAGTGCCTAGTTGGCCCGTGTCCAACAGAATTGTCCGGCGCTCGAGTTCACCGACAATGTGGGACTCTCCCGTGCCAAACTTCACCAAATTTATATAGGCCCATACAAAATCAGGTAGCGAATCGATATCGGCGACGTCGTCGTCACCCGGATTGAGGCGGAACGCCAGCGTTTGCCGATTAGTTGGGTCCAACGCCCGGATCGGAATGTTGTTCAAAAGGCCGCCGTCAACCCTCACTCCCATGAGTTCCTCGTTGCTAAGCTGCCTTTCGCGCGGATTCTGGTTGCCGTATTTCTGCGCAGCCCGCGAGTCCACCTGAACCGGCATGAAAGCCACGGGAAGGCTTATCGAGATACGAGCGGCATCGGCGACGGGCACGTTGGGCGTCGTATCCGGCGAGAAAACGACGCTCTTTCGGCGTGAAAGGTTGGTGCCCGTTATCGCCAGGGCAACTCGGAAGATCCGGCGGTGTTCGGCGAAGCTGAGGTTGCGATATTTCAAGGGCGACGAGACACCTTCGGCACGCGCAGCCTGCTCTGCGATAAGACGATCCAGCAGGCTTCTCGCCGCGCATCCAGAAAACAGGCCAAAATTCCGAAGCACGTCTTGCGCATAAGCGTGTCGACAGGAAATCACTTTGATTGCCCCGTCGGTATCGGCCGAGAGCGATGTGCAGGCGAACAGATTATTATAGACAGCGCGCGCCACAGGCGCAGCAAAGCTGGACATGATCGTATAATTTTCGAATGTAGCGAGGAGTGCACCAATAATGCTCAACCGGGCGTCGAAGCCGTTCTCAGGGGCGGTGCAGCCGCCAAGCCGGGGGACGCATTTCCCGCCGGAAGGCAGGTTCTGAAGTCGGTTGAAGTTAAAGGCTTCGATGTTGGCGCCTTCATCACCGACCATAAACGTTCTCAGTTGATCGGCGCCCCAGCCGACCGAAAGCATAACCGCTGTAAGCGCCCCGGCGGATGCGCCCGAAATCCCGACGATCTGACCCCCGTCTTCCTCGCCCCTGATGCCGATTCTGGCGTCTCCGCGGGTGCGGTAGGTCAAGACTGGATTCCCGTTTTTGCCAGCAATCTCCTCCAGGGCTTGTATGGCCCCCGGATAGACCAACCCTTTTGGGCCGCCCCCTTCAAAGGCAAGATACCGAATCTTGTCCGGGTTGATATCGACGAAACGATCCGCCTCCGTCGCGTCGATCGACGGTGGCACGGCGTCCGCCAATCCCTCCAGCGGATAGGTGTCACTCAGCCAGGGATAGAGCCTTCTGACGCCAGTCAAGTCGTGGTTTTCCGACATCGCCATTCCTAATCGTCGAGCCTGGGTTTGGCCACTCTTTCACCCGGCTGGTTATCGCTTCGCCAGTTGTACATCCACCCGATCGGACCGTGCTCGATCACGGCACGCCGGGCAATAAAGTTTCGCCGTTCGACCGGATCTGGGTGCTCGACTTGAAGCTTGATGAGGAAGACGATCATATTCGCCGCAATATCAGGGTTTTCATGGTTCAGTTTGGGCAATATGAGCTTCTCCGCAAATTCCCAACCCTCCCGAAATCGCTCTTTCTTTCGTCGATCCGAATAAAGCGATCGATACTTGGCAATGTCTGGCGTCGGGATCGGTTCGCTTCCGCGCGGCACCAGGTCGCTGATATAGCCGGCAAATCCGTTAATATAGGCGACCCGAAGGGACGCAACGACGATCCGATTTGCCACGAACAAAGCCATCCCCGGGATAGCCAATGCGGCCAAGGCAGGGACTCCGAACTCCATGACGATGGGGCTTGAGAGAATGCTTGTGCCAATGCGGATGGCGACATTCTTGACGTAGGTTTGCCAGATATAGGGCGGCAGTTCGGCGGTCGCCTTGCTGATGATCTCCTTTTCGACGAGATATCCCGCGATTTTGGGATAGTGGTTCTTCACGTGCCTTGCGACCTGCGCAAGCGTACCGGCTATCTTGAGGCCTTTGTCGAACGCCTCCTTGAACTGCTTACGTTCCCCGTCTTCTAGGGCCTCAATGACCTCTCGCAACCAATGCCCATCCGCCTCGTTCCAAAGCTTCCTGAATTCGTCCAACCTCTGCTTATTCCTGTCACGGGACATCTGCGCGTGGAGACGCAGATACTGGTCGGCGAACCGGTCATCCCAGATCCGCTCGAGCAAGACCTTCGCCTCGGCGCGCGTGCTCATCGGCCACGCCAACATTTCCCGATAAACCCTGCCGTAGTCGAAGAAGTGCCCCCAAACGCGGAACCCATTCAATTCGTCCAAAGCGACGCGGACGATCGGGTTCTGGTGGGTGTTTGGATCAATAGAGTAGTATTTGGACGGCCGCAGGATGATATCTGCCGTGCCGACGGCGCCGCTGATTTGCGGGCGCAGGACAAGCCGGTTCCCGGGGACACGGCCATCGTTCGACAACAGCGGTTTTGGGCGCACGCCATGGATCGGCCTGACGTCGGAGCCGATCTCCAGCGTCCATTCCTCCATCAGCGCATGTCCGGGGGATGGCGTCCCCGTGACCCTCCCGACACTTGCGAGTTGGCCTTCGCCGACCGCGCGTGTGATCACGATGTCGCCCGCTTGCGGGAGAAATTCCGGGCTTTCGCCCGGGCGCGAAACAATGACGTAGCCCGCTAACAACCGCGCCAGGTCTCGGTCGCGTCCCCGGACGACGGCATCGAAGGCCATGGCGGCGGTGGGCAGGTCATGTCGGTCCGCGCCGACCGCCTCGGCGGCGTGTTCAAGCAGACTTGTGCCCGGGCGCAGGTTGCCCGGACCCGGCCATGACTCCTGGCCGCTGGCCTGGGACTCCAACGGCGTCGTCAAAGACGTCTCAAAGTCTTCCGCGTTGTTGGCCACATCGGCGGCGTCGATTGCAGAGATCGCCGCCGGCAGGATTTGGCCGACAGGATCGAATATGAAACCCTGCCGATCATGCTGCCAAAAGGGATCGCAGGATGGCCTTGCGGCGGAGGCTTCGGTCGCGTTCACATCATCCGGTTCTGACATCGCGTGTGCTCTTTTCTTCTGATTGGCGGTTTGGGTTGTCAGCCGGGAGGAGTTGAGGCGCCTGGCCGCGGCAATTGCTGCTTCCGGGTTGACCCGCCCGTGTCCGGCGCGCAGTTGCTCGGACTTGGCGGGCGGTGTTGCAGTGTCGAAGAGTAGGGACCGAACGGCGTCGATCCGAATCGGGCGTCCGGCGGCTTCGAGCATCAGTGCGACAACCCCGGCCACATAGGGAGCGGCCATGCTGGCCCCCGACTTGGTGGTGGTTAGTGGCTCGTTCCCAACGACGAGCGGCCGCGAACGCGCCGCCAGGATGTCGACGCCGGGGGCGGCCAGCTCCGGCTTTAATCGGCCGTCCCGCGTCGGACCGGAACTGCTGAACGCAGCGACGGGCCCGTTCGCGACGCTGTCGTCGTAGGCCCCGACGGTGATCGTCTTGCGGCCGTTGGCGATCGTCCCGATCGTCCGTCGACGGTTGACCTGTGCCCGATGTAGCCTCGACTGATTTGGCTGGGGCCCGCCGTCGCGCTCGATCCATGCATCGAAGCGGCCGTCGTCGATCCGAACGCCTTCGATTTCGACCTGCCAATGGCCGGGTGGCGCCGTCGCATAAAGGAAGATATCTATGTGGTTGGATCCGTTGTTCGGATCGCGACTGCGATGATAGATGCGGCCGACGTTATCGCCGTCCACCATGATGTCGAGGTTTTCGTCCTGGCCAACGCCCGCCGAGAAGCGGCCGTTAGGCCGGCCGACGGAGACTTCGAACGCGTCGTCGCCCGGGTACCATATTTCGAGCTCATTGCCCGTGCGATCGGCCGTATTGACAATCCAGTCGATAACGGCTCGCTCGCCTTCCGGGAGCCGGCCGGAGGTATGGATTGCCTTGTCGTAGTAGTTGCCGGCGCTGTTCACGATCACAAGGCCGGGGCGCGATCGCACGAGGTGATCTAGAGCCATTTCGACAAGTGTTGACCCGTCATGTGGCCCGCCATGCTTTCCCATGCTCAGATTGATCACTGTCGGCCGTGCACCGGCCTGTTTCGTGACAAAATCGACGGCCTCAAGAATCGCCACGGAATCGCCGAAATTTGCCAACCCGGCGGTTGCACGAGAGGCGAGTTCCACGAAGACAAGATCTGCTTTTGGCGCGACGCCCACCGGCGCCGCAAAGCCGCCGCCGGCCGCTATGGACATCACATGCGTCCCGTGCGTGCCGTCGCCGGTATCCAGATCGGTCGGGTCATAGCCAAGGGCAGCAAAGGGGTCGTCGCCGGACACCGCGCGATCGATTTCGGCCGTGTCGTGGATCCGTCCGCGGCCGTAAGGATTTGTTGCCGTCACGGGGGTGTCAACCCGTTGATCCCATAGTGCCAGCAACCGGGTTCCCCCGTCGCGCCGGCGAAAATCGGGATGAACGAAATCGCATCCCCAATCGACGACGCCGACGACGATGCCGGCCCCGGACTCCCTGACCTCCGGACGGCGGCTTGGCGCGGCCGACGTGGCGCTTGGGCGTGTCTTCCGTGATGGACTCGACACCGCGCTTTCGACGGTCAGGCGCCTTGCTGCCTTCATGCTGGCGATCGCCGGATTGCCGCGCACCTTGAAAATGTCACGACGCCGCAGGCGAACCGTGGCGATAGTGCCGAACCGGCTAACGGTCCTGACTTCCGCGGGAACGGTCGCCCCTTCGACTAGCCGGACGATTGCGTCTGCCTCGTCGGACGCGTTTCCTTCGGCCAGCTCATAGAGTGCCGCGTCATTTGCCATGTTGTCATACCCGCCGGTCTTGCAACCGCGCTGGTCGCTTTGAAAGCTCGCTCTTGTGCTTTCTGGAGGGCGTTATTCGTTTCGCTTCGGCACGAATCCCTTCCTGGCCCTTGCGCCGCGCAGTGCGAGAAAATACGCGAGGACCAGAACCATCGAACGCTGCGAACCCGCAAGCATTTGCGCCATCAGGACGTTCTTCATTGCCTCCGACGTCGATGCCGCCAAATCCTTCGTGAACAAAAGGGCGGTTATGAAATGATTGTCGAACCTTAAACCGGCCATGCCGACTACTCCTCCTTGCCTCCCGATCACACCCCAGGCGATGGGACGTAGATCCTGCTTTCGTTGGTACTAGTCGTCCTTATCGAGGAGGAGCTTTAGAAGCAGCGGATTGTTCATCAAATCACCACCGCCGCCGCTGCCACTCATGGCGAGAAGAGGCAGCAGTTCGGCAAGCGAATCCCCGTCTTCCTTGAGTCTGAGCTCCGCACCTTCCAGTTCGGTCTTGCTTGCTTTGGTTACGACATATGATTTGTCCGACGCGAACAGCATCAGCATCATCTGCAACTGCTGCTGTTTCTCGAATTGCTCTTTGAGTTTCTTGACGGCCAGAGCCAACTTTTGGACATCCGAATCCCAGTTGCGCCGATTGCGGCTGCGCGGCCGCCGGCGCCGCTGCCGCCGTTCGGCCGCGTCATCGTCGATAAAGTCCTCGAGTTCGTCCATATCGTCTTCGGCCAGATACCCAAGATCGTCATCAAAGTATGCGTCGGCCATTTTCTTGCACTCCTTGTTCCGGTTTATTGAAATTGTTGGGCTATCTTTCGCCGCCGGGCAGGTTTTTCAGCCGTTGAATGACGGGTTCCACCAGTTCGGCAAATGCGGTCGCATTTGGGACCGCGAAGCCGGGGCCGCCCCTGCCGCTGCAAGTGGGACACTGCGCATCTTCACCCCAGCACTCCGGACATGCTCCCAAAGCAGACGCAAGATTGTCGTTGCGCCGCTTGATTTCGTCCCGCTCTTCTCGGAGTTCTGCGATCCGTCTCTTGATTTGAGTCAGGCGCACCGCGCGGTCCGACGATGCCGCTTCAACATCGGTTTCCGTGGGCACGTCCACCACCATTTCCAACAGGGCCTTCTGGCGACGGGTCAGCCCATTCCCTTCGTTGATCGCAGATTCCAGCATCGCACGAAGGTCGGGGGGATTGCCGGCCAGGAGCTTCAAGATCAATTCTTGGGAACTAGCCATACTGTGAAGTCCAAATCTGCATTTGCCACATACCGGTATATTTGGTCGCGAGCCCGACTGGTGTGGTCATCGCCGCCCGATTCCCGCAAACCGTCTTCACGCAAATTCGCTGGCGAAGAGATCAAGCAGCACGGCGGCTCTCTCTTCTTCAACCATCGGGTCGCAGCGGAAATCTCCGCGAGAATCGATCAGATAGTCGGGTGCATCTGGCCCGGTGTCCGTACTCGAGGCCGCAAATTCCGCAGCTGATTGCCGTGCCAAGGCGCCCAATAGATTGGCGATGGCCGTGACGGGCACGCCCCTGCCGCCAACCTTGACCTGGGAGTTTCCGGCCGGACCCAATCCCATGGAGAGGAGTGCTTGAAGGACCTTCGGGTTGCCGAGAAGCGATGCAAGGGCGATTGCGGATGGAGAACCGGGAACGCTGCGTGTCGCCGACAGTGGCGATGTCGTCGGTGAATTGGCGCCGCCGGCCTTCGCGCCGCCCGCCAAGCCAACAGCAGCTCCGGCCAGCGCGCCCAAGGGCCCGAGAGCCGCACCCCGCAACGCACCGGTTGCGGCCCCGCTGATTGCTTTCGGAACCGCCATACCCAGCAGTTGCGTGGTCTCGGCGAAGTTTTCTTCGCTGACTTCCAACAACGCCTCGATGTCGTCTGGATCGACTTCATCGAAGGCACCGCCTATGACGTGATACAACTCATCGTCATCCAGAGCCGCCAGACGCGGTGAAGTCACTTTGCGAAGCAGCCGGTAGTCGCCTTCACTTTCGCTCACGTTGTCCCCCTCTCAACGTATTCGAAGCATCAAAAGCTAGTTCTTGACCACGCAAAATGACCGATCGACATTCCCCGTTTGTCGAACTTTCATTCGTATCACCCCGGCGGTTGTCGCCAGCACACAGAATAAACGCCCGATATGACCACCCGAACAGTTGTTGCTGCCACACAGGCCGTGCTCATTGATCTCTTGTACACGGTGCGGACACTACTTCGGCGTCGCTCTTTCGTCACGAAGGTACCCGGCCTGACGCCGGTATTGTGCGGTCGTTTTTTGGACGTTCCAGTCTGGCGATCGTCGCTCGTGGTGTGCGAGACCGACCGCGCCAGTCTCACCGCGTGGCAGCGACCTTGGGTGGATTAGTTCGAACTCGGTGAACGCCTGTCGTGTCGCTTTCGACTCAATCCGGACCGCAACCAAGGCAACTCTAACGTGGCCGAATTTCGTGCCTTCGAACTGCAGTTGGGAGCACGGCGAGGTGGTCGCCACCTTTGGCCAACGCTGTGATCTGTTGACACAAACTACCGGGGCCGCGGCCGAAGTGACGGCGCGTAAAGGGGGACTCAGCGAAGAAAGACATATGGCTGGACTTCCTGGAGGCGTATCGAACTTTGCGCGTGGTGCCGGGGGAGGGGGTTCGAAGCGGTCTTGAGATGGCTCGCCAGATGCAGCTGGGCGCATGAGGACGTGCCGCGCGCTTGGACGACACCGTGTGGCCAAATCCGGACACTAGGTCGCGCTGCGGTACCTGAATATCTGTTCTTCCGCTGACACGCCTTTCAGCGTGGCCAGTTCGGCACTGCCGTCATAGCCCGCCCGTGCCAACAGGGCAGGGACCGCATCATCGTCGTTCAGCGCACTGGTCAGGCAGATGTCTCCAGCGTCGGCAAGGCCCTGCACCCGTGCGGCGATGTTCACGGTCTGGCCGAAATAGTCCAGGCTCTGACCGGCATTGATGGCCAGAGCGGGGCCGGCGTGTAGCCCGACCTTGAGACCGACTTCGTGATTTCCGCGGCCGCCAGCCAGTTCCCGCATTGCTGCCATCATGGCGATCGCCGCGGCGGTCCCGTTATTGCCGTTCGGGAACGCCGCCATCACAGCATCGCCCATGGTCTTGATCATCGCACCGGAATGGTCCCGTACCACCTGTTTCAGAGCTGCGAAATGATCCTGCACCAGCCGGTAGGCGGCGAGGTTCCCCTCGCGGTCGTAGAGCGCCGTGGAGCCCTTCAGGTCGGTGAACAGCAAGGTGAGACTGCGCAGTTTCAGCTTCAGGTCCGGCGCCAGTTCGTGCAGCGCAAAACAGTCGCGAAAGGCCTGGTTGTTGAGCAGATGCTTGCCGGTCAGGCGCCGACTAAATTGCGGCGGACCCAGCTGCTTGATAGCCATGACGTCGTCGACGACGATATGAAGCAACCGACACCATACCGGCTGGTCGGTGTGATTGGTCAGTTCAAGCGCGCTATCTCCGGCAGGCAACGAAACCTGGTTCTGTGAGAAGCCATTGTCCGACAACGTCAGCGCGATAATAGCGCTTTCGTCCGCTTCAGATGCCGCGTCTTCCGCAACCTGCAAGGTCGCGCCTGAATGGTTGTCGAGGCAGAGCAACCGATATGCCTGGCCGGCCTCCAGGTCGAGCGGCAGTGTCGTTTGCTGGCCGGGCTGGAGCTTGGCCTCGGCCAGCGTATGGCGCTCGTGATAGTTGCGCCATTGATCCCGGTAGGGATAGCTGGACGAGGTGTAGTAGTACTGGTACGCGGCGAAATCGCTATGCAAGTCAAGGACACCGCCTGGCGGCGAATAGGCAAAGCTGACCTCGATCGTGTTGTCCAGCACGGATGGTGCGTCAAGGTTGCACAACGCACAATGCAGAACGTCCTCGGCCACCCGGTCAAGCTCGGCCACGCTGTGCGCTATGGCGCCGCACAGCGGGCAGATCATGCCCCATTCCAGGTCGAACAGGCCAAGTTTGGCGCCATGCACAAAGAGGTCGAGCGCCGTTTCCGGGCCGATCCCTGCGCTCTCCGCAAAGGCGAAAGGGTTGATGCGGGCGGCCTGATATAGCGGCAGCGCCTGCAGGTGCTCGGCGAACCGTTTCAATTCTCTGTCGTCGCAACCGCAACGCGCGGCCGCCGCCTGCAATGTCGCTTCAACGGGCTGGGTCATGGCACCCTCTCATGATTGCGCGCATCACAAACAACAATCCGCAGCCTTTATACGACCACGAAAAGACTGGAACTCTGTCTCGCCAGCTCCTGGAACCGCGCGGTCAGCGCGCCGGAGAAGCTGTTGCCCTCGATGCATATCATTCGCAGCCGCTGCGCCTGGCTTGCCCACTGCAGCAAGGCCTCGCCGCCTTGATCGCCGATCCCGCATCCGACGAGGCCCAGGACACGCAATCCCTGCGGAAGGGCATGCGCCAGGTGGACTGCGCCGGTATCGCCGATACCCTGATTGTAACTGAGGCTGAACGAGGCCAGATACGATGCCTCGTTGTCGGAAAGAGAACGAAGGGCCCCGGCGATGATCGCCGTTGCGGCTTCATCGAGTTCGGCGCTTCTCAGATGAAAGGAGAGTTCCCGGTCATCTTTCCGGGTTGCCTCCAGTTGTGCGGCCTTGGCTATGCAGGGATCCGTGCCGATCGAACGCAGCGCGTCGGCAAGTTTTGACGATAAAGTCTTCATATGAACTTCGGATCGGCCGGCTGCGTCGGCTGGAAAGGGCAATGCCCAGGTCCCCGCCGCCAGCAACCCTGCCATGGCTAAACCGCCCTTCAAGACTTCGCGCCTGACCATGAGGCCTCCGATTGGCTGTATTGTAGGAGATGGCGCAGTCCTCGCGAAGGTCAACACCGTCCGCCACGGCGCAAGAAATCCGGACCCGTTCGTGATCCGGTGACGGTTCAACGGATTGATGCAATAGCCTGAACGGGTTGGGAAAATCGCGAGCAAAGAGAGGAACGTGGAAATGACGCGGAAGGCACTGTCCAGAAATGACCTCGCCGTTGCCTCCGTACTGGTGGTCTTGATGGCAGTCGCCTTCACCGTCGCCGGGGGCAAGCCCTTGGTGGTCACTTTTGTGGTCGGGCTTGTCGGCGTCGCGGTGCTGCTCGTTGCCATGTACCGGGGCAGGAACGAATTGCCGCTCCCTCTTTCCTATTACCCGATCTTCTTTGGCACCTTGGCGTGGCAGTTCATTCACTTCGCTGAGGAATTTCGCACCGGCTTTCGCGAACGCTTTCCGCCGCTGTACGGGAGCTAACCGTTCAGCGCGGACCTCTTCGTCACCATCAACATGGTGTCCTATTTCGTCTTTGCCGTGTCGTGCATTCTGGTTCTGTCGCGCAACATCCGCTTCCTTGTGGCGTCGATGCTGTTCTACGTTGTCTATGGGGCCATCGGGAACGCCAACGCCCATACCTGGTGGGTCATCTGGTTAGGGGAATACTCTCCCGGGTTCTTTAGCGCGCAACTCTATTGGGTTCTCGGACCGTTGGCGCTGTCGCCCCTGGTCGGATCGCTGCGCAAGGCGCTGGCTTTTACTGCTGCTTTCGCCGTTGTCCTGGTTTCCATCCTGACGCTGTTCATAGAGGTGTGACGGATTCCTGCGGCCAGATGGCAACCAATCGGATTTCGAGACAACGCTGAAACATCTGGCCGCGTACTTGCTGTCAGACTTCGCTGGCTGAGGGAGCCTTAAGCCATGTCCAAAACCATTCTGATTACCGGTTCGACCGACGGCATTGGGTTGGAAACGGCCAAGATGCTGGTCTCGGCGGGTCACCACGCGCTGTTGCACGGGCGTAATCCGGAAGAACTGTCGGCAGCAAAAGAAACGCTCTCTGCATTGCCGGGAGGTGGGCGCGTTGAAAGCTACGTATCTGACCTGTCGCGCATGGCCGAGGTCGAGGCACTTGCTAACGCGGTGGCTGAAAAGCACGCCAAGCTAGATGTGCTCGTCAACAACGCAGGCGTCTTTGGGGCGCCCGATCCTGTCACGCAGGACGGGATTGATGTGCGGTTTGCTGTCAATACGATCGCACCCTATCTGCTGACGCAACGGCTCTTGCCGCTGCTGGGAGCGTCCGGGCGGGTGATTAACGTGTCCTCTGCGGCGCAGTCTCCTGTCGATCCCGAGGCGCTGGCCGGACGGGTCAGGTTGTCCGACATGGCGGCATATTCTCAAAGCAAGCTGGCGCTTACGATGTGGTCTCGCAACATGGCGCTTTCGCTCAAAGACAACGGCCCGGCCATCATCGCGGTCAATCCCGGCTCAATGCTCGGCAGCAAGATGGTGAAACAGGCCTTTGGCGTGGCCGGCGGCGATATCCGCGTCGGCGCGGAAATACTGACCCGCGCGGCACTGACGGACGAATTCGCGGCGGCGTCCGGCCAGTATTTCGACAACGCTTCAGGTCGGTTCGCCTCGCCCCATCCTGATGCCCTGAATCCACGGAAATCCGAGGAGATTGTACGTGCCATCGAGGCGGTTTTGGCTGAGACGCTGCAATAGGACGGAAGTCATCCTTGGGTGGGAAGCAGACGTCGCCGCCTGCAGCCTATATGTCCGTCGGGCACCTGGCTTCGGACATCGAAACGCGTTGATGCAGGATCTCTAAGCAGGTGACGCTGGCTGGCCTTCCCGGACGCGTATCGAACGCGCCTCTAGGTGGAGGTTTTCCGGTCACGCCCGGCCCGGCGTTCCAATCAAACGCAAGCACCCGTGGCGGCCTCACCCAAACTGCTATGGTTCGGGCTTTAGAACTTGCCGTTGTCGTTCTTCCAATCGCTGCGCGGGGGGATCGCTTCGATCGTGTCCCAATGCTCCACAAGCTTGCCCTCGGCAAGGCGGAAGAGGTCGTAGAAGGCGGAGTGGACTCCACCGAGGGAGCCTTCGCTGACGGAAAGCACGAAATTCCCCTCGGCGAGCACGCGATGGATTTGATCGTATTGCATCGCGACACCCGTATCGGACGCAGGTTCCAGTGCAGAGCGGAGTCCCTGCAGGCCGTCGGCGATCCTCGGATCGTGCTGGATGTAGCGCTCGTCGTCGATGAACTGCTCCAGTTTCTCAAACCGGCCATTGATAAGGACTTCATCGGCAAATGACCGGACGGTCTCTCGATTGAAGTCGGTCCGGTCGAGGTCGGTCGCTTCGGTCGGTCCATCGACCATGGTGTGACCGGAAGGATTGAGGCCTTGCCGTGGTTGGATATTGTCCCAGTGCTCAACGGCCAGATCGTCCTCGAATCGAAAGACTTCGAAACCGATCTTCGAGCTGGCGAAGTCATACTCCGTGTGGGCGATGACGTAGTCGCCATCCTCGAAGGCCCGCACGATATTGACGCGGGGGGAGCTCTTGGACAGCCGTTTGAACAGCGCCGCCAAGCCCTCACTCCCTTCGTGAGTCTGGGGGTTGTGCTGAATGTATTTGTCGGGGTTGACGACCTCCACCGCCGCCGCGTCACCGGTTTCGATGCCTTTGAGCAACGTGCGGATCCGGTCTTTTCTTTTTGAGGTCATGGGTGACTCCACATGTTTCACTAGGTCGTCGCGACAATCGGTCATAAGGAGCCTTAACGATCGGTGCGCACTGCGGTGAGCGCATCTCCTGCCAATTGACGGACAGGTATAGCACCAGCCGTGCTACCGTATTTCATCGGTCGTCTGCTCGAGACTGCTGCGGGCTCCCCTGAGGGCTGCGGCTCGCGGTGCATTCTGATACCGTCATCGCGTCGCACGAGGCCCATACGCGATCGGCCGTATCGAAGGGAGGAACGATGAACGAGTCCCTTCTGTTTAGAGGGATCAGGCATTGGCTGCTCGACCGTGCGCTTCACGAGGGCGAGCTGACCGAGACGATACAAGGTTTGGGGCGCAAGCTCGTTGCAGGCGGGGTGCCCGTCGCCCGCATCAATGTCGGTGGCCTGTTGCTTCATCCCGTCTTGGGCGCTCTCGACATAACCTGGGATTCGGCCAGCGACACGTCTCGCAGTGAGATGGTGCCGCGAGCCGCGGCCAACTCGCCCGGCTTCAAGAACGCGCCTTTTTACCCGATGGTTTCGAATAATATCCCCTTCGTGCGTTACAGGTTGGACGAGCCGGATGTGCGCGGTAAGTTCCCCCTGCTCGAACGGTTGGGCGAGGCGGGCGTTACCGACTACGTGGCGTTGTTTGTGACCTACGGGCGCAGCCGGTCCTTCGATTACGCCGGTCTCCCGGCTGGCGCCGAGGGTGCGCTTGCCTCTTTTTCAACGACGCGCATAGGAGGTTTTACCGATCAGGAAGTCGCCAATCTCAAGAGCCTGTCGGTCCCATTTGCCGTGGCGGTCAAGGCTGCGAGCGAACAGACGCTCGCCAGGGCGTTGATGGAGATCTGCCTCGGCAAGATTTCCGGTTCCAACGTGCTCGCGGGCCTGGTGGAGAAGGGCGATGGCCGGATGATCGAGTGCGCGCTGTGGTATTCGGATCTGCGGGGCTCGACCCGGTTGGCGGCGGAGCTGGACATGGAGGCCTACTTCGGCGCCATCAACGACTACTTCGATTGCACCGCGGACGCGGTTATCGATAACGGTGGGGAAGTCCTGAAACTCGTTGGCGACGCGGTGATGGCGATCCTTCCCATTGAGGATGGGGCGCGGCCGGCGCCCGACATGTGCAACGCGGCGGCTATGACCGCGCGGGAGGCGCTGGCGAGGGCCGCGGTGAAGAATGCGTCTCGCGTCGAGGAAGGACTCTCTCCGATCGAGTTCGGCGTTGGGCTGCATCAGGGGGAGGTGATGTATGGCAATGTCGGGACCGAGCGCCGCCTGGACCTGACCGTGACCGGACCCGCGGCGAACGCGGTTGCCCGGCTTGAATCCTTGAGCAAAAGCACCGCCGTTCCGGTTGTCGCCTCCGAGCAATTCAAGGCGATTTATCCAGGTACACTCGTTCCGCTCGGTCGACACGAGGCGGCGGGAATAGAGGGCGGCCTTGATGCGTTCACATTGCCCGAATTCGAAGCTGCTTTGTCGAAGGCTGAGGATGATGAGGGCGAGGGGCCGATTGTCTCATTAGAATCACGCCGCTCAGACCCCTGAACGCCGACCCGGGGTCATCAACCGCCCAAATCTATCAAGCGCCAGGAGGCCGTATTTTGGCTCCCCCCTGGCGCCCGCCGGTCGGCCCGCCTCCTGTACGAACCAGATGGTTGGCGGTCCGGAGACGCCAGGTTCCTCCATCGCGGCTTTCAGATCGGGATTGGCCAAGAAGGCCCGCGTCGCCTCTGGCGTCTCGAAATCGTGCCAGACCGTGACGTCGGTCGGATCGTCGACAGCCCGGAAGACGACGTCTGCCTTGACCCCATTGTCGGTGCGGAAGTCTGCGTTGCTCTTGTATCCGTCAAGCCACCTGTTGTAAGGTTTTAAACTTACGCGCGTAAACTTTAGAGGGTCACCATGATGGTGTCTTCTCGATGAGTCGATGTCTTGCGCGAGAAAATTGCGGCTATTCGTGGTGAACGCATGGGAACCGGGCGGAAGATTAAGAACATGGAGGAGTTCGCCGCCGTAAGCGGGATCTCCAGACAAACCGTCTCGAAGTATTTCAACGACCCTGACAGCGTCCGTGCCTCCACGCGTCAGCGGATCGAGGCGACGCTGGAAGACCACGACTATCGCCCGAACATCTTCGCGATGAACCAGAACCGCCGGCTGACAAAGAACGTTGGTATCGTGGTTCCTTACCTCTCGGATCCGACCTTTGGCGAGATTGCACGTGTTGTCGAACGCCGCTGCATTGCGGCAGGCTTCCGAGCCACGCTTTTCAGTTCACACGGCGAACAGGCGCTGGAAAACGAGGCTCTCGACAGGCTCAGGTCCTTACGTCCGGCGGGCGTGCTGCTTGCCCCGCTGGGCAGGAAGTCCGACCATGACAACCTTGCGCGGTTTAGCGAGGAAGTTCCGACAGTCCTATTCGACCGAAATATAGATGGTGTCGGCGAGGCGTTCGTAGGGTCGGACAGTTTCAGTTTCGTATCTCAGAGTGTGGAATACCTTACCCGCACCGGAGAGCCGCCCTGCTTCTTCGAGATGAAGAACCCCCCCAACCCAAACGCCTTCAACCGTCGGCGGGTATACACCGAAACGATGGAGGGCCTTGGTCTGGAGCCAGTGATTGTCAGTGTGGAAGGTGAAGGCTGGGATCTCGAGCAAATCGGCTATGAGGGGGGCATGCGCGCGCTTAAAGAACGATCCTTGCCGACCGACACGGTCCTGTGCAGCAACGACCGTCTTGCTATTGGCTTTCTCGCCGCGTGCTACGAAAAGGGGCTTCGCGTCGGGCGTGGCAGTGGCTGCGCCCTGAGGGTGGCCGCCCACGACGATCATCCCTATTCGCGCTTCACATGCCCTTCGCTTACGACCGTAGGGCACGAGTACGAGGTTGTCTCGAACCGCGGCGTCGAGAGGCTATTGGAACTGATCGAAAATGGCGGGCGTTTCGAGCGCCGGATTGAAGAACTGCTCCCCGCACGTCTCGTGCTCAGACTATCAGCATAAACTCTTAGAAGTTTACGCGCGTAAAGGAATTTATTGACTCTAGGTCGATTTGCTATTTTGATACTGGCACATTAACGATCATACCAAAGGGAGGAAACAGATGCACTTGAAGAAGACATTCCTTGCGGCGACCGCGTATGCGCTCGTCTCGAGTGGCGGAGCGACCGCAGCCGAGCTGACCATCGCCACGGTGAACAACTCGGACATGATCATCATGCAGAAGCTGTCGCCGCAGTGGGAGGCCGCGAGCGGCCACAAACTCAACTGGGTCGTGCTCGAAGAGAACGTCCTGCGCCAGCGCGTCACCACCGACATCGCCACCAAGGGCGGGTCGTTCGACGTCATCACGATCGGCGCCTACGAGGCCCCGATCTGGGGCGCGCAGGACTGGCTCGTCAGCCTGGACGACTTCGGGCCCGAGTACGACTACGCGGACATCTACGAACCCGTCCGGAACGGCCTGTCGGCCAAAGGCAAGCTCTTCGCCGTGCCGTTCTACGCCGAAAGCTCGTTCACCTTCTACCGGACCGACATCTTCGAGAAGGCGGGCATCGCCAAGCCGACCGAGCAGATCACCTACACCGAGTTCGCCGAAATCGTCGCCAAGGTGCACGATCCGGACAACGGCGTCTACGGCACCTGCCAGCGCGGCAAGCCGGGCTGGGGCGAGAACATGGCCTTCGTCGGCCCGATGGTGAATGCCTTCGGCGGCCGCTGGTTCGACATGGACTGGCAGCCTCAGCTCGAGAGCAAGGAATGGAAGACCGCCATTAACTACTACGTGGATCTGATGAACAATTACGGTCCTCCGGGCGCATCGGCGAATGGCCACAACGAGAACCGGGCGCTGTTCGCCGATGGCAAGTGCGCGACCTGGGTCGATGCGACTTCGGCCGCGGGTTACATTTTCAACCCGAACGAAAGCTCGGTCGCCGACAAGACGGACTTCTTCCAGGCGCCCAGGCAGGAAACCTCGAACGGCACCGGCTGGTTCTGGGCCTGGGCCCTGGCGGTCCCGTCGAGCTCGACCAAAGCGGACGCTGCCAAGGAGTTCCTCGCCTGGGCGACCTCGAAGGAATACGTGGAACTCGTGGGCGAGTCTGAAGGCTGGGTCGCCGCGCCTCCGGGAACCCGCGCCTCGACCTACGCCAATGAGATGTATCTCAAGGCGGCGCCCTTCGCCCAGACGGTCGAGACCTCGATCCTCGCGGCCGACCCGGCGAACGCGACACGGGATCCGGTGCCCTATACCGGCATCCAGTTCGTCGCGATCCCCGAGTTCCAGGGCATCGGCAACTACGTGGGTCAGCAAATCGCGGCGGCACTCGCCGGTCAGCAGTCGGTTGACCAGGCGGTGGCCAACTCGCAGAAGTTCGCGGTCCGCGAAATGACCAAGGCCGGTTACATCAAGTAATTCCTCCCTGGGTGGGCTGGCGCACAATGCGCCGGCCCACCCGAATTTTACCCCGACGCTGCCAACCGAACATCCAGCGAGGAGGTTCTTATGGCCACCCAGCACTCACGGGCCGCGGCCCGCATGATGATCTCTCCGGCAGTGCTGCTGCTCCTGTGCTGGATGCTCATCCCGCTCGGCCTGACGATCTACTTCTCGTTCCTGCGGTTCAACCTGATCATGCCCTCGGGCAACGAGATGCTGATCGGCTTCTTGGGCCGCGGCCTGATGGTGCCCGGACCCGAGGACCTGTCGGGCTGGGAAAACTTCTATTGGTTCGTCACGGACCCGAGCTTTACGGACGCCATCGTCAACACGCTGCAACTCGTCGGAGGTGTGCTGCTGATCACGGTCGTCGGCGGCATTCTCTTCGCGCTGCTGCTCGATCAGCCGATGTGGGGCCAGGGCATCGTGCGCATCCTGGTGATCGCCCCGTTCTTCGTGATGCCGACCGTTTCGGGTCTCGTCTGGAAGAACATGTTCATGAATCCGGTGAACGGCATCTTTGCGCATATCGTCACCGGTCTCGGGTTCCAGCCGTTCGATTTCTTCAGCCAGGCGCCGCTGGCCTCGATCATCTGGATCGTTAGCTGGCAATGGCTGCCCTTCGCGACCCTGATCCTGCTGACCGCGCTGCAGTCCCTGGATCAGGAGCAGCTGGAAGCGGCCGAGATGGACGGGGCGAACTGGATCAACCGGTTCTTCTTCGTCATGCTGCCGCATCTGGCCCGCGCGATCACCGTCGTGATCCTGATCCAGACGATCTTTCTCTTGTCGATCTTCGCCGAGATCCTCGTGACCACCAACGGGGGGCCCGGCACGGCAACCACCAACCTGACCTACCTGATCTACGTCTCGTCGCTCCTGCAGTTCGACGTGGGCATGGGCAGCGCGGGTGGCGTGATCGCCATCATCCTCGCCAACATCGTTGCGATCTTCCTGATGCGGATGATCGGCAAGAACCTGGACGCCTGAGGGGAGGGACGAACACATGGCACGCGCAGTCACGAACCGGCGCAAGGCGATCACCACCGCATTGGCCTGGACGCTGGGCCTGTTGATGTTCTTCCCGATCCTCTGGATCGCGGTGCTCTCGCTCAAGACCGAAGGCGACGCGATCCGCGCGCCGCTTCAAGTGCTGAGCTCGGTCTGGACTCTCGAGAGCTTCGGCGCGGTTCAGCAACGCTCGGACTATCTCAAGCATTTCACCAACTCTGTGGTGATCTCGCTTGGCTCGACCTTCCTCGGTCTGCTCATCGCCATCCCTGCGGCCTGGGCCATGGCCTTTGTGCCAGCCAAGCGGACCAAAGACGTGCTGATGTGGATGCTTTCGACCAAGATGCTGCCGCCGGTCGGCGTTCTGGTCCCGATCTACCTGATCTTCCGCGATGCGGCGCTCCTGGACACGCGGATCGGGCTCGTCCTTGTCCTGATGATGATCAACCTGCCGATCATCATCTGGATGCTCTACACCTATTTCCGCGAGATCCCGGGCGAAATCCTCGAAGCCGCGCGCATGGACGGCGCGTCGCTGCGCGAAGAGGTCATGTATGTCCTGACGCCAATGGCGATCCCCGGCATGGCCTCGACGGTGCTCCTGAACGTCATCCTCGCCTGGAACGAGGCGTTCTGGACGCTGAACCTGACGGCGGCCGACGCCGCCCCGCTCACGGCTTTCATCGCCAGCTATTCCAGTCCCGAGGGCCTGTTCTACGCCAAGCTCAGCGCGGCCAGTATCATGGCCATCGCGCCTATCCTCATCATGGGCTGGTTCAGCCAGAAACAACTCGTCCGTGGCCTGACCTTCGGCGCGGTGAAATAGGGAAGAGAGCATGGGACGCATCACACTTAGCAAGGTCCGCAAAGCCTTTGACGAGATCGAGGTCATTCCGCCGCTGGACCTGACCATCGACGATGGCGAGTTTGTCGTCTTCGTCGGGCCTTCGGGCTGCGGCAAGTCCACGCTGCTGCGACTGATCGCGGGGCTGGAGGACGTCACCGAGGGGATTGTCGAGATCGACGGCCGGAACGCGACGGAATTGCCGCCGGCCAAACGTGGTCTCGCAATGGTGTTTCAGTCCTACGCGCTCTACCCGCATATGTCGGTCAGAAAGAACATTGCCTTCCCGCTTCGCATGGCCAAGCTCGACAAGGCCGAGCAGGACAAGCGTGTGGCGCAGGCTGCGGAGGTGCTGAACCTGACCGATTATCTGGAACGCCGCCCCGGCCAGCTGTCGGGCGGCCAGCGCCAGCGCGTTGCCATCGGACGCGCCATCGTGCGGGAGCCCGCGGCCTTCCTCTTCGACGAACCGCTGTCGAACCTCGACGCGGCACTGCGGGTGGGCATGCGGCTGGAGATTTCCGAACTGCACGAGCGCCTCAAGACGACGATGATCTACGTCACTCACGACCAGGTCGAGGCGATGACGATGGCCGACAAGATCGTTGTCCTGCAGGCCGGGGTGATCGAACAGGTCGGCTCGCCGCTGGAGCTGTACCGCAGGCCGCGGAACCTCTTCGTCGCGGGGTTCATTGGTTCGCCGAAGATGAACCTGGTCAACGGCCCGATCGCGGCGAAGCAAAACGCGGCCACGATTGGCATTCGCCCGGAGCATATCGCGGTCTCCTCCGACGCAGGCGACTGGCCGGGGACGGTCGGCGTGTCGGAGCATCTGGGATCGGACACCTTCTTTCACGTCATCTGCGACGGGATCGCCGATCCGATCACCGTCCGCGTCGGCGGCGAGGTCGACCTTCATTACGGCGACAAGATCTTCTTGAGCCCCGATGCCGAACACCTGCACAAGTTTGACGATCAGGGTCTTCGGATCGAATGAATCGCCTGGCGGGAAAAGTCGCATTGGTGACCGGCGGGGCACGCGGCATCGGCCAGGCAATCTGCAAGGCCTACGCGCGCGAAGGGGCGAAGGTTGCCGTCGCCGACCTGCTGGAGAAGGACGCGGCGGAAACTGCGGCGGGCCTCGGCGAAGGCGGCCTGGCGGTCACGATGGACGTGACCGATCTCGCCTCGATTGCCGCGGGCGTGACAGCCGTCGAGGACGCGTGTGGCGGGATCGATATCCTGGTGAACAACGCCGGCATCTTCAACATGGCGTCGATCGAGGAAATCACTGACGAAGACTACCGCCGGCAATATGACGTGAACGTGGGCGGCACGATCTTCACCACGCAGGCGGTTCTGCCCGGCATGAAGAAGCGCGGCAAAGGCGGGGTGATCATCAACTTCTCGTCGCAGACCGGCCGGCGCGGCGAACCCAACGTCCTGATCTACTGCTCCACCAAGGCCGCCGTGATCTCGATCACGCAGTCGATGGCATTGGAGCTGGCCAAGGACGACATCCGCGTTAACGCCATCGCGCCGGGCGTCATCGACACGCCGATGTGGGACCATGTGGATTCGCTTTTTGCAAAATACGAAGACCGCCCCATCGGCGAGAAGAAGCGCCTTGTGGGCGAGGCGGCGCCTCTTGGGCGCATGGGGCGCCCCGACGAAATCGCCGACCCCTGCGTCTTCCTGGCCTCCGACGAGGCGAGATACATCACCGCGCAGACCCTCAACGTCGACGGCGGCAACTGGATGAGCTGATGGACGACGCCCTGCAGGAACGCGCCACGATGATTCTTGGCACTGCGGCTTTGGACAAGCTGCCGGGCAACGTCGTTCGCCCGCGCTATGATCGCACGTCTCTGCGACCCGGCATCGTTCACATCGGCGTCGGCAATTTCCACCGGGCGCATCAGGCCTGGTATTTGCACCGGCTCATGCAGGACGGACAGGCACTGGACTGGGCCATCGTTGGCGCCGGCGTGCGCGCCTATGACGCCGGAATGCGCGAACGGCTTTTGAAGCAGGACTGCCTGACGACCCTGATCGAGCTTGATCCCAGCGGCACATCCGCCGAGATCGTTGGTTCCATGATCGACTACCTGCCGATCGAGACGGGAAACGGCCCCTTCGTCGCGCAGATGGCTGATCCGGCGATCCGCATCGTCGCGCTGACCGTGACCGAGGGCGGCTACTATATCGATCCCGCCACCAATGGATTCGACGCCAGTCATCCGGACATTCTGCACGACGCTGCGAATCCGGACACGCCGCGAACCGCATTCGGCGCAATGGTCGCCGCCCTCAAGCTGCGTCGCGAACGGGGCATCGGTCCGTTCACCGGACAAAGCTGCGACAACCTTCTGGGCAACGGCCGCATCCTGCGCCAGACCGTGGTTGCGCTGGCCCGTCTGTCGGACCCGGACCTTGCCGACTGGATCGATGCGCACTGCAGCTTCCCGAATTCGATGGTCGACTGCATCGTTCCCGCCACCGGACCGAAGGAAATCGCGCTGGCGCGGACGTTCGGCGTCGAAGACCAGGCCCCGGTGACGCATGAGAACTTCCGCCAGTGGGTCATCGAGGACAACTTCTGCGCGGGTCGCCCGGACTGGGATCGCGCCGGCGCCACTTTCTCCGACGACGTGCACGCCTACGAAAAGATGAAGCTGCGCGTCCTCAACGCGGGGCATCAGGTCATCGCCAATCCGGGCGAGATCCTCTCGGTGGAAACGATTTCGGACTGCATGGCCCACCCTTTGATCTCGGCGCTGTTCCGGAAGGTTCAGACCGAGGAGATCGCGCCGCATGTCGAAGCGGTTCCGGGCATGACGCCGGGGCAATACGTGGATCTCATAGAGCGCCGCTTCAGCAACTCTGCAATTGTCGACACCACGCGGCGGGTGGCCTTCGACGGGTCGTCGCGTCACACTGGCTTTGTCCTGCCCATCGTTCGAGATGGGCTTGCGTCCGGGGCGCCGATAGAGGGGCTTGCACTGGTCGAAGCTCTGTGGGCGCGGATGTGCGAAGGCACCCGGGCGGACGGCAGCACGATCGATCCCAACGATCCGTTCTGGGATAGCCTGGTCGTGGCCGCAAAGGCAGCGCGGGACCGGCCGATGGCCTGGCTGGAACAGTCCCAGTTTTATGGAGACCTTGCCGACGAACCGCGTTTCGTCGAGGCCTTCGAGCGCTGGCTTGGCCTGATCCGGAAGCAGGGGTGCGAGGCCGCGCTGCGGGCGTACACGGGCACACCGTCCCAGTAGAATCCAGCCTGCTGATTCAAGATTTCGGGGCGCTTGCTGCCTAAATCTACGGCGGCGCCGATCGTGGCTGCCTTTCCTGGACGCGTATCGAACTTGGTGCGTGGTGTCGGGAAAGGTCGTGCGATGTGTTTTCGAGGAAGTTCGGGCGATGCGGGTCGCTGCATGAAGCCCAGGACCCAACTTGGGTGACGCCGGTCAGGCGCAACTGCACGGATCGAAGTGATGCTTGCGATCAATGCCCTGGCGGATGAGGCTCCGGCTAAGAAAGCCGATATCGTGCCAGAACCGGACTATGTGGTGCAGGCAGGTATGTCTCAGATTAGCCAGGAGAGGACTCTGCTAATAGCGGCTGTCGAAATCGCCTGGATTTCATAACATAAGGATCTGTGAGCAAATTGTGGGTTGGCTCTGCACGTTGTCGGCTCTAATCAGGTCTAGTCTTGTGGCCTGCCGCATCGTCCTCGCCAACCCCAAAGACACAGTGTGGTCAGCGTGGACGTGGAAGTCTTACTTGTCTTTGGGGGCCTGGGCCTCTTCCTGCTGGGGATGGTCGTCCTGACCGAAGGCCTTCGTAAACTGGCCGGCGATGCCCTGCGCCGCCTGCTGTCGCAATTCACCAAGACACCCCTCAGGGGGGTGGTAGCCGGCGCTCTCACCACCGCCATCATCCAGTCCTCGAGCGCAACCACTGTCACTGCCGTCGGATTTGTCGGCGCTGGCCTGCTCACCCTACCTCAGGGGCTGGGAATCGTGTTCGGCGCCAACATCGGAACGACGATCACGGGATGGATCGTTGCCATTGTCAGCTTCAAACTGAAGCTGGGCCTCATCGTCCTGCCTCTCGTGTTCCTGGGAGTCCTGCTCAGGCTCTTCAGCACCACGCGGCTACGGCATCTTGGCTGGGCCCTGGCCGGGTTCGGTTTGCTATTCGTCGGCATCGACACTATGCAGCAAGGCATGGCGCCGTTCCAAGGCGCCGTGACTCCCGCGGATTTTCCTGACGACACACTGTTTGGCCGCTTCCAGCTGCTGTTGCTTGGCATCGCGATTACGCTCGTCACGCAGTCGTCGAGCGCAGGCGTCGCCGCGGCGCTCGTCGCCTTGAGCGCGGGCGCCGTTTCGTTCGCCCAGGCGGCGGCAATGGTGATCGGCATGAATGTCGGCACGACCGCTACCGCTGTCCTGGCCACGCTAGGTGGGTCCACGGCATCACGTCAGACCGGCTATGCCCATGTCATCTACAACCTTCTGACCGGCTTCATGGCCTTCTTTCTGCTGGGGCCGTTCGCCGTTGCCGTGGATCCTTGGGTTTCCAGCGGCAGCGTCGGCGACGCTCAAATCTCCTTGGTGGCTTTTCATACGGCGTTCAACACGCTTGGCGTCCTCTTGTTCCTGCCGTTCACGCGCCCCTTTGCACGCCTGATCGTCCGGCTTGTCCCGGAGCGCGGTCCGCCGCTGCTTCGCCGTCTGGACGAGCGCCTGCTTCGCGATCCGGCCGCTGCGGTGGACGCGGTGGCGGCTACGATCCGTGACATTTCGGCCTTGCTCGTCGGGATTCTCTTGGACCTGCTTGATCCGAAATACAGGCGGCCCATCGAAGCGGCCCGCTTCGCCGCAGCCGATGGGGCTTTGGAAGCGACGCGTAGTTTCGCGGAACAGATCCGAACCGATCCGACAAACCAACAAGCTCACTGGCGTCATCTTGCGAGCGTCCATGCGCTCGATCACCTGCTTCGGCTGTCGCGTCGCTGTGCCCAAGAGGCAAGGATCGAGGTTTTGGAGACCGAACCGCGACTACGCCGGCTCGCCAGTGTCCTCCACGACGCCGCTGCGAAACTGCTTGAGGATGAGAATGCCGCCGTCCAGGAGAACAGGTTTGATCGCCTCCGTAGCCTTCTTCGAGCCCAGCGCCGGCGCTATCGGGACAGGATGGTCGTGTCGGCGGTGCAGCAGCATATCACCGCCAATACGGCCCTTCGGAGGTTGGACAGCGTGCGATGGCTCCACCGGGTTGCCTATCATTTGTGGCGGATCATGCACCACCTTCGACGCGCCGAGGAACTCGCTCCACAACAACCGGCTGGGGGTGATCCGACGATCGAGGTCAAGGAAGATTAGGCGCTCTCTATGTGCGCGCGCCGTTATGGCCGGCGTCGCTTTGCAGCCCATGTGACCGCTATGGGTCAGCAGGCCGGTTCTGACCGAATTGTCCGTTGGGCACCTGGCTTCGGACATCGAAAAGCGTCGATGCAGGATCTTCAGGCAGGTGGGCGCGGGATATCGAGGAGGCTGTCTTGGCCGCGCGCTGAGCCGTCGCTCGAAGCGGCGCCAATCGTGGCTGCCCTTTCTGGACACGTATCAAACTTTTTGCGTGGTGCAAGGGGAGGGCAGCGACGCATTTTCGAAGGCCTCCGGTTTCAGCAGAAGATAAACCATAAGCCTGGAAGAGGCTCTGTCTCCGAGCCAGAAGCGACTAGAGATCTAGGTCAGTCAATCGAGTGCTCTGTAGCGGTTTGGGGGAGAGCTCTGACTCGCGCTAGTCATCTGCTGTGTCTAAGCGGCCGCTGCGGATCTCGTCGCTGAACGCCACGAAATCTCTCTCGCTTTGATCGGCGTAGCGCTGGGCGAATTCCGCGAGCGCCTTGTCGAAGTTGCTGCCCTTTCCGAGGTAGCCGGCGATCGCGATCGGATCGCCCGAGCGCGCATGGGCGCGGGCGAGCGTCCATCCGCACAATTTCGCCAAGTAACGAAGATCGCTGCCCTTCACGTCCTCGACGTCGTGTGATGCTTTCCAATCCCGCAACTGGCGCCAATAGAAATCCTGACCTTCGGCGTTACGAGTCCAACCAAGAAAGATGTCGCTGACTGTCTGCATAAGCCGCTGCCCTTCGACCACCCGCTGGCCATGATTGTCGTAGGTGCTGGGCGACACGAACTCCTCGAGAACGGAACGGGAGGCCTGCTTGATCTGCAGGAAAAGCGGATCTTTTCGGTCCCGACCTTCCAGCAGCATGATCGCGCACCGCGTTCCGACACTGCCGACACCGACCACCTTGAGTGCGGCATCGACGGGCCGGAATCGGTCAAGCAGTGCCTTGCAGTCATCCGGAACCGTCGTCCGATAGGATTCGAAGCTGTCGTTGATCAGTTTCCGGATGCTTTTGCGTGGCATTTCGTCGCGAAGGTCGCGCAGGGGCACGAGCAACGGCGGATCGCTCTTGATGCGGTATTCTTCACCGACCTCGACAGCAAGCTTCTCGAGGGCCTGGCCGCTGTGTCGGGATTTCGCGTCCTCGGTAATCTCCTCTGCGTCATCCTTGCGGCCGTGATCGCTGGCCGTGTCCAAGACCTCGTCCTCATCAAGGAGCGCGTACCAAATGCCGAGCGTACGCATTTCGGCGAACTCCGCCATCGCCTTGCGAAAAGCGCGGACCGTTTGCTCGGTGACCTTCCGGGCATCGTCCTCGTCGAGACCGTTGTGGCGCGCCGCGATTGTGAAACTGGTAGCAAGGCGCTTGAGGTCCCATTCCCAGGGTCCCGGCAGCGTCTCGTCGAAGTCATTGATGTCGAAAACGAGCTGGCGCTCGGGCGACGCGAAAAACCCGAAGTTGGCGAGGTGAGCGTCCCCGCAAGTCTGTACGGTCAACGCAGTCACCGGTGTTGCAGCCAGATCCGCGGCCATGATCCGGGCGCTGCCGCGGAAGAACGCGAAGGGCGAGGCCGACATGCGGGCGCGGCGCACGGGCACGAGCCAGTGGAGACGGTCCGCATTTTGTGCCTCGAGCAGCGCAACAGGGTCTGGACGATCGGCGACCGGCGACCAATCGGCGTGCGCGGATCGTGGACACTGCGCCCGGAGGTCGTTGCCGAGTTCAAAGCTGTCATCGGGCGTCGGTCGAGGTGGCGTCGGCATCATCGTGCTCCTTTGCCCTGCTACCAACCGGGCACGTCCCGGATCACGTTTACTGCCGAAAAACCCACTGGCTCAGGTCGATGCGCTATACTAACACCGACAGGGGATTCCCATCTGCATTCCCTTCAACGACTGTGCCGCCGGTCACGGCATCCATCAAGCCAGACTGCGCCCGTGCAGGCCTTTGATGAGATCGAGGATGCCCAGAAGAAGCTACACTGGAGGCGAAAGAGCAGGGGATCTTCGGCTCGGACACCTTCGTTATTGATGGCCAACTGTTCTGGGGCGACGACAGGTTGATGGATGCCATCAGCTGGCATCGCGAAGGGCGCATCACGTTGGGCAGTTGATCACGCTGCTGCGCTCCAGGAACCACACAAGAAACTCGGCGTTTTCCAAGGCCTGGGGTCAGGTCTTGAACTGTGCATCCTCGCCTAGAGAGAGTAAGCCGCCATCTGTTGCATATGCGCGTTCTTTGATGGCCAACACGTGGCAGCACGGCGTACCAAGCTGGATAGCAGCCAGCACATCATCCGGCCGCGCTAACGCATTCGGATTTATTAGGGTTTCCTAGCGTGGCTGCCCTTCCTGGACACGTATCGAACTATTTGTGTGATGGGGGAGGGCATTCGAGGCGTTTTCGAAAGCGTCCGCTCGACGCGGATTGCGGCGCAAGGCCATGACCAAGCTTGAATGCCCAAACGTGACACTCTCTGAGTACTGCCCGTGATGAAATGGCGGGTGGAGAGAAGCTCATTTCATTGTCGGGACGACATTCGCGTTAATAACCTAAGCGCCCGATGTGGCTGGCACGATTCCGTCACGTCGTATCGGGGCGCGCCTTGGACTCGCGCGCTGCCAGCCAACCGACCAGCGGGTTAGCGCTCAGTCCATGAGCGATGACGCTAAGAGCGATCGTCAAAGCCGCCGTCGGCACGATGATATCGCCGCCGGGCAGGTTCTCGCCGAGAACGATGACGCCGAAGACAATACTGGCCAATCCTCGCGGGCCGAACCAGCCGATGAAGAGCGTCTCCCCGGTCTTGAGCCCCGTTCCGGCAAGGGCGAGAACGACCGGCAGCATGCGGATCACGGTGAGGCTGAGCAACGCATAGAGCAGCTTGTCCCAGCTGAAGGCGTGGGCATGCCGGCTGATCACGGCGGCGCCGAAAGCGACCCAGGTAAGCAATGACAGAGTGTCGCCGACCCCTTCGCCGGCGAGCAGCAGCGCGTGTTTGTGTTTGTGCGTCATCCAGCCGAACAGCAGGCCACCGATAAAGCAAGCGATGAATCCGCTGCCGCCAAGAGTCTGTGCCGCCGCAAAACAGGACACCGCCAGCGATGCGACCAACACGAGACGCCAGGTTTCGGTGAGCCAGCCTTGGGTCGAACAGAGCCGCAAGAACCAGCTGCCCAACAGGGTCAGCCCGATGCCGACAAGTGCGCCAATGCCGATCTCTTCGGCGACCAACTCCAGCGCCAGGAGGGTCGGGCTGCCTTCGTGGCCGGTGCTTGCTGCCACGGCGAGAAAGACGAAGAGCACTGGCACGCAAATACCGTCATTCAAGCCGCTTTCGACGTTGAGACCCTGGCGAATGTTGGCGGGCACCCGCTTGTCCGCGACCACGGCCTTGCCCAGGGCGGCGTCGGTCGGCGCAAGCAAGGTCGCAAGAACGGCGACTTCCAGCAGCGTCAACTCGTCGAAGATCAGAACACCGGCCGCAAAGCCGAGCAGAATGGTCAAGGGCAGGCCGATCAGCAAAAGCCGCTCCGGTATGCGGATGCTGCGTTTAAGGATGCCTAGATCGGCGTTCGATGCATCAGTGAAGAGCACGAGAGCCAAGGTCAGTTCCGCTATGGTTCGAATGCCTTCCGCATCGATTCTCAGGTTGAGAAAGCCGAGTCCGAGTGGGCCAAAGGCAAGGCCGAAAACGGCGAAGACGAACGCACCGTTGATGGGAGTGCGTTCCAGTCGGCCGCCAACGATGCTGTATATGAAGACGAAGGCGGCAAGGATAGAGATGTTCTGGTACATGATTCTTCCTTGTGCCAAGCCCGCAGATGTGTGGCCCTGATGAAAGCGTCCAGTGTTCCCGGCCTATGTATCGCGCAGCCGCCGAGTGGGAGAAAGACAACGGGCCGATTTCTGACAAGCCATGTTGAAACACTCCAAAGAAGACGCCGAAATAAGTTCCACCGTCTCAACTGCAGTGTTTTGTCGCATTAGGCTAGATCAGCCAAGATGTTCGAGGCGGGTCAGGGGCGGACTTCGCCGGTTCTGGCCGAAATGTCGGTTGGCTACTTGGCTTCGGACATCGAAGGGCTTCGATGAGGGATCTCTGGGCAGACGAGCGCGGCTGCCCTTCCTGGATGCGGATCGAACTTTGTGCGTGGTGGCGGGGAGGGCATCCGAGGCATTTCCGAAGGCGTCCGATCGACGCGGATCGCGGCACAAGGCCTATGACAATGCCAGGGAAGAAACCTGGTTGCTGTGACTGCGTTGCCCTGGTGGCCTGGATTCGAGCCAGGCGCTCAACGTAGGACATGGACGGGGCAAGGCGCGTGACGAACGACCCGCGCCGCCGTCGATCCCAGGAGATAATCACCGAGTCCGGCTTTGTGAGAACCGACGACGATGCAGTCGGCGCCGATTTCCTCCGCGTATTCTGGAATCAGGCGACCCGGATGGCCAAACAGAACCTCGGCCTTGGCGTCCTGACTCGCACCGATCCGCTCTCGCACCTGATCCAGCGCCGACTTCATTACCTCCTTCTCATGCCCCTCGGGCAGGTAAAGGCTGGCCACGCCAGGCACGGGCTCAATCACGTGCAGCGCGACTATCTCGCCGCCTTCGGACAACAGCTGTCGTGCAACTTCCATTGCCCTATAGCCATGCCCGTGCTCGAGCCCGAGCGCCACGATAATCTTATTGTACATTGCTCACCTCTCATTCGAGGCCGGATGGCCGACCGGGTACTTGCGTTGGTGGTTTACTTTCCACCTGGCCATCTCCCAATCGCTAAACGCACTCGGTAGTGCTTTGTTTCCGCGACGGAGACGATGCGCCAGCGGGCGTTATAAGGACAATAGCAGTGGGGCAATTGCAAGAAGAGTGATCAAGCGTTCGCGGCCGTTATTGCTGCGCCGGTGCCGGTTTGGGCGGTGCTCGCGGAGCCTAAGGAAGTCTAGCTTGCGCTTATAAGGTATCTGGCCCCTTACAGCTTGGAACCTGGGCGGTTCCAAGAGTGGCTGGGGGACCTGGATTCGAACCAGGACTGGCCGGGTCAGAGCCGGCTGTTCTACCGTTAAACTATCCCCCAAGCGCGGCGAGGATGGCAGGCGTTCTACGCCCAAGCCCGGAGACGGTCAAGTCCCTGCGCCTGACCCGGACAACCCGAAATGCCCGGCCGATTCCGGTCAGAACTGATCTCGGTCAGGACCGCGGGTTCCTTATTGTGCGAAAGATATGTTAAGAATCTTGCCAGTTCGGGACGGCTCGTCAGAAGGACCGCCCGAACGAAGGTGAGGGCAGCGTTACCACGAAAAGCTACCGATGGTTCGTTCGGAGATGGTCACCGGACAACGGATGGGGAGGTTGCTATGCGTGTTTCCGTGCGGGTTTGGGGCGTTCTATTCAGCATCGTTCTGTTGGCAGGCGGCGGCGCCGGGGCCCAGGAGATCGACGCCAGAAAACTGCTCTCCCAGCCCAAGGCCTATGTGGGCTCGGACGTCTGCAAGACCTGTCACCTGGAGCACTACGACGCCTAGAAACGCACGCTGCATTCCAAGATGCTGCAGGACGTCACCAAGAATGCCGACATCCTGGTCACCGACATCGACCCGGAGGTGATCCGCGCCGACCTCGCCAAGCTGGGCGACAAGCTGAAGGTGCCGGCCGACGAGGTCTATATTCCCTCGGTCGACGAGATCCGCTATGCCATCGGCAGCCAGTGGAAGCAGCGGTTCCTGATCCAGAAGAACGGCACCTATTTCATCTCGCCGATCCAGTTCAACGTCGATACCGGCCGCTGGGTGAACTATCACGAGGCCGACTGGCAGGAACGGCCCTGGATGCTGAAATGCGGCGGCTGTCACGCCACCAGCGTCGATCTGGAGGCGAACACCTTCATCGAGCCTGGCGTCGGCTGCGAGGCTTGCCACGGGCCCGGCTCGCACCATGCCGCGCTGCCGGCCAGCGAGACCTTCGAGAAACGCGCCACCATCATCAACCCTTCCAAGCTGACGCCGGGCGTCGCGGTGCAAATCTGCGGCTCGTGCCACAACTGCGGCAAGTCGACCAAGGCGAAGGGCTCAGGCTGGGCGGTGGGCTACACCCCGGGCAAGGCGCTGGAGGTCTATTACGAGTCCATCGAGGCCGGCAGCAAATACCTTTATTCCAACGAGTTCTCCAAGGGCCATCACCAGCAATACATCGACTGGAGAAAGTCGGCGCACGCCAAGGCCGGCATCGACTGCCTGGACTGCCACGTGGTCCACGAGCTGGGCAACCCGGCCTTCCGCGGCAAGACGCTGGCCAAGGGCGACCAGCTGTGCCTGACCTGCCATGCGCAGACCCAGCAAATCGGCGCCCATTCGGTCCACTCGTTCGGCAACTGCTCGGCCTGTCACATGCCCAAGATCGCCAAGAGCGCGGAATCGGGCGACATCCACAGCCACGTCTTCGTCGCGATCGAGCCCAAGATCACCAAGGAGCTGCAGATTCCCAATTCCTGCCAGCTCTGCCACCGGCATGCGGAGGAGGATATCGACGACCTGCAGCGGCGCTGGGACGAGCTGACCGCCCGGAGAGTGTCCGACGGGGACGTGGTCAAGGCGAACAACTGATCGCGGCGCGGGTCTGAGCGGAGGGGACGCCGTGCGCGCGCGCCATCTGGTGATCGCCATCCTGCTGGCCGTCGGCCTTGTCGGGCTCGCCGAGGCCCAGGCGCCCAGCCGCTATCCCGACCAGACCACGACCGGCCGGTTCAGGGACCAGGACACGCTTCCCGGATCGTTCCGGTTCTACCAGCAGCAGCCGGGCGGCGCCGCAGGCCTGTGGGGCCTCGGCCCGGGGCAGGCGACGCCGAAGCGTGCCAGCTTCAGGATGGACGCGCACGAGGGCGTGGCCAACTACACGCCGCGGCGCCTGTGCACCGACTGCCACGACGGGTTGCAGCGCGACCTGCACCAGGTCCGCATGGGCATCCGCTGCGTGCAGTGCCACCGCACCCAGCCGATCGCCGGCGTCTTCCACTACTACTCCGCCCTCAATCCCATCCGGCGCCACGCCTATGTCTGCGCCAAGTGCCACGAAGGCGCGACGCCCTCCTTCGCGACCTACGTGATTCACGAACCCAGCCCGATCACATTAGAGGCGCGGGAGGACTTCCCGCTGCTCTTCTATGCGACCTGGTTCATGATCATCCTGGCCGGCGGCGTGTTCGCCTTCTTCCTGCCGGTCGCCGTGCTTTGGATCCTGCGCGAGATCGTCGGCAAGCTGTTCCGGAGAGGCCGAAGCCATGCCTGAAGCCCGGACCCGCCTGAAACGCTTCCCGGTTTCCCACCGGCTGTGGCACCTGGGCCTGATCGTGGTTTTCATGGTGATGTCGGTCACCGGCATCGCCTGGATGTATATCGAAACGCCCTGGGGCGCGGCCATCGCGGCCGTCTTCGGCGGCGCCCAGGGGACGCTGGACGTACACCGGTATGTCGGCCTGGTGCTGCTGGCGGGATTCGCGCTGCACATCGTCTATCTCTTGGTGAAGATCGATTGGCGGCGTTTCGGATCCTCTCTGATGGGTCCGGAATCGCTGGTCTTCAACTGGCGCGACGCCAAGGGCCTGGTCCAGCATCTGGGATGGACGCTGGGGCTGGCCAAGCATCCCCATTTCGAGCGCTGGACCTGGTTCGAGAAGTTCGATTACTGGGCCGTCCGGTGGGGTTTTATGATCGTCGGGCTGACCGGGCTGATCCTCTACGACCCGGTGCTGACCGCGGATTTCATGCCCGGCTGGCTGATCAATGTCGCCATGTGGATCCACCGGATCGAGGCGGTGCTGGCGATGGCCCACGTCTTCACCATCCACTTCGTTCTGGAGAATTTCAGGCCCAACGCCTTTCCTTACAACGCGGCGATGTTCGACGGCACCATGCCGCTGGACGAGGCCCGCGAGGAACACGCCGCCTGGGTCGCCCGGCTGGAGCGGGAAGGGCGCCTCGACGCCGCGCTGGTTGCCGAGCCGCCGGTGGCGCTCCGCGTCCTTTATTTCGGCGGCGGCTACGCGATTATCGCGTTGGGCTTTTTCCTGCTGATCTTCGGCCTGATAAATATCGGCGGCGTCACCCTGTTCTGACCTACCGGTCGCCAATTCCGGGCCAATTCGCCGATTGGATCGATTCCGGTTTTGTCCCCGGGCCCGGTTTGCTCTAGGGTTGTCATACCAGTTGCGAACGGCCACGTTTGAAGAAGGGGCGCGCGGCAACAACGAAAGACGACGGGCAGGACGGGCACAGGGGGATGGTGTTTCACCGCAGATCTGGAAGGCGCGGCCGGGACGGCCCCGGCGGGGCGGGGCGGCGCTTGCCGACCTATGCGGCCCCGGATCTGGGCACCAACAATTGCCGGCTTCTGGTGGCCGAAGCGGTTCACGACAGGCTCCGCGTCGTCGACGCCTTTTCCCGGATCGTCCGCCTGGGCGAGGGGCTGGCCCGGACCGGCCGGCTGTCCGAAGAGGCCCAGGACAGGACGTTGGAGGCGCTGAAGGTCTGCGCGGCGAAGCTGCGCCGGCGCCGGATCGACGGGGTCCGGGCGGTGGCCACCGAGGCGTGCCGCAAAGCGGCCAACTGCCGCGCATTCTTGGACCGGGTGCGCGACGAAACCGGCCTGGACTTCGAGATCATCACCCCCGACGAGGAGGCGCGCCTGGCGCTGGGCGGTTGCCTGCCGCTGTTGGACGACCGGCGCCCGAACGCCCTGATCTTCGACATCGGCGGCGGCAGCACCCAGGTCATGTGGCTGAACGTTGCCCATCGGCGCCCGGCGCTGGTGGCCAGCGTCTCGATCCCCACCGGCGTGGTCTCGCTCAGCGAGCATTACGGCACCGCCGCGCTCAGCCGCGCCGAATACCAGGCCCTGGTGGACGGCGTCGGCGCGCATCTGGGGCCGTTCTGCGACCGGCTGGGCATCCGCGAGGCGGTCGGTGCCGACCGGGTACAGATGCTGGGCACGTCGGGCACCGTCACCACCCTTGTTGGCCTGGACCTGGGGCTCGACCGCTACGAGCGGTCGAGGGTGGACGGCGCGTTCCTGGACCTGGACGTTGTGCACGCACTCAGCGACGAGCTGCGCGCGCTGGACCATCAGGGCCGGGCCAGCCGCCCCTGCGTCGGCGTGGAGCGGGCCGACCTGGTGGTCGCCGGCTGCGCCATTCTGGAGGCGCTGTGCCGGCGCTGGCCGGTGCCGCGGCTGAGGGTCGCCGACCGGGGCGTGCACGAGGGCATTCTGTTGGACCTGATGGCGTCCCGGCGCGGCGACGCCGCGCTTCTCGATGCCCGGGCGTAAGGGGCGCGGGGGCAAGGGGGGCAAAGGCGGCGGTTCGGTTTCCGACCGGCGCGGCCTGTCCGTCCGGGTCAAGACCGCCAAGCGCCGCAAGACCTCATCGACCCGCTGGCTGAAACGCCAGCTCAACGACCCTTACGTGGCTGAGGCCAAGCGGCTGGGCCTGCGCAGCCGCGCCGCCTTCAAGCTGATCGAGCTGGACGAACGGTTCAAGCTGCTGTCGCGGGGCGCGGCGGTGGCCGACCTGGGCTGCGCGCCCGGCGGCTGGTGCCAGGTGGCGCTGGAGCGGGTGGGCGACACGGGCCACGTGGTCGGCATCGACATCCAGGAGGTGGAGCCGATCGCCGGCGTCGACCTGATCCTGGGCGACATCATGGAGGACGATGCGCTGGCGGCGCTGACCGAGGCGCTGGGCGGCAAGGCGGACGTGGTGCTCAGCGACATGGCCGCCCGCGCCACCGGCCACAAGCAGACCGATCACCTGCGCACCATGGCACTGGCCGGGGCGGCCTACGACTTTGCGGCCCGGGTGCTGAAACCCGGCGGCGCCTTCGTCACCAAGGTGCTGTTGGGCGGCACCGAGAAGGAGCTCTTGGACCTGCTGAAGCGCGACTTCGAAAAGGTATCGCACGCCAAGCCGCCCTCCAGCCGCAAAGGCTCGTCGGAGATGTATGTGGTGGCGACCGGGTTCCGGGGAGAAGGGGGCAAGGCGGGCTAGGGCATGATCGACTTGGTCAGAGTCGTTCCTGTTCCAGGGCGCGGCTTTTGGTCCCTTCTCCCCGCCGGGAGACCTCTGCGGAATCGCCGCGTGGGGTTGGTCGAAGGTGCTGTTGAAGGTTGGTCGGGCTGGCAGTCTTTGGATTTGGGCGTTTCTTTCGCCATTTTGGTCGGTTTGTGAGTGTTCCGGGCAGACTCCGTCTATGGGGCGAGGAGCGTT
>Ga0209783_1000101_pt1 | contig 34940 bp, 35 predicted proteins | sample WorMetfiPIANOSA1_FD_187395 | JGI IMG/M metagenome (GOLD analysis project Ga0209783, IMG submission 187395) | Marine gutless worms symbiont microbial communities from Max Planck institute for Marine Microbiology, Germany - Olavius filocauda... | ecosystem: Host-associated > Annelida > Digestive... | reverse complement strand
CCAGGCTGATAGCATCATCCTTGAACCCTTGGGTGAAACTCCGTCTGGTTTTTTGAGTACTCATTGGACACCTCGCTTTCTGATATTTCGTTCTTAGCAAAGTGTCCGTTTCTTTTAAACCACATCACATCTTTGCCAAGAACCACGACCATGCACTGTTCATCGAGGAGAGGTTCAACATTCATTATCCACACCACAAAGGGCATTTTGCTCGTGTTATCGACCACTATGCTACCTATGCCCAGACTTTGATAGATGATTTCAGTGATAAGACAAAGGATCCACGGATTGCCATATCAGTGGACATGCTTGACACCGGTATCGACATACATGAAGTAACCAACCTCGTTTTTTTCAAGATCGTTCGCTCCAAGACAAAGTTTCTGCAGATGATAGGTCGAGGCACCAGATTATGCCCTGACTTGTTTGGGCCTGAACAGGACAAGGAGTTTTTCTCGGTCTTTGACTACTGTGGTAACCTTGAATTTTTTGGTGAGAATCCAGATGGGGTTGAGGGCAGTGTTTCAGAACCGATCTCAACACGGATATTCAAGCACCGCTTACAGCTTCTTGAGGCTATACAGGGTGTGCCTGATTCAGATAACAATCCCGTGGTTGAAATGGTGGACGAAATCAAGGACATTCTCCACACCGAAGTCGCTGCAATGAACATAGACAACTTCATTGTACGTACCAAACGGAAGCATGTTGAACGCTATAAAAGCCGGGAAGCATGGTCTCAACTTGATCCCGAGAAACTCGGTGAATTAACACTCCACGTTGCTGGTCTTCCCGCTGAACTCGACAAGGAAGACTTCACAGCTAAACTGTTTGACCTCACCTGTCTAAAACTACAACTGTCCTTGCTTGATCAATCTGCCGCATTCATTGGGTTGAAAGAAAAGGTTCAGGACATTGCTGCTGACCTTGAGGAAAAAGAAACCATTCCGATGGTGAAGGCACAGATGGTCTTGATCCAAGAAGTGCAGACAGATGAGTACTGGCAGAATATCACTCTGCCGATGTTGGAGTCCCTCCGAAAGAAGTTACGAGACCTCGTCAAATTCATCGATATCAAGAAGAAACAGCCAGTGTACACTGTCCTGCAGGATGAGATCGGAGAAGTCCGAGAAATCGAAATTGGGGGCTTTGAGCCGGGTGTAAATCTTAATCAGTACCGCAAAAAAGTGGAAGAGTACATCCGATCCAATGAAGACCACATTGCCATCCAGAAACTGAAACACAACAAACCCCTCACAGCATCTGACCTCACAGAACTTGAACGATTTCTGTTTGAGTCTGGTGAGGTGCAGAACAGGGAATTGTTCGAAAAAGTCTTTGGTGAGCAAGAACAGTTGAGCGTATTCATCCGGACACTGGTCGGTCTGGATCGGAGTGCTGCAATGGAGACATTCTCAAAGTACCTTGATGATACTCACTTCAATACAAGCCAGATTAGATTCATAGAAATGATCATCGACCACCTGACACAGCGGGGAGTCATGGATCCCGGTTTGCTTTATGAACAGCCCTTTACAGGTATCCACTTCGAAGGACTGGATGGTGTATTCCTCTCTGCGACCGCTGATGAGATTGTAATTATCCTTGAAACCGTAAATTCCAATGCTGAGGTGCATGCAGTTGCATAGATGAAAGGGGCTAATATGAGCGACCACCTTATGCGTGTGATTGCAGATAATTTAGGGCAAGATGTGGAGGAGGTTCAACCAGTGATTGACGAGTTCTTACTTCAATTGCACCGCAGGTTCTATGAATACAAAGATGCAGATCTCATTGGACAAGATCTCCATTATCAACTCAGCCATCAGGGGTACTACCACCTGCTCGGTCTTTTTGATTGCTTTTCAGAACGATACGACTGGGAACGGGGGTTTGCACAAGAATATATCCTACGGCTTGGGTTGCGATCGAAATGGTTACCATATCAACATCAAATGGAATCATGGAAACAACAACGGTTTACTGAATCAAAAGATGATACCGATTAGTTTTGCTCGCAGGGATCGTAAGCGCCTCTTTTTATCTTAAAGATAAAATGCTTAGGAAAATATATTTATCTACTATTTACTTTTTCGCGAAAGGTCTTTTCGAACGATTTCAATATTTCCAGATGAGTATTTGTATCACAAGGCGAGCTTGTAAAAAATACTTGATCATCAATAGGTCTTTCAGTCCGAGGTTCAATAACTAGCTGTTTCGGGGCTAAGCTAATTCGTTTCTTCATAAGCTTTTCTTCTGTTTCAAAACCAACTTCAAACCTAAAACTTTTCGGATATATTTCAAAGTACTTATGTGGCAGTATATTTAAAAAGTCCTTGGATAAAAAACTTTTAAACTTCGTGGAATAGACTTTCATAAAGTCAATATTTAAGGTTACAATACATGAAGTTTCTTCACTAAAAAAATCTATAGACGAGGCCTTAAACTGCTCATCCATATCAAATTTCCTAATATCTCTAGCGATCGTATTAAAGATCAGAACTGCAGTTTTAGAAGGGCATGTTATCTCAGTTAATATCCTTCTATTTTCAAATGATAGCCTTTTAATAATCACTTTCTTTTTATCTATTTTATATTCTCCCGATGAAAAGATCATAACCCGTGGCACATCACCTGGAATCTTCTCAAAAGGGATTTCATGATGCTGAAAATTATATTTACTGCACACATAATCAATAAACTCTCTTCTTAATAAATAACTATAAGGAATATAATCAGCAGGAAATATCCTAATCTGGGTAACCGTTAATTCTTTTAGATCTTTCATAGTTTCCTCTATATAGATATACTTATTTATTCAGCAAAGGTATTATTGATGTTCCTTCCGCATAGAATACGGGCTTTTCAGGATCACTTTGAGTCTTTGACAAACAACTTGATGTTACTTCTGTAAGTGACTTAGAATCAGTAACGAAACCAGTATCACATATTTGACGTGGATAAGTAGGTTGAAACTGAGACTCCAAACTCTCAATACGTCTTTCTAAACGACCTATTGCTTTCGTTTGAGAATTTATCTTATCGATCAACTTCCTATTCTGTTTCTGCATGTACTTTAACAATAATTCATTCGAGTCAGATTGTTCTAACTGTGATTTTACATATTGATTCAAACTAAGTTTTTGACCTTTTGCTCTCTTTGAAAGATTCATATGCAAACGAGCTGGAATTCTGAGCAAAAACTTACCACTAAAATCATCCTCATCTAAAGGTTCATCAATACACAACCCTCTACTAAGACTTTCTTCAAGCCATAATTCTTTTGAGGCTTCAAGTCTGTTAATGGCTTCTTCGAAACTAATGCCGGTAGCGCCACATCCAGGCAAATCAGGAATTTCAAGTGAAAAGTATTCCTGCCCATCATCCTCAACATACCTTTCAACAGCGATAGGGTAATTAAGCCCCATGTAATAATTAAGATCTTTTCTCACGATAATTTTCCTCTAAATTAAAGATTGTAAAGCTCTGATCGCCCTCTGTCTGTCTGGTTTTGAAACGAATTTTTCGCGTCCATGAGGCTCATGTGCGGAAAATCTAATGTCGCCCAAGATGAATAACCGAGATGAGCACCTACCGTTTGCAATTTCGAAGCCGAAACTCTTTGTGAGAACTTTAACGAAAAATTTCCAAGGGAGTCTCACGGTAAAATTGTCAAAATTTTCGGTGTAAAATTGAAGATTCTTTTTTATCTTAGGCATTTTGGCTAGTGTATCGGCAGTTACAGGGGCAACTTGAGAAAAATGGTACTATATATGATATCATTATGCAACCGCTACATATTGAGACAAAGATGCAATCGCCCACTATATGTTTGAATTTTCAATATATATGCCTTCGGGAACTATGAAGCATCTATTTTGATAGAAACAATGTGCCAATAGGATCAATTCAAAGAATTCTTGGCCAAGAAAACCGTAGTACAACGGAAATATACCTACATGGCATTGGTGAAGCTGAGCGGGATGCATTCAAGATTATTGAACATGCAAGGGAGAAGGCACACACAGTTTAACACACAAAACCAGACCAAAAGAAAAGAGGCACTCACGAAAATTCGTAAGTGCCTCTTTTCTTTGCCCTAACATGGTGCCGAGGGACAGAATCGAACTGCCGACACGGGGATTTTCAGTCCCCTGCTCTACCGACTGAGCTACCTCGGCTCGAGGCATCCGCGAGCGGTTTGATCCGCTCTCAGAAAAGCCGAATTTATACTCGTTTACGATTATAAGTCAAGTTATTTTTTCACCCCAGTTTACCCCTGCACAATTTTCTGTGCACCCTTTGCACAGCTTTTTGTGCAAGGGAATGCAAACCGAAAACTCACCGCTTCTTTTCGTTCCTCACTTTCAAGACTGTCCATAATCGCAAGCAACTGTTAATACATAGTAAATTTATAGTTTTAGATTTTTTTTAGAATGTCTGCTGAATCTGACCCAACTGGCATACTTCGTGGTTATATATAATGGAAACCTGGATGGTGCGATCCTCCTCCTTCCCCAGCCCGATAACCCATCCCACCAGGGAGGATCGCCCATTTAGGCCAGACGCCATCTCAAAAGCGCTATTTGGCCCGATCTCTTTGTTGGACGCATAATCCAGCACGAAGTGAAGCCCCGGCGCTATCCTCAAAATACTCGCAAGTATTTACCACGCAAGGCATTGGCTTCGCTGGCACCTCCGGCTTGAAATACACGTCCGCCACGCCTGCCGAGCGACTTGTCCGGCGTAGCTTGGAAAGCGAAGACTGGACCTCGAACTAAATAGCGCTTTTGAGATGGCGTCTGGGATTAATCTAATTCTTTGGGTAGGCGGAATCTGAATATGGTGCCGTCGGCTTCGGTCGAGGTAAACGAGACCTTCCCTTTCAAATAGCGTTCGCCGAACAGCTTCATGGAAAAGGTGCCCAGTCCGCGGCCGAAATTGGCTTTGGTGCTGAAATGGCGCTGGAAGACCCTTTTTTGGACATCTGCAGTAATGAACCCGCCGTTCCAGATTTCCCAGGTGATGTGAGTCGGCTCTACCAGGGTGGTGAGCTTGACGGTGTCACCCTCGGCTGAGGCTTCCAGGGCATTGATGATCATATTGCCCAGTACCCGCGAGACCAGCAGGGCATCCGTCTGTATTTTGATGTTTTCACGGGGCCACTTTTCCACGATTGTTTTGCCGTTGGCAGCCCGGTGGCGGTGGATCAGGATGCCCGTCTCCTGCCTGATCCTTTCCGTGGAGGAATCCGCAGATTTTATCGGTAGATACTGGGCATCCTTGCGGCTGGAAAGACTCCTTTGCAAGGCCATCTCTTTTTGCAGCCTTTCAATGGCCTCATTGACCTTACGCACCTCTTTATTGTCGGGCAGGTCCATGGCCAGGATTTCGCCATAGCCGCTCAAGGTGGAAAGGATGTTGTTAATGTCGTGGAAAAAGACACCTTCCAGGTTGGCCCAGAACTGTTGCTGGGTCACATCCTGGGCAATAACCAGGATCCAGCGATTGCCCTCGATAGTAATCGGATGCGCCTTGATGAGCAGGGAAAGATCATGCTTGGCGCCATCCAGGACAGCGGTCAAGGCGCAGAGCTGTTCGTCAGCGCGATCTTCTTTGATAGCCGTCATCATGGCAATGGCCGATCCGCAGGTCGAGCAGTAAGCTGTGGTGCCGCATCCCCCGGGTTGTGTATAGGCGTGCTCACACTTGAGGCTCTCACCCAGACGCAGCCCCAGGACCTTGTCAGGATCGTCAATGCCCAGAGTTGCCAAAAATGCGTCGTTGATGGCCACGACCTGGCGATCTTCATTGAGAACGACGAGCAGGCCGGCCATGGTGTCCAAAAGGGCAGTCATTACCGGACTTTTACTGACATCTTCAACCTGTTGGTTGAAAACCCTGACGTCTGTTCGTTTGGCAGGTAAAAATTGGGTTTCCATCGCTCACCCTTTCATCGCCTTCCGGCGGTGGTTGTGCTCTTGGCGTTTCACCGGTCGTCTTCACCAGGCTACCGATATCAAATTTTCCATCCAGGCCACCATGGTTTATTCTTCGAATCCCTCCCGAACATGCTCAATCGACAGCCAGTCCAGCTGCAAGAGTCCGGCCGCCTCACGGTCTACCGCCCACGGGTTGCAACCGGCGATAATCTTGGCCACCGGCGGATCACACTGCCGGCCGCCGAGGTGGTAATCCGCCGGACCGATGCTGGCGTCCATTACCGTCAAGTCTGGTGCTATGTAACGGTTCAAGTCGATAATCGACTGCTGCATGCGGCCGTGGAAGACCGCCTTTTTCCAGCTTCCGTACCGGCCCGCATAATGCTCCGGCGGGGCAAATCCCAGCATGTTCTTCAGACTCCCGGTCAACCCGGCCAGAGAGTGGGCTTTCAGGACCGGAACGGAAATAATATAGTGGGTGAAAGCAATCTCCGGCAGCACCATCTCCGGGAACACCGGGCATTCCGGTCGCTCCCGGGTGGTAAGCGGCGCATGGTTCAAATCGAGGAGCGCAACTCCGTCATATTTCCGAGCCAGGGCCGCGTACCCCAGGGTGGCAAATACTTCATCTGTTTCCAGTACACTGTCGCCGCAGCCTTCCGCAATGACGATGGAGACGTCGCTGCGAGCCTGGATATAGTCGATGATGGCTTGGCAACAAGCCGCCGGCGTGGTCACGGGATGGGGCGCATCGTTGATCTGATTGGGCTTTATCAACACACCTGAGCGGGTGTTGAACGCATCACCGACCTCAAGTGTGTCCAGCGCGGCGGCGACCGATGTTGCGTAAGATTCGAATTCTACGATTGCCAAGTCCAAAACTCAATCTCCATATATTTTGCTTGTGGCGCCGTCGGCCTATAGTTTGGCGTCCTGAGCCAATGACACTCGCGGATTCAATAGAAGCTATCTCAAAAAACAGCTTTTAGTTCAAAATCCAGTCTTCGCTCTGCGAGCTACACCCGACATGAAAATTTTTTTAAGATGGCTTCTATTATCCTTACCCCAACTATCAGGCGGAAACAATATGAACGTCTAATTCCCGCTTTAGTTGCTGCCGGACCTGATGGCGTCTTTGTAAATAAGTCGGAATTCTCCGCGAAACCTTTCGTGTTCACTGGGGCGCCGGGTTTCAAGAGCTTGAGCGAACATCGAACCGATCGAGTAAACATCTTTAATATCTAATAGTTATATAAATTTTTTGTCCCGCTGACACCCTGGAGGAGACAGTTGTGGTTGTGCGCCATAACGTTTTGTGAAATGCGTGTTATGTTTTAACTCAACTATCGGAATCCAGGATAAATTAAGTTTATTATCGGTATCGGGATCGAAATCGCCATCGAAATCGTTTTCTATGAAATATATTCCGAACCGATTTCGATCCCGATCCCGATAGCGATTCCGATTCAGGTGGAAATCCGAAACGGATTCACACCAGAAACACCACAGACTATGCAGGTGCCTTTTACTTCTGAGGTATCAGTTTGTAGGAGGTGTAGGCGCAAAAGGGGACGGCCATGCTCAAGCTGGGAAAAATCGTCCAGAAGATATTCGGCGTCCCGACCTGTGAATGGACCAGTATCAGAAAGCCGGCCGCCGTACCGACCGTGAGGATTGTCGGCAATGTCAGCTGGAGCAGCCGGTTGGGCAGGCGCCGGAAAAAAAGCGTGACCGCTTTGATCATCACGAACGTCATGAGCATGCTGACCGTACCCTGGGCCACCCCGGAGGTCAGCCCGACCGTCAGGCCCGCCGGCTGGTTGACATAAAAGGCCCAGCCGCCCCAGACCACGAATGCCAGGAGAGCCGCGCCCCAATCATATAGCCGGCTTGTCTGCGCCGGCGTTGCGGAATTTTGTTTGTCGCTCATCGTATCGATATAGAACCTTGGCATTACCCTGGTTGCAACGCGTTTAGGCTGGTGGTTGACATCAAATATTCACTTTAGATTTCGTTTGGTTGGCTCAAAAACCTTGCCCGCCGCCTTCCTTTTTAACCCTCAACTGCCCCCTCCCTTTGATCCCTCCCGCCAGGGGCGGGAAATTATCGCATAGCACCCAGATCCAAAACCGGCTTCTGTAGTTCAAAGATTGTTCGTCCGCGATAGACCTTCAGGCTTTGCGATACTGGGCCACCTGTCTGGAAATAGCCACCAGTTCTCCGTCCGCATCCCAGATTTCCCCATCTTCTTCCACCATACCGCCGTTCAAAAATCGCGTCCGGAAAACACATTTCAGCCACCTGGTCTGCGGCCGGTTGCGTATATTGACGCTCATCTCGAGGGTGGGAACCCAGGCCACCATGCCCTGGGTGGCGAAAACCGGCGGCGGGAAAGCGTCTGCGACCAGCAGTAGGGCCGGCGCGTCAAAAATGCGGTCGTCCTTGAATTTAATCCATCCGCGCAACTGGGAACGATCCCCCAGTTTACCGCTTGTCCAACCGACACAGGCCGGGTCCAGCAGTACATCCATGTTGTCGAACAGGGTATAGCCCGGCATTTGACCAAATTGCACGCAGTCATCCGGAGGAGCCAACGCCGGGGCCGACTTTTCGTAGCGGGCACCTGTCCCGTCGGCTGTACTGTCGCTCAGCGTAACCATGGCACGGATTTTTTCATCCCCTGCTTGAAACAGGCTGACTTGCCAGCGATCGAAATGCCGTGAGGCCCCCATATGCCCGGCCACTATTTCGGCCGACCCCGGCTGCGACCGGGCAATGAAGTTGGCGGTCAGAATGGACAGACCGTTTTTAGGGCTGGTTTCCAGGGCTGCGCCGGCCAGCAGAGCCATCAGGTAGCCGCCATCCGGCGTTTGGTTGATGGACCAGCGATCGCTCACCATAGCCTGGTAACGCCCGGTGCCCTCGGGTCTCAGTTGGATATCCTCATCGTAAGCGTGCATCCTGTCACCGCTATTCAGATATTGGGTTGCTGGCCAGCCTTAAGCCGATTGAGGGCCGCAATACTGACCATGATTAACAATCCGCCCGACCAGAACTGCATCGTTGTCGGATCACCTAAAAGCACAATGCCTACCACGGCCGTGAATATCACTTCGCTGGACATGAAGACGCCCCCTTCCCAGCCGCGACAATAGAAAAAAGCCCTGGTTCATCAGCAGTTGGGCCAGTACGGACGCGAAAATGATCCCAAGGATCATGAGCCCTTCTACCGGATTGGCGGGCAAAACCGGATCCAGGGCAAACATCGGCAACGTCACCAGAGCCCCCATGGTACAGAAATATAGATATATGATGACCGGTCCGTTGATTTCACGCAGGGAACGGATCAGGGTTACCGTGATGCCGGCGAAAATGCCGCCGACCAGGGCAATGGCCTGGCCGAAGACGCCCCCGGACAATTCGAAATCGAACAAAATTGCAACCCCGACCATGACCAGCAGGATACAGGCTGTTTCCAGTTTGCCGATCCTTTCCCCATAAATTATGAAGGAGGCGATCGCCGCGAAGGCCGGGAATGAATAAAATATGACCAGGGCCGTGGATACCGGCAATAACCTTATCGCGGTAATGACCGATATGAGTGCGATCGACCCCGTGCAGCCGCGTATGATCAATAAGCGGATGTTGTGCCCCCGATAGGGGTTTTTGCGACGCCCGAACACGGCCAGCAGGACTACCATCCCGCCGAAAAAGCGGTAAAAACCAATGTGCCATACGTTGAACTGCGGCCCCAGCAGTTTCACGAGCAGGTTCAGGGCCGTGAACAGCAAGGCTGCCGACAGCATGAACAACGGCCCGGCCAGGGCCGCTTCCAGCTTTAATTTTCCATCCGTCTCCATATCGTCCTGTTCCGGTCGGCCTTGCGGGGATATAACTATTTGGTCAAAACCATACACCGGCAGCCGCCATGCGGTGATGTTCCTCTTGTTGTGTAGGAGACATCAAGATGCCCCTCAAGGGGACTGACGATCTAATTGGTTTTGCATTCTCCCTTCAAGACGCGCCGAGCATCGCAGGAAAGGACGAAGGAGCGAAGTGCATGTCTGAGCGCAGCGAGTTGTGCTGAGCGCGCCCTTTCCGAGAAGCGCAGGGCAGCCCGCAGGGCCGCGTCTTATGGGCGTTTTCTTTTGGTTGCTTTTCTTGTGCGCACAAGAAAAGTGACAAGATGATACAAAGTAATAACAAACTGTTACACGGGCTTCACCAGAAACATAGAAAAATCAGTTCTCCCGGATCGGTGGAACCTCTCGAGCTCCCTCCAGAGATGGAGGGATTAGATCAGAACTAAGACCAAGGTCTGCCTGATAGCATTATTTAACCTGCCCGGCAACCCTTCACCGGCCGCAGAAAGACACTGGTGGACCGGTCCCGGGCACGCATATTGTTGTTGGCATTACCGGGAGGTATATGGTAATTTTTTTTTAGCTGCTCACTTCTACCAAAGACGTCTCAACTCATGTTGCCCCTCGCTGGAAACCAGCAACGCGACACGCGACCGCTTGCACAGCCTGCCCGGTATAATTATCAACCATGAGGAGGGTGACATGCTGACGACTGTTTTCATCAAGCGGCATATGACGGCGGGTTCCGACAAGGCGTTTTTGGCATTGATCAAAAAACTCCGGGTCAATGCCATGGAGCATGCCGGCTACATTTCCGGGGAAACCCTGGTCAGTACCGATGACCCCCAGGAATTGTTGGTTATCAGCCGGTGGCAAAGCCGTGACGACTGGAACGCCTGGAAGGAGAGTGACACCCGCAAATCCATCGACGCAGCCCTTGAGAAGCTGCAGACGGAACCTGCTGAATACCGATCGTTTGTTTTCAGCAAGTTCCGGCTCACCGTGCAAAAGGGCTTTCCAAAAACCGAGGAGGAAATCGCCCTGACCGGTTCTTGAGCAGCGTTGCCTCAAGACCGGCATGGTATAGAAGGATCCCGATCTGGACTTGAAGCATTTTTTACTAGCGGCGGTGATCACCTTGGCAACCGGGAGTTGTATGTCTGCCGACACCCCTTACGAGCGCCCTGCGGTTGCAGTAAATCAACAGGAGCTGTATGCGGTTGTGCAGCGGCTGACCAGCGTATATCCGCCCCGCAATTATTATAATGTCATTTCATTGGACCGGATGGCCGGCTATATCCACGACCGTTTCGCAGCCCATGGATACCATCCGGTCGAACAGCGCTTCAATATCGATCGCCGCAGTTACAAGAACATCCTGGCATCCTACGGCCCTGAAAAGGCGCCCCGTTTCGTGCTGGGCGCGCACTATGATGTTTGCGGAGAGCAGCCGGGTGCGGATGACAACGCATCCGCGGTTGCCGGACTGCTGGCCGTGGCCGGCCTCTTCCAAAAATATGCCCCGCCGATTGAATACCGGATCGATTTTGTCGCTTTTACCCTGGAAGAGCCGCCCGTTTTCCGTTCAAAATCCATGGGCAGTTACGTCCACGCCAAATCACTGCATGCAGCCGGCGCCAAAGTCCTGGGCATGGCCAGTCTGGAGATGATCGGCTTTTATACCGATGCCCCCAAATCGCAGGCCTACCCTTTACCGTTCATGAAGCTTTTCTACCCATCCCGGGGCAATTTCATCGGTGTGGTGGGAAATTTTGGCAGCCGCAAACTGGTCAACCATTTTCGAGACGCCCTGGCGCTGTCTGATCTGCCGGTTGAAAGCCTCAAAGCCCCCGCCATTCTTCCGGGGGTGGATTTTTCGGATCATCTGAATTACTGGAAATTCGGGTATCCGGCCGTTATGATTACAGACACCGCATTTTACCGAAATCCCCATTATCACGAACCTTCCGATAGGATTGAAACATTGGATTTCAGCAAAATGGAGGAAGTCGTAAAAGGGCTTTACTGGGCTCTGCTTAACCTGTCCGCAGAGGGATCCAAAGATTAGAAGCTATCTCAAAAAAGTCTTCATGTCGGGCGTAGCCTTTGGCGGAGACTGATTGGCCCAAACTTCAGCCTGCGCTTAAGCTACGGCAGATAAACTTTGTTAGGCGCTCGGTTCAAGTCCTCGAAATACTCCAGTATTCCTCCGGGTTGCGACCCACCATCGAGGAATAGATCAGCGGGAAGTCCCGCATCGCGGGGCAACTCGCGGCTGCCTTGCTTGTCGGGCGTCTTGTGCGGCGTAGCTAAAGGCGAAGACGTAAGCTTGCAAAGCGAAGACTGAATTTTGAACCAAAATCCGGTTTTTGAGATAGCTTATAGTAATTTTTTGCAGGTATAGAGCTTACCTTAAATATGAAGGGAGAGACTATGCGGTTTTTGAGACAAATTGGCTCGCTGGCATTTGTAGCCGGTCTTTTTACCACTGTTTTCATCGGCATACCGTGGCATGTCGTGGCAACCGACAATCCGGTCATTCCCTGGTGGCTGCGCGCGGCTGTATTCTGTTTGTTAGGGGGGATTCTGATCGTGCTGGTGTCCCTGGCGGCTGAACAGATGTCCCGGGCCGCGCGAACCCCGGACACCCCAACGGAGAAAACCGACAGTGATATGCTGCTGTTGAACTCGGACGAATTGCCCGGACGTAAGGTGACCCGGGTACTTGGCCTGGTCCAGGGGCATACGGTATTCGCGGTTTGGCTCGGTAAAGACCTGTCCGCCATCGTGCGGCTGATCCTGGGCGGGGAACTGACCGAATATACCCAAATGATGGGTCAGGCGCGGGCCACCGCGGCCGCCCGCATGCGGGCCCGGGCGGCAAAGATGGGGGCCGATGCCGTGATCAACGTACGCTACATGACAACCAGCGTGGTGGGCAGTGCCGCCGAACTGCTGGTTTACGGGACAGCCGTACAGCTTGACCCACAGGCTGACTGACACCCCTAATCTTTAAGGGAGACGAACCATATGAAAGGCTGGACTGAAGAAGAATTCAAAAACGAGGCTCTCCGGGCCCCCTGCGGCTTGTATTGCGGCACCTGCGGCGTGTATATCGCCACCCGCGACAACAATGCTAAGTTCAAATCCGTCATGGGCGGTCTGTATGGTACCAAACCGGAAGAGACCGAATGCCGGGGCTGCATGCAGCCGGATCCGCCCGCATGCCTTTACCTGTACTGCCGCCATTGCGACCTGCGCAAATGTATCCGGGCAAAAGGGTACTATTCCTGTCACCAGTGCAATGATTGGCCCTGTGAACTGGTGGAAAATTTTGGCCTGGCCACGGGTAAACGCGTCATCAAACGGGCTATTCCGCTGTGGCGGGAAAAAGTGGCGGCCCTGGGCGATGAAGCGGGCAGTGCCGCCTGGGCCCGGGCCGAATGCGAACGTTACCACTGTTCGGCATGCGGCAGTCCATTGTTTAGGGGCGCACAGCGCTGCCGGGCCTGCGGACGGGATGTGGCCGACGAACTGGATGGCTCCCTTTAAACCTACGACCGTCGGTTTTGCCTACAGACCTGCGGGTGCCGATGTCGCAGCCACGCTTATATTGAAGCTGCTCTCAAGTGGATATTATACTGTAAATACAACGCGTTTGGGGGTACCACACTGTGACACCCGGCACAAGTTTTAACACTACCCCGGACCCATGGCTTTTAGATTTTATATCAAGACCTTACACACCGGTACACTTTATCCTTGACAGATTGACCAATCAATTTTATTTTTCAGTCAGTGTTATCTGGACAATGAACGTATGCATCGATATCGCAATATAAACAAATATGCTGCCGGGCTTGTGCTGGTGTGTTTTCTTACGGCCCTTACGGGGGTCAGTGCATTAGCCGGGCATGACTGCTGTGGGAATTGTGCCGAGGATATGGCGCACAATCCGGCCAGCCAACAACCCGTGATGGTAGCGGACGGCTGCTGCCCGGTTGAAATTCCCGCACAGCCGGCCTGTGCCTGCTCCTTTCAATCCAGTGGGGAGCAGACTCCGCAGACCTACGCACGCACCCATGCCGGCCCAACTGGAGACGACCAGCAGATCCAGGTCGGCATCCTATTTTCCGCAAAAGACATCGCCCAACAACAGCCCGGCTGCGGTCCCGGAAGTCCCCACGTGGACATCCGCCTTAGACTAGGCCCTATCTTTCTAACCAACCAGTCCTTTCTCTGTTAACACCTTATATCTAGTTCAGAGCATGCATGGGCCGCCGGCCTGCAATTGAACAGGTACGCCCGTCCGCTCAGGCCCCTTACCCATCAGCATACATCGTCATTCACTAAGCTATTACGGCGCGACATTCATGTGCAATCACCCCACTTATTGCCACTGGCAATGGGCGGTAACGTTTTAAATACGATATCAAATAGTTACAAAGGAGCAACCTCATGTCCAAGAAGAAAAGAAAGATGACCAGTGCTGAAATCCGGTCTGCCAAAAAAGCTGCCGTTCTCAATGAAGGCAAGCGTTCCAAACTGCCCCTGATCGCCATCGCCCTCTGCGCAGTATTCATTGCCGCCGGGGCCACTATGGTCACCCTGGCACCTTTCGGAAAAAGCGGCACTGTCGGTACCTCAAGCGTTACCTCCGCCCCGGATTCAGACCGGGTTGAATATGCCGTCCATCTCTTCGATGATGGCAAGGCCCGGCATTACCGCTATACGGTCGGCAACCAGACCATCACCTATTTCATCCTGAAAAGCTCCGATGGTGTGATCCGGGCCGCCTTCGACGCCTGCGATGTCTGCTGGCCGGCCGGCAAAGGCTATGTGCAGGTAGGCGATCAGATGATCTGCCGCAACTGCGGGCGTAAGTTCGACTCCGTCCGGATCAACGAGATCAAGGGGGGCTGCAACCCGGCGCCTTTGAATCGCCGGATCGAGGGCGATACGCTGATCATCCAGAAAGCAGACATCGTGGAAGGTATCCGTTACTTCAATTTTTCAAATAAGGCCTAATCATGACACTCACCGAAATTGCCGTAAAAAATATGTCGCGTCGCAAAGCCAAAGCGGCGTTTATCCTGGCCGGCCTGATGATCGGGGTAGCCACCGTAGTGGCCTTGATCAGTTTTACCCGGACCATGACCGCCGACATCAATATGAAGCTTGAAAAATACGGGGCCAACATCCTGGCGGTCCCGAAAACCGATAACCTGCCGCTCACCTATGGCGGTATGTCTCTGGGCGGGATCTCATTTGAAATGCAGGAGATCAACCAGGCAGATCTGGCCGCGATCGGAAACATTAAAAATGCGGCCAATGTGGCCGCCGTAGGCCCGGTGGTACTCGGCGGCGTCAATATCGGGAATAAACGCGTCCTGCTGGCCGGCGTCGATTTTGAGGCCGCCCTGATCCTGAAGCCCTGGTGGCGGGTACAGGGCCGTACGCCCGATCCCAATGAAATCATAATCGGCAGTGAAGCCGCCCGGATTCTCGGCGTGGCTCGCAATGACCGCCTCACCCTGGAAGGCATTGATTACCGGGTTTCCGGTATTCTGGAACCGACCGGTTCCCAGGACGACCACCTGATCTTTTCGAGGATACCGGCAGCCCAGAAGATTCTCAACAAGGCCGGCCTGATTTCCATGGTGGAGGTCGCGGCCCTGTGCAATGCCTGCCCCATCACCGAAATGGTGCGCCAGATTTCAGGCGCCTTGCCCAGTGCCCGGGTAATGGCAATCCAGCAGGTGGTCAAAGGCCGCATGGAGACACTGCACCGTTTCAAGAAGTTCTCCTACGGCACCAGCGCAGTGGTCCTGCTGGTAGGCAGCCTGGTGGTCCTGGTCACCATGATGGGCAGTGTCCGGGAAAGAACCGGCGAAATTGGTATCTTCCGGGCCATCGGATTCCGGCGATCCCATATCATGCGGATCATCTTTATCGAAGCCGCGCTTATTTCTGCCCTGGCAGGTCTGCTGGGGTATCTGGCCGGTTACGGGGGCACCTGGGCATTCTTCCAGTTCTTCATGGAAAAAAGCAGTGTCGGGGTTGCCCTGAACATGGCCCTGTTCGGCGGATCGGTGGCCCTGGCCATCGCCCTGGGGTTGCTGGCCAGTGCCTACCCGGCCCTGATGGCGGCCCGCCTGGACCCCAATGAAGCCCTGCATAGCTTATAGGAGGAATGATCATGAGTTACATTGCCAGCCAGAACCTGTCCCGGCAATACGGGACCGGTAATGCCGCTGTAACCGCCGTGGAGGATATCAACCTCTCCATCGAGCTGGGCGAGTTTGTCGCCATCATGGGCGAATCGGGCGCTGGGAAATCCACGCTGTTGTCCATCATGGGCGCCATGAACGAACCGTCGACCGGCCGCTACCTGGTGGACGATATCGACGTGTACGGTTTGAGTCAGGATAGCCGGGCGGATTTTCGGCGGGAGTTTTTGGGATTTGTTTTCCAGAGTTTTCACCTGATGCCCTACCTGACGGTGGTCGAAAATACCATGCTGCCGTTGACGGCGCTCAAGATCAGCCGCCAGGAGAAAAAGGAAATGGTCCTGGAAGCTTTGGCCAACGTCGGCCTGGAAGACAAAGCCGACCGGCTGCCCAGCCAGATATCCGGTGGTGAGAAGGAACGGGTGGCCATTGCGCGGGCCATCGTGAACCGGCCCCCCGTAATTCTGGCCGACGAGCCGACCGGCAACCTGGACACCCACACCAGTCAGGAAATCATGGAGCTGCTACAAAAACTGAACCGAGAGGGCACTACGGTCGTCATGGTTACCCACAGCCATGCGTGTTCCCGCTACGCCAACCGCCTGCTGACGGTTGCGGACGGAAAAATCACGGACGAGATAGTGAACGCCAATTAACCAACTGAATAGAAGGGAGAAAAGAACATGTCAAACAAATCGAAAGTGATTCTGATGCTGATCCTGGGCCTGGGAGCCCTTCTGTTGGCAGGCAGCTGGGTGAATGCCGGTTCGGGCACCAAAAGCGCCCCTTATGCCGGGGGCTGCGCTTATGGATCGAGCGGCTGTGGCGGCGGCGGTTATGATACCGGGCTCGATGCGGCGCAAATCGAAGATATCCGGCGTGAAAAAGAGGCCTTTTACACCGCCACCCGAAGTTTGCGGAACGACATCGTTGCCAAACAAAGCGCCCTGGCGGCAGAGTTGGCCAAGTCCACTCCGGACGCCGGCCGCGCCGGGGAGCTGCAGAGTGAATTGAGTGAACTGAAAAGCAAATTCAACCAGAAGTACCTGCAGTTTGTCATCGCCATGAAAAAAATCGTTCCCGACTACGGCACGGTTCCCGGGCAGAAGCGGGGCGGAGGTGCCGGTGGTGGTGCACCGTCCTGTTGTACGGAATAACGGACCCTGTCCCGCAAACAGCAGTGGCATGCCGGCCTTAAAACCGGGATGCCGCTGCCTGTTTCTCGCGGACGGATGACATTAGGAAGGGCTGCAATCAGGTAGCCAGTCCTGAACGCAGCAACTCAGCCAGCAGGTCGACCAACTGATCCCGGCCCACGGCCCGTGGGTTTTGCAGGTGCAGGTTGCACAGGTTGTCCAGCATGCCGACCAGGGCCACAGCCGTCAGGTGGAGATCCACAGCCTTTATGTGCCCGGTCCGGCGACCATTGTTCAGCTGACCGGCCACGCAGTCGATATACCGGTTGCGGGCGTTTTGGATGTCGGCCAGGATGTCAGCGTCGATCCCGCTGGATACTTCGTTGAAAACGATGCGGGCCAGATCGCTGTGTTGCAGATACAAATCGACATTACACGTGATGAGTTTACGAAAATGGGTCTCAAAAGGCATATCTGCATCCAGTTGCGCCTGGATCTGGGTCACAATGGTCTCGATCCCTTCGGTTACCGCAGCTGAAAACAGCTTCGACTTGCTTTCGAAATTATAATAGAGCGTACCTTTGGCCACCTCCGCCTTTGCCGCTATTTCGTCCATCCGGGCCCGGTGAAAGCCTTTGTGTGAAAACACCTCCACCGCGGCCTGCAAAATACGGCTGCGTTTCTTTCCGGGTAGCACGGTTTTAGGGCCCATCATTTCTCCAACAGCTCCTGGTTTCTGGCAATGGCTTTATCCTGGGCGTCCTTGCGCAGGATTACCAACAGGTCGACGATATCCGTCGGCAGGGGAGTAACCTCCCGGCCGCTGGACAGGGCCGCCAGATATGTCTCGGCCGTCTTCTCCAGCAACTCAACGTTCAGCCAGGCTTTTTCCAGGGTTTCCCCCAGGTTCAAGGCACCGTGGTTTTGCAGGATGTAACCATGACAGTTATTAGCCAGCTGCGCCGTAACGTTGGCAATCAGTTCAGGCGTGCCGGACAGGGCGTACGGCACGATGGCTACCTCATTGCCGATATGCAGCGCCACTTCGTCATACAGCGCCGGCAGGGGTGTATCGATCAGGGACAGGACACTGGCTTTCACCTGGTGTGTGTGGACCACGGCATTCACATCGAGGCGGTTGCGGTAGACCGCAATGTGCATACCGGTTTCCACGGAAGGCGGCAAGTCCCCTTCAATGGGCTGCAAATCAAAATCCACGATACAGATATCAGTGAAGCTCAGATCCCGGTAAGGCCGGGTCGAAGGGGTAACCGCAACGACCTGTTCACCGGCTATCCGCAGCGACACATTGCCGCCGGTTCCCCGCAGGGCCCCGAAGTAGCCGTGTTCAGACAGCCACTGGGTGCACGCCAGGACATCTTTTTTTGCTTGATCGTATTTACCCATCAATATCTCCCGCGCTTGCCGGCCGGTTGTTCAAACCGGCAAACAGTTTGCGATTCTGCCCGTAGAGGGCTTTGAATGTTTCAAAGAGGCGGTCATACCGGGGCTTGAATTCCGCGCGCGGAACATAGGTCCGGCCGACCGGGATCAGCTTTTTGGCGGCGCCAAAAGATGGGACCAGACCCAGACCCACCCCACAGACGATCGCCGCTCCCAGGGTTCCCGCATCTTGCGGGTTCGCCACGGTTTCAATCCGGCGCCCGGTTACATCCGCCATGATCTGGCACCAGACCTCGGATTTGGCGCCCCCGCCGACAAACCGGACCTTGTCCTGGCGGGGGATTTTCTTTTCCATGGCCTCCAGCATCCAGCGCTTGTGGAAAGCGACCCCTTCCAGGACCGCCCGCACCATCATGCGCTTACCGGTGTTCAGGCCAATATTGAAGAAAATGCCCCGGGCGAACGCATCCTCCCGCGGCGACCGATTGCCATGCAGCCAGGGGGTAAATATCAGGTCGCCCGCCCCGGGAGGCGTCTTGGCCACCTCCCGGCTGAGCAGCTCGTAGAGGTGCCCGATTTCTTCCTCCGGGCCGGCGGCGGCCATCTCTTCCAGGTAGACGCCGATTTCATCCCGGGCCAGATGGTCCCGCACCCATTGCAGGCAGACCCCGGAAGTCTCCTGTTCGGCAATATAGTTGTATCCGCCGGGAATAGCCCCGAGGATGGAAGCGATGAAGTTGTTGATGTCGACCATCCGCTTTTGCACATTGGCCAGGACCCAGCCCGACGTGCCCACGTAAATATGCGTGTCATTGGGCTCCAGGCAGCCGGCGCCGATGGCGGTGAGCGAGGTATCCCCGCCGCCGCCGAAGACCGGAATCCCCGGCCGCAGCCCCATCTGGCGGGCGGCCTGCTCGGTGAGTTCCCCCACCCGGTCGGTGGCCTGCACGACCGGCGGCAGGTGATCGGGTTTTACTTTAAAGAGCTTTCCCAGGCCCCGGTGCCAGCCAAATTTGCCTGGACGGGTATCGTAGATAAAGGTCAGGTGGGCCGAATCCTGCGTCATGGCGTAATTGCCGGTGCAGCGCAAAACCAGGTAATCCTTGACGTCCAGCCACTTATGCACCTTCGCGAAGAGATCCGGTTCGTTGTCGCGAACCCAGTGGTATTTCCAGAGGGGATCCTTGGCCGTGGCCGCCAGACCGCCGGTTACCATCAGGGAGTAAAGGGTTTTGAACGCGTTCCATCCGCTGATGCGCAATAGGCCATGGTAGAGATGGTGCTCGATCTGCCGGGTCGACCGCCCGTCCATGTAGATCATGGGATTGCGCAGGGCGCGACCCTGGTCATCGACCACGATGGAGCCTTGCATCTGGCAGCAAAAGGCCATGCCGCCTATGGCGGCAGGGTCTGTCCGGGTTGATGCCAGGATCGTACGGGTGCTGCTGCAGATCGCCTGCCACCACTCGTCCACCTTCTGCTCGGCACCGCCGTCAGCGGTCAAGTACAAGGGACATTCCGCCAGGTGGCTGGCAACCATATCAACCGTTTCACCGATCCGGTAGAGACAGGTTTTGTTCCCGGTTGTCCCGATATCATGCGCAAGTACCAACGCTGTCTGGCTCACGGCCCCTCCTTTCATCCGCCTGGCTTGCCTTTTAAGGGACGCCTTCTACCTGTTGAAACACCTGTTCGAACCGGTCCAGGGCGTCGTCGACCACCTCGTCGGTGTCCGCCATGGAAGTATACAGCCGGCTGCCGGCCAGGGTGACCAGGCCGGCGGCCATGAAGGCGGCCCCCATCTCTTCCATCATATGCTTGCGCGGCCCGATTTCTTCGAAGATATTGGGGTTGTCGATATCCAGGAGCATGACCCCCGATGTCTCCAGGTGACAGATCGAACCGTGGTTGAAAACCACAAAAGGCAGTTCGTATTTGTCGATGAGGCGCTGCAGCCCCCGGCAGAGCCGATCGCCGGCCCGGCCGGCCTTCAGGTGGGCCTGCGTTTTTTTCAATCTCCTGGATGGCGTAGTATCCGGCCGCGCAGCTCAGCGGGTTGGCCGCCAGCGTCCCGCCGACATATACCCGCGGCTTGCCCGACTCGAGCCCGGCCGCCAGGGTGGACATCACATCCCGCCGTCCGCCGAGCCCCCCGGCCGCCGGGTATCCGCCGGCCACACATTTACCGAATACAGTCAGATCGGGTTTTACATCGAAATATCCCTGGGCACCGCCCAGGACGACCCTGAAGCCCGTTACCACTTCGTCAAAAATCAGCAGGGCCCCGAACTCGTCACACAATGCGCGCACCTGGCGGTTGTAGTCCGCCATCACGGGCCGGGTCGCGCTCTCCGGCCCCAGGGGTTCGACGATGACGGCCGCCGTACCGCCGCTGTCGGCATTCTCTGCCATAAGGGCCCGCAGACCGCCGGGCCCGTCGATGTCGTTGGGATACACTTCCCGGGTATTTTCAAGACAGCCTGCAGGAATACCGTGGGCCTCGAAATTGGCGGTACCGGGAATGTGCAGGCCGAAGACCATCTGGTCGCTCCAGCCGTGATACGCGCCGCCCACCTTAATGACGGTGGTGTGGCCGGTAAAATTCCGGGCCGCCCGAATCGCGGCCATGACACTCTCCGTGCCGCTGCCCAGCATGCGGAACATCTCGACATTCGGCATGAGTCGGTTTATCAGCCGGGCCAGTTTCAGTTCGTACTCGTGAAAGAGCCCGGTAACCGGTCCGCACGCCTCTATCAGCGCCAGGACTTTTTCCTGGACCGGTTTGTAATTGCTGCCCAGCAAAGTGGGACCGCCGGCTTGCAGAAAGTCAATGTACCGGTTGCCGTCCACATCCCACAGCCAGGCATCCCGGGCTTTGGCAATGGCAATCGGGAATGGGTAATTGAAAGCCAGGTTGTGCTGAACACCGCCGGGAATGTAACGGCTGGCTTCCGTGGTCAATGCACGCGACTGCGGACATTTTTCGTCGAAATACCGCATGACGGCATCCATGCTGTCTCGTTTGAGGGGCCGCATGGGTTGGCTGACCAGTTGTTTGAGGGCCCCGAGGATCGCCCCCGTATCCGGCCAGTCCGATATGGCATAAGCAGCTGAATTGCGCATGGTGAGATGTCTCCCATTTCAAAATGGACGAAATGATGTTTTTAAACTGACCAGTCAGTACAAAAAATAGCCGCGACTGTCAACCGCTTATCGCCGGCCGCTGCGCCTGATAGGGTTTTGACCTTTGCCGGCCATTGCTCTATGGTGGCGCTGCCATGCATATGAATGAAACATCACCCCGCAACCCTGCCGCCAGGCCCGCTGCCTTTTTCGACTTCGACAATACACTTATCCACGGTGACAGCCAGGGACTGGAAATCGAATTCCTGGTTAAACGCCGCCAGGTAGCATACCTGACGCTGGTGCCGATCCTGCTCGCAAATTTTCTATTCAAACGGGATTTGCTCAGGGCGGACCGCATGGTGCAAACCTGCCTGCGGATCTACCGGGGACTGCCGGCCGATCGGCCGGCGACCTGGATTGGAGATTTATACCGCGAGATGATAACCCCGCGGGTGTCGACCGCCATGGCAGACCGGGTGCGGGCCCATTGTAACCAGGGGCATCTGCCGGTCATCCTATCAGCTTCGCTGCAGCACCTGATTGAACCGTTGGCCGTCGAACTGGGTATAACGCACATTCTCTGCACTGAACTGGAAATAGATGCCAGGGGCTTGTTTACCGGGCGCACAGTGGGACCCGTGTGTGTCGGCCAGGATAAAGCTGACCAGGCCGTCCGCCTGGCTCAGAGGCTGAACGTGGACTTGGCCGCTTCCTACGTCTACTCCGACCATCATGCCGATATGCAGGTTTTTACCGCAGTGGGCCATCCCGTGGCCGTGTCACCAACGCCCCGCCTGCGGCGGACGGCGCTGCGCCGGCACTGGAAAATCATTTCGCGGTGACGGAACCACAGGATCGGCAGGCCGGCCAATGATCAGAAGCCTGCTCTATATAGAATTCCGGACCAGAGAGCCAGGCTTTGGATTGCCCTGAAAGGGGCTGTTTTACCATAATACGGTACAAAAACCATGCATCGCGCAGAGGCGCAGAGAAGATGATTTTGCGGCACAACCAAGTATCTTTACCGGCTCCTGGGAACCAGATTTTAAAAGTCTGAATAAATGAGAGGCGTGGGGAAATTCCAGGCGGAGTCAATCCTGCCCGCTTCCCAGGTCACCGAAGAGAAACTGGACCAGGGTACTGGCGGCCAGGGTCGCTGTTTCGGCCCGCAATATCCGGGGCCCCAGGCTGACGGATTTGCAGCCGGCCCGGCGGGCCTGCTCGATTTCCTCCTCCGTAAAGCCGCCTTAGGGACCCAGGATGATAAATACATCCCCTTGCGGCAATCCGCCTAACTCGGCAGCCCGCAGAGGCGCCGACTCAGCCTCCCAGAAAATCAATTTGACCGCGGCGGATGCCGCCGACTGCAGCACTGTGTCGAAATCGACGGCCGGCTCTATCTCCGGCGGCTGCGACCGGCGGCACTGTTTGAGGGCTTCAGCGGCAATTTTTTGCCAGCGGGCGGCCCGCTTGCGCAGCCTGGCGGCATCGGGACGCGCCACCGAACGACCACCGAAATAAGGTACCCAGCGACTGATCCCCAGTTCGGTCAGCTGGCGAATGAGTGTGTCCATTTTCTTGTCTTTTAAAAATCCCTGCGCCACCGTGATCCGCACCGGTGATTCCGCCAGACCCGGACGACTGTTCAGCACGGACAGCCGCACCTCCCCGCCTGAAATCTTCCGGATGGCGGCTTCATATTCCCAGCCGGTGCCGTCGAACAATACAACCCGGTCGTCTGCTTTGAGCCGCAGCACGTTGAGCATGTGCCTGGCGTCCGGTCCGGTAATGATACAGGTGTTGCCCTCGATCGTCCCGGGGTTTATCTTGAAACGTCGCATGGATGCTTGGCCTTTTGGGGTTGCTTTGGGGTTCGCTTGAGCAGTACTCTAACGCTCGGGCCTCAATCTGTAAAGGGGTTGCTGGCCGTCATCCTTTTACCGCGACTGTCGGCCACTTAGAAGAAATACTGCGTATAAAACCGCACCAGATGGTAAACCGGCTTGACATAATCAAAGCAAGTTGCTAGTATTTCTCAAATTATAGCGATTTGGAAAAGCTGTAAATATACACCGACAAGTTTGGGGGATGCATGCCTGACAAAGATGAAATCATCGACCTGAAGAAAGTTGTGCCACAGGACCCAGCGGGTGAAGAAGATATAGTCGACCTTACCCAGAAGGTTTCCGGCCAGGATGGCGGCGAGGGTGTCATTGACCTGACAAATCAGGTGGCGGGACCGGAAACTGATGATGGTGTCGTCGACTTGACCCAGAAGGTAGCTGCACCTGAAACCGATGATGGTATTGTGGACCTGACCCAGAAAGTGACCGCGCCTGCGGATGAAGGGATTATCGATCTAACCGCACAGGTAAGCGCACCAGACGATGAAGGTGTGATCGATCTAACCGCGCAGGTAAGCGCACCAGACGATGAAGGTGTGATCGATCTGAACCAGAAAGTAGACCCGCCGGAGGCCGAGGAGATCGTAGACCTTACTGCGACGGTGGACGTGCCGGAAGCTGGGGAAGAGATCGTCGAACTGACCGAAGAGGTTGCGGAACCTGAAATCCTGGCCGACGAAATTGTCGAACTGACCGAAGATGTGGCGGTGCCCGAGATCGTGGAGGAAGAGATCGTTGAACTGGATGAACCGGTTGAGATCGAGCCGGAAGAGGCTGAAATCATCGACCTGAGCGCAACAACCGAACCCACCGATGTAGAGCCCGAGGTCATTGATCTCAATGATCGCCTGGCAAGCACTGCCTCCGAAGAGGAGGATGCCGTCGCGGCGAGCCCGGCGACGGAAACACCGGCAGAAGTAGTGATCGACCTGGCTGAGGCGCTTACGACAGACGCTTCGCAGGCAGATCAGCCGCCGGAAGCTGCTGTTGAACAGGCTGCCGATACTGCAGAAGAGGCCCCGGAAGAAGAAATCGTGGAGGTTGAGCCTGCTGCTGAGGTGACACCGTCGGCGTCCCCGACACCCGAAGAAGAGGAAGATGCCATGCCCCTGGACGAAACCGCCGCAGCGCCGGATGAAGAAGACGAATCCCTGGCCGAAATCGTGGACCTGGATGAAGAGGTCCTCGAGGACGAGATCGAAGACGAATATGAAGATGAAGATGATTTCGACCTCGGCATGGCGATTGATGGGACCGGGGAAGATGAGGAAAGCCCGGATGCTGAAGACGTGCCGCCGGCAGCATCGGATGCTGAGGCAGCGGAAACGCCCGCGGCCCCGGCAGCCGAAGGTGCCCTTGCCATAGATCCCGGCCAACTGGAAGCCGCTCTCGAAAAGGCGGTTGAAAAAGCGTTTGCCGGCAAAATTGAACAAATTCTGGTGTCCGTTGTCGAAAAAGCGGTTAAAAATGAAATTTCCCGCTTGCGGGACATGTTGATGGACGAAGATTAGAAGCGCTCGCAAAGAGCGCCTTTTGACCCAATTTCGGCGTTGGGCGCTCATATCCGATCCTCGCAATACGCCTTGTATTCACCACGATGGGCATTGGCTTCGCTGGCACCTCCGGTCTGATATTCACGGCCGCCTTGAACCTTGGGTCAAAATCCACTCTTTGAGACCGCTTCACACAATATCAAATAAGATCTCGAAAAAGTGGCAGACGTTTAGGTATTGAGCGGGGATTAGCTGAATAATCCCCGCTTTCTTTTCATACGGATTGACAAACGGTTCAAAATGGTTTTTTTTGAGGGGTCCGAGAACGATTTCTGATTTCAATTTGCACGGCCAAGGAGCGATAAAAGATGTGCGCTGATATGCTGGAAAAGGGGTATGAACCCGGAAATGTTGAGAAAAAATGGTACGCTGTCTGGGAACAGGAGCAACTGTTCGCCGCCGCGGATACCAGCACCCAACCAAGCTACTCGATCGTCATACCGCCGCCCAATGTGACCGGCGTTCTCCATATGGGGCACGCGCTGAATAACACCATGCAGGATGTGCTCTGCCGGTACCGCCGCCTGAAGGGCGACAATGTCCTGTGGATGCCGGGCACCGACCATGCGGGCATCGCCACCCAGAACGTGGTCGAACGGCAGCTGGCCGAAGAAGGCCTGACCCGGCATGCAGTCGGCCGCGAGAAATTCATCGAGAAGGTGTGGGAGTGGAAACACAAATCAGGCAATGCCATCATCAATCAGCTCAAACGTCTCGGGGCCTCCTGCGACTGGGAACGCGAACGCTTTACCATGGACGAGGGCCTGTCCGCGGCCGTGCGCAAGGTTTTCGTACAGCTCTACGAGGAGGGGATGATCTACCAGGGTGATTACATTGTCAACTGGTGCCACCGCTGCCACACGGCCCTGGCCGACCTGGAAGTGGAACACGAGGAGCGCGACGGCCATCTTTACCACATCCGGTATCCCTACGCGGATAGCGACGGTTATATCGTGGTGGCGACCACCCGGCCGGAGACCATGCTGGGGGACACGGCCGTAGCCGTTCATCCGGAGGATGAGCGCTATGCCGACCAGCCGGCCGCCCATGTCATCCTGCCGCTGTTGAATAAAAAAATCCCGATCATACGGGACACCTACGTCGACATGAGCTTCGGAACCGGCGGGCTGAAGATTACGCCGGCCCATGACCCCAACGATTTCGAACTGGGCCGCAAACACGATCTTCCCGCTGTCAAGGTCATCAACGACGACGGCTTTATGACTGCGGAAGCCGGCCAATTTGAAGGCCTGGATCGGGTTGCCTGCCGTGATGCGGTGATCAAAGCCCTTGAAACAGAGGGGTTGCTTGAAAAAATCGAACCCTATCAACACAGTGTGGGGCATTGCTACCGCTGCAAGGAAATCGTTGAACCGAACCTGTCCCGGCAGTGGTTTGTAAAAGCCAAACCCCTGGCAGACAAGGCCATTGCGGCCGTCAAGACCGGGCAGACCCGCGTCATACCCCAGACCTGGGAAAAGACCTACTTTGACTGGCTGGAAAATATCCGGGACTGGTGCATTTCCCGCCAGATCTGGTGGGGTCATCAGATTCCAGCCTGGACCTGCGCGGCCTGCGGCCGGATGGTGGTTGCCGTGCAGGCCCCCCCAAGCTGTCCCGACTGCCGGGACGCCGACATGGTACAGGATACCGACGTGCTCGACACCTGGTTCTCTTCCGCCCTGTGGCCCTTTTCAACCATGGGCTGGCCGGATGAAACCGATCTGCTGAAAACCTTCTACCCTACCTCGGTACTGGTGACCGGATTTGATATCCTCTTCTTCTGGGTGGCCCGCATGATGATGATGGGCATCCATTTCATGGGGGATATCCCGTTCAAGGATGTGTATGTCCATGCCCTGGTACGCGACGAAAAGGGCAAGAAGATGAGCAAATCCAAAGGCAACGTCATCGATCCGCTGACGGTTATCGAGTCTTATGGCACCGACGCGTTCCGGTTCACCCTGGCAGCCTTCGCGGTCCAGGGCCGGGATGTAAAAATGTCCGAAAAGCGCGTCGAGGGCTACCGGCACTTTGTCAACAAGCTCTGGAATGCAGCGCGGTTTTCACTGATGCACATTCAAACGGCTGGGGGTGAGATCGACCGCGCCAAACTGACCCTGGCCGATCGTTGGATCCTCTCCCGCCTGAGCCGCCTGAACCGGAAAGTTGCCGTCGCCCTGGATGACTATAAGTTCAATGAAGCGGCCGGCGCACTGTACAATTTCATCTGGCACGAGTTCTGTGACTGGTACCTGGAGGCCTCCAAACCCGCCCTTTACGGCGAAGATGAATCCAGAAAACAGGCCACGCTGAATGTGCTCTACCGGGTCCTTAAAGACACCATCGTAATCTTACATCCCCTGATGCCATTTGTTACGGAAGAAATCTGGCATAAACTGCCCGGGACCGCAGGCTCGGTTATGCAGGCCGCTTACCCGACCGACGAAACCGGGGGCGTTCTCCGTGATGACCAGGCCGAGACCGACATGGACCTGGTCATGGGGATTATTACCGGAATCCGTAATATCCGGGGCGAGATGAATATCACCCCGTCCATGGAGTTGGCTGTTCAGGTCCAGTCGCCGGACACAGCCCAACGGGAAACCCTGGCAACTTATACGGATCTGATCTGCAATCTTGCCCGGACAGCCACCCTGGACATATCCGCACCGGCTGAGAAACCCAAATCATCGGCAGCGATTATCGTGGCAGGCGCTACCGTTTTGGTAAATCTGGAAGGGATAATCGATTTTGCCATGGAAGCCGCCCGCCTGGACAAGGAAATTGCCAAAATTGCCAAGGAACTGCAGGGTGTTTCCAAAAAACTGTCCAATGACGGTTTTCTGGGTAAGGCCCCGGCCGACGTCATTGAAAAGGTACGCGCGAAACACCGGGTATTGACTGAAAAGCAGGAAAAGCTTCAGGCAAGCAAGGAGCGGCTGAAAGGCATGGTCTGATGCACTCTATCGAACAGCTTATCGATACCGCCCTGGCGGAAGATATCGGCTCCGGCGATATTACCACCGACAACTTGGTCCCCCGGGATAAATCCGGCACGGCTGAAATCATCGCCAAACAACCCCTGATCCTGGCCGGCCTGGATGTGGCCGTGCAGGTCTTTACAGCCCTGGACCCGGACCTGGAAATCAGCTCCCGCCGTGCGGATGGGGACCAGCTTGAGGCGGGTGCGGGCATACTGCGCCTCTCCGGAAAATTAAGGTCGCTGCTCTACGGTGAACGGACGGCCCTGAATTTCCTGCAGCGCCTGTCCGGGATTGCCACCCATGTGCGCCCCTATGTAGAAGCCGTGCAGGACCACCCGGTAAGGCTCGTGGACACCCGCAAGACGACCCCCGGCTGGCGGGTACTTGAAAAATATGCCGTCCGGATAGGCGGCGCCGCCAACCATCGCATGGGCCTGTATGACGGGGTATTGATAAAGGACAACCACATTGCCGCCTGCGGCAGCATCACCACGGCTGTCACACGGGTCCGGGCCCACACCTCCCATCTCGTGAAAACCGAGGTCGAAGTAAGTACGCTGGAAGAAGTTGCCGAAGCCTTGCAAGCCGGTGCGGACGTCATCATGCTGGACAACATGGACCTGGATCAAATCCGCACGGCCGTCGAAAAGATCGACCGGCAGGCCATTGTGGAAATATCCGGGAATGTGAGCCTGGAAAAACTCCCGGCCCTGGCAGCCACCGGTGTGGACATCATTTCCGTCGGCGCCCTGACCCACCAGGCCCGGTCCGTCGATATCAGCATGCGGATAACACCGGGAGAGATTCCGACGGCCTGAACGAGAACTTTTCGCTGTTTGATTCCCAGCCGCCGCTCAAAGGCCAGATGTCTAAAAAGGTTTAGGGCGTAACGGTGGTAGGGGTTCGCCGGTTTTCATAATCTTGATCTTAATCTTACTCTTAATCGAGTTTGTAACGCCAGCATTGGGGATTAAGAGTAAGATTAAGATGAGACAGGTTAAAGTGTAACCGCTCAATGATACCCATTCGCGACACCGCGCCTTCACACAACTATCCGGTCGTCACCATGACCCTGATCGGAATCAATGTCGTGGTATATCTTCTGGAAATGTCCCAGGGGCCTGAACTGAACCGTTTTCTTCATCTCTACGGCCTGGTCCCGGCCCGTTACACGGTCGACCGCATTGCCGCCTACTATACCCTGCCCCAGCAGGCCTTCGCCTGGCTGTCCTTTATGTTCCTGCACGGCGGCTTCTGGCATCTGCTGGGCAATATGTGGACCCTCTATATTTTCGGCGACAATGTCGAAGACCATCTGGGGCATCTGCGTTACCTGGTCTTTTACCTCCTGTGCGGCCTGGTGTCCGGCATCAGCCACATGGCCTTGAACCTGCAGTCCCCTGTGGCTGTCATCGGGGCCAGTGGCGCAATCGCCGGGGTTATGGGGGCCTACTTCCTGCTCCATCCAAACGCGAAAATCCTGACCCTGATTCCAATTTTCTTTATCCCCTGGTTCATTGAGGTCCCGGCCTTTATTTTTCTCGGTTTCTGGTTCGTACTGCAATTTATCAACGCGGCCGGTAGCCAGGCCGGTAGCGGCGGGGTGGCCTGGTGGGCTCACATTGGCGGATTCGTGGGCGGCATGGTCCTCTTGAAAGCGCTTGCGCGCCTGCCGTCCGCCGGTATGTCCGCCAGGCTGCGCCAGGCCACCGGAAAAAAGCGCACCACCCGCCTGCAGGTGGTCAAACCCGAGGCCCTCCCGGCGGAACTGAACCTGTACGGAACCATTGCAATCACCCCCTATGAATCGTTCACCGGCACCCGCAAACTGATCAGCATCCCGCTGGGGTACAAGAAAAAAATGATCCGGGTGACAGTCCCGCCCGGAGTCAATCAGGACCAGAAGCTGCGCCTGAAAGGTCTGGGAAAAATAGCCTCTGATGGGAAAGCGGGCGACCTCTATTTAAAAGTGAATATAATCATGCAGCCGGCCGGGCAGCATGGTGTTTGAGAGAATTTAATGCTTTTAGAGTTGGGGATTCGACGGTGCTTTTGGCGGGTTTGATTTGTTCTAAACGCCTAACACTTATGGGTTCCTCTAATAATTAGGATTTTTGTTTGAGTTCAAGGCTCATTTAAATTTTAACCGGAGGAATATTTTGAATATTTCGAGGATAAAAATTTCAATGTAACGCAGAAATCGAACAAAAAGACAATTACTAGAGGTGGCCTTAAGACTTAAACGGATGTTTTCGGCTTCAGCCGGAATCATGAATATTGAATCGTCACCACATTCCGGCCTTTGGTCTTGGACGAGTACATAGCCTGATCGGCCCGCTGCACAAAGGTCGCGACATCTTCACCGTTTACATACTCGGTCACCCCGATGCTGATGGTCACGGCAACGCTGGTGTCTTCATCGGGGTTGTGCGGTTCGGACTCGATCTTGCGGCGAATACGTTCGGCCACGGTCCGGGCCTCCTCGCCATTGGTCTCCGGAAGGATGACCGTGAACTCCTCACCCCCGTAGCGATAGGCCGAGTCCATGCCCCGCAGGCAGTCTTGAATGTTCAGGCCGATCGACACCAGGACTTTGTCGCCCTCCAGGTGGCCGTAGTTGTCATTGTATTCCTTGAAATGGTCGATATCGAGCAGCAGCAGGGCCAGGGGGTGGTTGTACCGCCGGCAGCGCCCCACCTCCACGTCCAGTTGATTGTAGAAATGCCGCGAGTTGAAAAGTTTCGTCAGCCCGTCCGTAATAGCCAGGTTCTGCAGCTTGCCGAGCATTTTTGCGCGCTCTTTGGTCAGGCGCCTTTCTTTCAAAACCCGTTTCAGGCGCAGGAGCAACTCTTCAAACCGGACCGGTTTGAATACAAAATCGCTGGCCCCCTTGTTGATGGCCTCTTCATAGGAGTAGTCGCCGCTGTACCCGGTCATCACGATTACATCGATGTCGTAGCCGGACTTGATGTAGTCGGTCAGTTCCAGTCCGTCACGCCCCGGAAGGATGATGTCGGTGATGGTCACATGGATCTCTTCCTTGGCGAGCAGTTCCATGGCCTCCTCGGCACTGCCGGCCGAAAAAGCAGTAAAACCGGATCGCTCGATGAACTCCTGCATGGAATCCCGGATAGCATCATCATCGTCCACAATCAGGATGCGATTATCCAGATTTTGGTTGTTCGATCCATTATCTTGGACTAAAGCTGCAGGCATCGTCATTATAAGTCGTAGTTGCAGGAAATGATGTAATCTGTTAAAAGGGCGATTTTTATATAATATTTAGGCGAATATACCTATATTCACAAATTGTGTCAACTGCACATTGATTGACCGCGCCGGATGGACGGCTATCTTACCAGGTATGAAACAGATTCGAAATTTCAGCATAATCGCGCACATCGACCATGGCAAATCCACCCTTTCCGATCGTCTGATCCAGGCGACCGACGTGGTGTCGGAGAGGGATTTCAAAGACCAGATCCTGGACACCATGGATATCGAACGTGAGCGGGGCATCACCATCAAGAGCCAGACGGTGTCCCTGCCCTACACCGCCCAGGATGGCAACACCTACGAGCTCAACCTGATCGACACCCCCGGGCATGTGGATTTTACCTATGAAGTCAGCCGGGCCCTCGCTTCCTGCGAGGGGGCTTTTCTGCTGATCGACGCCAGCCAGGGGGTGGAGGCCCAGACCCTGGCCAACCTCTATCTGGCTTTGGAACACGACCTGGAAATCATTCCCGTAATCAACAAGATCGACCTGCCGGCTGCGGATGTGGAACGGGTGCAAGCGCAGATCGAGGACGACCTCGGACTCGATGCGGAAGCCGCCATCCTCACCTCGGCCAAGGAAGGTCTGGGAATCGTCGACGTACTGGAAGGCGCCGTACAGCACCTGCCGCCCCCGGAAGGAGATGCCCAGGGACCGCTCAAAGCACTTATCTTCGACAGCCATTACGACCCGTTTCGGGGCACGATTGTCCACTTTCGGGTGTTCCACGGTGTTATCCGGCCCGGGGACAAGATCATGTTCATGTCCAACCAGGCCGAGCACAAGGTGGAGGAGGTGGGTGTCTTCCAGATCACCCGCACCCCTAAAAAACAGTTGTCCGCGGGCCAGGTAGGCTATCTGATTGCCGGTATCAAAACCGTCAGCGATACTCGCTGCGGGGATACCATCACCCACAGTAAAAACGGCTGTGAAGACCCCATGCCCGGTTTCAAGGAAGCCAAGCCGGTCGTGTTTTCATCGATTTACCCGGTGGCCTCCGACGGCTACGAAGACCTGGCCGTGGGATTGGAGAAGCTCAAGCTCAATGATGCTTCCCTGATCTATGAAAAGGACACTTCCGCGGCTCTGGGATTCGGCTTTCGGTGCGGATTTCTGGGCCTTCTGCACCTAGAGGTGGTCCAGGAGCGGCTTGAACGGGAATACGGCCTGTCGCTGATCCTGACAGCACCCTCGGTGCAATATCGCATCGGGCTCAATGACGGCGAGGAAGTTGTCATTGACAACCCGGCCCTCTACCCGGATCCCACCAGTATCGAGTATACCCTGGAGCCGTTTATCCGAGCTGCCATCATCGTGCCGGACCGCTACATGGGTGCGGTCATGAAGCTCTGCCTGGACCGGCGCGGCATCAATAAAAATTACCAGTACCTGACCAACGACCGCCTGGAGATGATTTTTGAAATGCCCCTGCCGGAAGTGATCTACGATTTTTATGACAAGCTCAAATCCGTCACCCAGGGGTATGGCTCGTTTGACTATGACATTATCGATTTCCGCGAAACGGACCTGGTCAAGCTGGACATCCTGATCAATAGTGAACGGGTGGATGCGCTCAGCCAGTTGGTCCACAAGGACCGGGCCGTTGAAAGGGCCCGTCACGCCTGCGACAAACTCAGAGACGAGATCCCCCGGCAGCAGTTTAAAATCCCCATCCAGGGGGCCATTGGGGGTACCATCATTGCCCGCAAAACCATATCCGCCTTCCGCAAAGACGTCACCGCCAAATGTTACGGCGGCGATATCTCCCGGAAACGCAAGCTCCTGGAAAAACAGAAAAAAGGCAAAAAACGCATGAAAATGGTCGGCCAGGTCATGATCCCCCAGGCGGCCTTTCTATCCGTGCTGAAAACGGATACAGATAAGTAAGAGGGTCCAAGGATTCAAGGGGCCAAGGCGCCGAGTGAAATCCACGCTACCTGTCAATTTGCTGCTCTCCTTGAAAAGTAGAATGAAAGGGTTAGCTTCTTGGCAGTTGATTTTCACTTGAACCCTGGAACCCTCGAACCCTTGAACCCTGAATGGTGGTTAGAAAAGTAACCTTACCACCACCGGCAACCGTTTAACTAAAGGTGGTTTAAGATGGGCCAGACCATTGCTGAAAAAATATTTGATGCTCACCGGGTGGACCGGCCGGCGGACGGTATCGAGGTGATCGCCCTCGATGCGGTCTTCTGCCATGAAATCACCACCCCGATTGCCATAAACGACCTGGTGGCCCGCGGTAAGGACCGTGTATTCGACCCGGCCAAGATCAAGGTCGTCATCGACCATGTAACCCCGGCCAAGGACTCCAAGACGGCCCTGCAGGGCAAGATCCTCAGGGAATGGGCGCGACGCCAGGGCATCGGCGACTTTTTCGATATCGGCCGCAACGGCGTCTGTCACGCGATCTTCCCGGAAAAGGGTTTTGTCCGTCCCGGCTACACCATTATCATGGGTGACTCCCACACCTGCACCCATGGTGCTTTCGGGGCGTTTGCCGCCGGCGTAGGCACCACGGATCTTGAGGTCGGCATTCTCAAGGGCGTCTGCGCATTCAAAACCCCGCAGACCATGCGCATCGATATCACCGGCAAGCTGCCCCAGGGCGTCTATGCCAAAGACGTCATCCTGGCCGTCATCGGCAAGATCGGGGTAAATGGTGCAACCAACCGGGTAATCGAGTTTACCGGGCCGGTGGTGGACGCCATGTCCATGGAAGCCCGGATGACCCTCTGCAACATGGCCATCGAGGCCGGCGGCACCTGTGGTATCTGCCGACCGGACCAGACCACGGTGGACTACCTGTGGCCGTTTATCAGTGACATATACGCGGATAAAAAAGCCGCACTGAAAGATTTCCAGCGTTTCACGGCAGATGAGGATGCCGTCTATGCAGAGGTCATCGAATTCAACATAGACAACCTGGAGCCGGTGGCCACTTTCGGTTTCAAGCCTGATCAGGTCAAACCGATATCACAGTTGGAAGATACCCCGGTTGACCAGGTATACATCGGTTCGTGCACCAACGGCCGCCTCGAGGATCTGCAGGTGGCGGCCACGGTGTTGGCCGGCAAGCGCATCGACGACCGGGTGCGGGGCATTGTTTCCCCCGCCACGCCGAAAATCTACCGGGAAGCTTTGGCCGCCGGGATTATCCAGACGTTCATGGACGCCGGATTCTGCGTGACGAATCCTACCTGCGGGGCCTGTCTGGGGATGAGCAACGGTGTCCTGGCAGAGGGCGAAGTGTGCGCTGCGACCACCAACCGAAATTTCAATGGCCGCATGGGCAAAGGGGGCACGGTTCACCTGATGAGCCCGGCCACGGCCGCAGCCACGGCCATTGCCGGCAAGATTACCAATTCGCCCCTTTATAACAACTAACCTCTGATGTGGTTTAAAAGAAACGGACACTTTGCTAAGAACGAAATATCAGAAAGCGAGGTGTCCAATGAGTACTCAAAAAACCAGACGGAGTTTCACCCAAGAGTTCAAGGATGATGCTATCAGCCTGG